>LSQX01169433.1_pt4 | contig 11512 bp, 10 predicted proteins | sample 654561 | NCBI WGS metagenome assembly LSQX01 (sample SAMN04489861, study PRJNA283612) | anaerobic digester metagenome | isolation source: 4 biogas reactors fed with cattle manure at either 37C or 55C with and... | place: Denmark: Kongens Lyngby | collected 2014 | reverse complement strand
AAAGCAGTTGCTCCGGCGTATATTCTGTTGATTTATTCATGTCCCATGTGTCGGGATTATGGCAGTAAGAGCAGCTTAAATTACAGCCTGCCATAAATATGACAAAGCGAAGCCCCGGGCCGTCTACCGCACCCATACTTTCTAATGAATGAATATATCCCGTCATAATCTTTCGTGAAAGGTTCTTGAAATAACTTCGTTCTGTTGGTCTTTTGAAAGCTTGTTAAAGCATACGGCATAGCCGGAAACGCGTATAGTTAAATTCGGGTACTTTTCGGGGTGCTTTTGTGCATCTAAAAGAGTTTCTCTGTTCATAACATTTACATTTAAGTGCTGTGCATCCTGTGAAAAATAACCGTCTAATATGTTGACAAGATTTTCATATCTTAATTCATCATTATTTCCTAAAGCGCCGGGCGTTATGGAAAATGTGTTTGAAATTCCGTCCATGCAAACATCATAGGAAAGCTTTGCAACGGAGTTAAGGGCTGCTAACGCACCGCTTTTTTCACGGTTGTGCATTGGATTAGCGCCGGGTGCAAATGGCATACCCGCTTTTCTGCCGTCAGGGGTGCCGCCCGTCTTTTTGCCGTAAACAACATTTGAGGTAATAGTAAGAATAGAAAGTGTATGAACGGCATTTCTATGGGCAGGGTATTTTTTCAGCTCGTTATAAAACGCTTCAACCTGATTTTTTGCTATATCGTCTACTCTGTCATCATCATTTCCGAAAGCCGGATAACCGCCTGTCGTTTCAAAGCCGGTAATAAGTCCCGTTTTGTCACGAACAACTTTTACTTTCCCGTATTTAATTGCTGAAAGAGAGTCCGCAAAAACAGAAAGCCCCGCTATTCCAAACGCCATAAGGCGGCGCACAGAAGTATCATGAAGTGCCATCTGCGTCTTTTCATAAGCATATTTATCGTGCATATAATGTATCATATTCATTGCCGTGACATATGTTTTACAGAGCCACGGACGGTAATAATCAATAAGTTTTATAACTTTTTCATAATGAAGATACTCCCCGTCATATGACGGATAAACGGGTGCTACCTGCTCGCCGCTTATTTCATCCTTGCCTCCGTTAAGGCTCATTAAAAGCAGTTTCGGGAGATTGCAGCGCGCGCCAAAATACTGCATATCCTTTCCTACTTTCATAGCAGATACACAACAGGCTATTGCATAATCGTCGCCGAAGCTCCTTTTCATTAAATCATCATTTTCATATTGAATAGAGTCTGTATCGCACGATACCTTTGCGGTGTAACGCTTAAAGCTTTTCGGTAAATGCTTTGACCAAAGTATTGTAATATTAGGCTCTGCCGAGGAACCAAGATTGTAAAGAGTGTTTAGCATTCTATATGCGCTTTTTGTAACGAGCGTTCTGCCATCCTCTCCCGTTCCTCCGATAGCTTCCGTTATCCAAAGCGGGTCTCCCGCAAAAAGCTCATTGTATTCCGGTGTGCGAAGGTGCCTTGATGTACGAAGCTTCAGCACAAAGTCATCAAATATCTCCTGTGCTTCTGTTTCTGTAAGAATACCCGCTTTTATGTCGCGCTCGAAATAGATATCAAGAAACGCCGTGTTTCTGCCAAGGCTCATAGCAGCGCCGTTTTGCTCCTTTATTGCGGCAAGATACGCGAAATAAAGCCATTGAACAGCTTGCCTCCCATTTTCTGCGGGCTTTGAAATATCAAAACCATATAAAGCCGCCATTTCTTTCATCTTATTAAGAAAGTTAATTTGCTGGTAAAGCTCTTCTAAAAGACGGATTTTTTCACTGTCCATTTCAGAAAAGCTTAAAGCATCTTTATCAGCGGTTTTATGCTCAATTAAAACATCTACGCCATAAAGCGGCACACGCCTATAGTCCCCGATAATCCGCCCTCTGCCGTATGCGTCGGGCAGCCCCGTAATAATACCTGAACGGCGGGCTTTTCTGATATCATCATTATACACGCGAAAAACACCGTCATTGTGCGTTGTGCGGTAGTTAAATTCACTTTCGACCTCTTCTGAAAGAGTATAGCCATAAGCCTCGCAGGCTTTTCTTGTCATCTTAATACCGCCGAATGGATTTATACCTCTTTTCAGGGGAAAATCTGTCTGAAGTCCTACTATGATTTCATTTTCTTTGTCAATATAACCGGGGCTATACGCCATGGGTGAACTTACCGTTCTTGTGTCTATATCAAGTACTCCGCCGTTCTCCTGCTCTTTTTTTTGTAAAGCTCCAAGCTTTTTCATAATACTTTTTGTGCGCTCTGTGGCACCCGTTAAAAAAGCTTCGTCGCCCGTATATGGCGTGTAATTTTCTTGTATAAAGCTTCTTGTGTTAATCTCCTTTTGCCATATTCCAGAGTTAAAACCCTGCCAAGCATTAAAATTCATCGTATTACCCCTTTCTAAGAAAAATAGACAGCACACTGACATTCAGCTTGCTGCCCAGACGGTCGGCTTTATAAGGCGCGGCTCACAGTGGTTATCCACTTTACTTCCGTCAGATACCGTACCTCTTGAAATTAATGTAGCATATTCTTTTACTTTTGTCAATCATTTTTTCTGGTTGCTTATCACTGCAAAATATGATAATATATTTATAATTACGGGAGGCTTTATGGGGCTTATTGAACTTGTTTTTATTGCTTTGGCTCTTTCTATGGACGCTTTTGCGGTATCAGTTTGCAAAGGGCTTTCAATGAAAACAAAAAGTTATGCCAAGGCGCTTGTTATAGGCTCATTTTTCGGTGGGTTTCAAGCTTTTATGCCGCTTATAGGATTTATGCTCGGTGAAAAGTTAGAGTATTATGTTTTTGCGGTTAACCACTATATTGCTTTAGCGGTACTTTCTTTTATTGGCGGCAGAATGATATTTGAAGCCGTAAACAAAAATGATGATGAGGATATTTATCTTTTTGAAGAGAAATTGTCCGTTAAAGAGCTTATCATACTTTCCATAGCAACGAGCCTTGATGCTCTTGCTTTGGGTGTTACTTTCGCAATCGTGGGAATGGATAGTGCTTATATTTTGTTTTCAGTGGCTTTAATCGGTACTATAACCCTGCTTTTTTCGTTTATTGGAGTTGTTGCAGGACATAAGCTTGGAATAAAGTTCAAGAAAAAGGCGGAGATTTTCGGCGGAATTGTACTTATTTTAATAGGTATAAAAATTTTACTTCAACACTTAGGAGTTATTAATTTTTAGTATGGAGCAAGAAAAAAACATCAATTATCAAATTATAACAGACGAGATTATCAGTACGCTTAGGACTGATAAAAGGTCAAAGCTGTTGCTTCACGCTTGCTGTGCGCCGTGCAGCAGCTATGTTTTGTCATATCTTTCGCGCTATTTTGATATAAACATTCTTTATTATAACCCGAATATTTATCCAAAATCAGAGTACCAAAAAAGGCTTTTAGAGTTTTATAAGCTCCTTGAAAAAAACGACTTTGACTGTTCAATACAGCTAACAGAAATCGGTTATTTCCCCGAAAAGTTTTATGAAATCTCTAAGGGACTTGAAAAAGAGCCTGAGGGCGGTTTGCGCTGTGAAAAATGCTTTCGGTTAAGGCTTATTGAAGCGGCTTCTGAAGCTAAAAAAAGAAATGCGGACTTTTTTACGACTACTTTAAGTGTAAGTCCGCATAAAAACGCCGACTTGATAAACAGGATTGGCAAAGAGCTTGAAAGTGAGTTCGGCATTAAATATTTATTCTCCGACTTTAAAAAGCGTGACGGATACAAAAAATCCATAGAGCTGTCAAAAGAATATGATTTATACCGCCAAGACTATTGCGGCTGTGTGTTTTCTAAACAAATTTTGGAAAGAAAGCCTCATACGACCTAAATTTGTTGATTTTTTTTTGTAACAATGATACAATAATTTTAATTTATGTCATAATACTGTTTACGGAAGTGATAAAGTGTCTCAAAAGCTCGCTGTTGACCATAACAGGCGGTATGTTGGAACGAAAGAAACTATTGGGTATGTTTTATATGATTCATCAAAAACAATTAATATTGAGGCGTATTCACAAAGGTTTATGCTTGATGTTGTTAAAATCTCTTTTATAAAGCAGAGCCAAATTGAACTAATAAACGGAATTTGGGATATTATTAACGACGGGCTAATAGGCATTTTAGTGGATAAGACAAGGACAAGAATAGGGAAATTCAGACCGTACCTGCTTGCTTTTGCAATCCCCTGCACATTAGGCTCTATTTTTTATTGGCTTACGCCTATGTTTTTCGGTCCAAATCCTGAAAATATGGCAAAGTTCTTTTACTGGCTCGTTTTAAGTGTTGTTAATGAAGCTACCGGAACATTCCGCTCAATATCCGATAACGGTATGCTTGCCACAATTACACCGAACCCTAACGAACGGGTGCGGCTTATTTCCGTTGCGGAGGTTTCCTCCTCTTTATATGAAAACTTCCCTGAATGGGGATTTGGTATTTTAATTGATTTAATTAACCATAAAAAAGTCAACATTCCGCTTAAAAATGCCTTTGTCAACTGCGGTATATTTACAACCGTTTTAAGCAGTTTTTTTGCTATCTATTTCTTCCTAATAACGAAAGAGCGTATACCTCAAAATGTTGAACGCCCAAGATTAATAGAGGGAGTTCGCTCAATAATAAATAACAAGCCGATGCTTATGGTTATGTTGTCAGAAGTGCTTGACGCCTTAAAAATAAGCACGAATTGGAATAATTATTATGTGGATGTATTAGGCACTATTTCAATAAAAACGATAATTGGACTTCCCGGCGCGCCCTTTTCATTTTTGAGTTATGCTTATGTAAACTGGGCAAAACGCAAATTTTCCACAAAATCACTCTGGGTCGTAGGTCAGCATATGATAAATGTTCTTGATTTGGGAGTATTCTTAATCGGCTCCATGGGAGGAAAAGGTCCTAAAGGACTTTTCAGAAATCCGCGTGTAATGATACCTGTCTTAATGTTTAAGGAAGTCGGGCGGATGTCAGTACTTAGCCTCAAAAAAATTATCCCGCGGGAAATCTTTAACGAGAGTATGGACTACTGTGAATGGGTAAACGGCTACCGCTCCGAAGGAATGACGATAGCCGCGAAAGATATGATTAGGAAAATCGTAAACAGGGCGATAAGCGTTTTTAATACTCTTATGATGAAGCGTATCGGTTACAGCCTTTCGGCAGATTTCGGCGGTCAGTCTGACAGTACAAAGTATTGGATATTTGTCCTTTGTACCCTACTGCCTACCGCGACGAGTATTTTCTCCGTAATACCAAAGTTATGTTACAGCCTTGGTGCAGATAAAAGAGAGATAATGTACAAAGAGTTATCAGAAAGACGCGAGCATTTAAGACTGTCTTTAGGTGAAACAGAATAAAATATTAACGGTCTTTAGCGAAAATAGTCATAAAGAAATTGCCGTCCTCACACAGCATAGTACATTTTTCTATGCTGTGTTCTTTTAATACCTTTTCCCAACGCTCTTTCATTCCTATATTATATTCTACGGGCAAAAATCCTGCTGAGAGATAGCTTTTTACTGCGGCTTTTCTCCATTCATCAGTCGTTAAATATACATATTTCACACCATCATTTTTAAGCTTCATAAGGGCGGCACAGTTTAACACCTTGCTAAGTCCTTTACCTCTGAAGTCCTTTCTAATACCGACCATATGAACTTCCCCGATGTTCTTTTCCTCGTGATAAACAGCCGTTATTGTGCCTATATGCTCACCGTTATAGTCAAGAAAAATCACATCCGTTTTAATATTTATACCCTCATGGTTTTTAATGCGTGATATAAAATCCTCTTTATTGGCATCATCATCTAAAAGCCCATTTTTACAGCACTCTACCCACGGCATAATGTCCTTTTCGTCCTTATAAAACGAAAAGCTGTAACCCTCCCTGGGTTTTATCTTTACTATGGGATTATTAGCAAGCCAATACATTTTTAGTTGAGACATAGCCTACTCCTTGTTAAATGTTATAAAGTGTTCTAAAATCATCTTTAAGGCTTTTATAAAGCTTTTTATATAGCTCGAAATAAGGCTCATATAGCTTTCCTGCCTCTTTGTCGGGCATTAAAGGCTCATTCTTTTTAACTATTAAGTCACAAGCCTCTTGAAGTGAGCTGTATTCTTTGGAGCAAACGCCGGCAAGTATAGCGACGCCGAGTGCGCCGCCCTCGTCCGCCTTTAGTGTTTTTACGGGGCAACCGTAAAGGTCAGAGAGCATTTGCCGCCAAAGAGGACTTCTGCCCCCTCCTCCGCATACTGTCATATCGCTTACATCAACGCCCATTTCACGAAATACATCAACACATTCTTTCTGTGAAAAGGCAACGCCCTCTAAAACAGCTCGAACTAAATGCGCTTTACTGTGCGTGTTTGAAAGACCGAAAAATACGCCCTTGCAGTATGGGTCGGGGTGCGGTGAACGCTCACCCATAAGATATGGTAAATATATGAGTTTTTCTGCTCCTATCGGCACTTTTTCTGCCATTTTATCCATAAGAGCATAAGTATCTGTTCCCTGTTTTTCTGCTTCATAAGCCTCTTTTTCAAAGCAAGTATTCCTAAGCCATCTTAAAGAAATACCCGCGCCCTGCGTACAGCTCATAACTGTCCACTTGTTTTTAACAGATGCGCAAAGCGTATGTACTTTGCCTAAAGCGTTTATTAAAGGCTCGTCTGAAACGGCGTAAACAACGGCAGATGAGCCAATTGTAGTAAATGCGCTACCCTCTTTTATTACGCCTGTGCCAATAGCCGCCGCCGCATTATCCCCTGCGCCGCCCGCTACGGGTGTACCCTCTTTAATTCCTGTTAGCTCTGCGGCAGTTTTTGAAACTGTGCCCGTTTGCTCCTCTGATTCATACATAGCAGCTAAAAGGGATTTGTCTATTGAAAGCTTTTTTAATACTTCATCTGACCAAGTGCGATTTTTTATGTCCATAAGCTGCATACCGGAAGCGTCTGAAACCTCTGTCGCAAGCTCCCCTGTCAGCATATAGCGTATATAATCTTTCGGCAGTAATATACTTTTGCACTGACTGTAAATATGCGGCTCGTTTTCCATAACCCAAAGGATTTTTGAAGCCGTAAATCCCGTCATAGGAGGATTTGCCGTAATTTCTATTACGCGCTTTTCGCCTACCTTTGAATTTATTTCTTCACACTGCGCCGCTGTTCTCTGGTCGCACCAGATTATTGATTTTCTAAGCGGCACACCGTCTTTTGAGAGCATAACAAGCCCGTGCATTTGCCCTGATAAACCAACGCCCGCTATCTCACAATTTTGTCCCGCTTTTGAAAGCACTGCGCGAACTCCCGTTACAACGGCGTTCCACCAATGAAGAGGGTCCTGCTCTGCCCAACCGTTTTGCTCCTCATAAAGCGGATACGAAACGGTTTTTGATGAAACCTCGTTGCCGTAAATATCAAACAGCACGCTTTTTGTGCCGGATGTGCCTACATCTATTCCAAGAAGATATTTCATAGCTTTACCCCTCTATTATGAAAAAAGCAGTTGGTTTATAATACTTAAAAGTTGCTCCTGTCTGCCCGACATAGGCGGCTGCGGCGCGCCTTTTTTACAGGCTATTTCAAAAAGCTCCTCTAAGCTCGTTTCTCCCGCTGTTATTTTGCTCCCTATACCCTCATTGTAGCTTTTGTACCGCTTGTCAATAAAATCTTCTATTCTGCCGTCCTCAATAATTTTTGCGGCGTTTATTAAGCCTAAGGCATAAGCGTCCATTCCGAGTATAAACGCATAAAACATATCCTCATATGTATTACTTGGGCGGCGGTTTTTAGCATCAAAATTAAGCCCGCCGTTTTTTAATCCTCCTGCTTTTAGCACTTCGTACATACACATCGTCGTTTCATAAACATCATATGGAAATTCGTCCGTATCCCAGCCTAAAAGCAAATCCCCTTGGTTTGCGTCAATACTGCCGAGCATATTATTTATAGCGGCAACCCGTAACTCATGCCTAAATGTGTGCCCCGCAAGCGTTGCATGATTTGCCTCTACATTTATCTTGAAATCCTTATCAAGACCGTATTGCCTTAAAAATCCGATTGCCGTCGCCGCGTCATAGTCATACTGATGCTTTGTCGGCTCTTTCGGCTTTGGCTCTATATAAAAGTCACCGTCAAAACCAATGCTTCTGCCATAGTCAACAGCCATTCGCATAAGCCTTGCTATATTGTCAAGCTCAAACTTCATATCGGTGTTAAGAAGTGTGTCATAACCCTCTCTGCCGCCCCAGAAAACATAGCCTTTGCCGCCGAGTTTAACTGTAATATCAAGCGCCTTTTTTATCTGTGCCGCCGCAAAACAAAAAACCTCTGCGCTGTTGGAGCTGCCCGCCCCGTTCATATATATGGGACTGCTGAAAAGGTTTGCCGTGCCCCATAAAAGCTTTTTATCGTATTGCAGCATTTTCGCTTTTATGTAGTCGGAAATTTCATCAAGGCGCGCATTTGTAATATTTATATCGTCCGCTTCAGGTATTAGGTCTACATCATGAAAGCAAAAATAATCAATTGACAGCTTATTCATAAACTCAAATGCCGCGTCCACCTTTTTATAGGCATGCTCCATCGTGTTAAGCTCTGCCCCAAAGCTTTTATCCGCCGTAAAAGTCCCGAACATATCTGCCCCGCCCGCGCACATATTGTGCCACCATGCCATAGCAAATCGCAAATGTTCTTTCATCGGCTTTCCTAATACTTCCTTTTCTGGCTCATAAAACTTAAAGCTCAAAGCGTTTACGCTATTAGCGCCTTCGTACTTAATTTTAGGGATTTCCTTAAATATTTCAGACATAAAACAGCCTCCGGTTTAGATTTTAGATAGTAGATAGTAGATGTTAAATTTAGGGTTTACTCGTTATATTTATGACCGCCTCTGTTGAGTTAAATGCGTCCTTGTCATCTGCTGTTCTTTTGCTTTTGTCGTCAAGATTTTCTATAAAATCATAAAAAACATCGGGCGGCGAAAGAAGTTCACATTCTGTAACTTCATCTTCTCTTAATAAGAATAGTTTTTCGTCACACACTTCTAAAATGCCCTTATCGCCAACTATTCTTATGCGGTCATCACCATGTGAATTTGCATCTTCATCTCTTAAAAAATCAACGGTTACAGTTGCTAAAACTCCGTTTTCCATTTCTAATATAGCTACCGCACAGTCTGAAAGCTCATTAAATCCAAAAGAATTTTTCCCTGAAGACAAATAATGAGAATTTTTTATTTTCTCGCCCGTAAACCAAAGAATTAAATCAACAGGGTGAATGCCAACCCACATAAATGTGTTGCCGTATTCCTCTTTATTATTAAAAAACGGCGGACGCATACCGAAAATATACGATTTTTGGGCATTTATAAGCTTTATTTGCCCTATTGTTCCCTTTTTTATTTCGTGATACATTGTATAAAAACACGGCAGATATCGAGATGTCAGCATAGCGGCTAATTGTGCAGTTGACTCTTTATACGCCTGTTCTAATAATAAAAACTGCTCTCTATTTATGGCAATAGGCTTTTCACAGTATACATTAATACCCTTCTTTAGCGCATATGCCGCCATTTCAGCGTGTGAGCCGAAAAACCCGTCAACAACTACTAAGTCGGGCTTGCACTCATTTATCATTTGCTCGTAATTTTTAAAAACGGGTGCTTTTCCAAAGCGGTTTACAAGGAAAGAAAATCCCGGCGTCTCCTGTCCCGTAAGGCAAACGCCCGCTATCTCAATATCTGATTTTACGGCGGTATGGAAATGACCGCACCCGCCCATTATGCAAATTCTCACCATATCACTCCTAAGACAGTTTTGTAGATAGTATACCAAAAACAAAAGTGTAATAAAAGAGCTTTTGATAAATATAGTAGTTTTTTATAAAGCTATATGGTAAAATAAAAGAAAAGGAGGGTTTGTTGTGTCTTTTTATCTAAAATCTTTAACTTCTCTGGAAAAAGAGATTATAGAGGAGCTTGAAAAGCTGTACATATACGATTGCCATGAGCATTTACCGCCAGAAAGTGAAAGACTTTTAAGAGAACCTGACGCTTTCACTCTTTTTTCTCACTACTGCCAGCACGACCTTTACACAGCGGGTATGGATAAAGGTACTATGAAAAAAATTCTGTGGCAAGCGGGTGATATTGACTGGAAATGGAAAAAGTTTAAGCCATTTTATGAAAAAATGAAACACACAAGCTACTGCCGCGCGGCACATATCACTATGGAAAAATTCTACGGCGAAAAAACACTCAATTCTAAAACTGTTCATTCAGTAACTGAGCGTATAAAAGCCGCTAACAAAAAAGGTCTTTATGATAATGTCCTCAACGGTACATGTAAAATAATCACCTCGATAAACTGTGACGGTCCGCTTGACGATACACATAACGGGCGAATTAGACAGACTATCAGAACGGTTGACGAGCTTTGCTCATATGAACAAATACAAAAACAGTTAGGCTCTGAAAAACCCGTTTGCTCTGTTGATGATATTTTGCAAGCCTGTGAAAAGCTTGTAGTAAATGCAAAGAAAAGAGGTGCTGTAGGCGTAAAATTTATGGCGTTTTATATTGACGGCGCCACAAAAGAAGATGCTGCCGCAACGCTTAAAAGCCTCTGCTCTGACCACTCCTTGCATTTACCGCGGCGAAATCCGCTTAATGAATATGTACTAACATTTATGATGCGCACAGCGCATAAATACGGGCTTGTTTGCTGTATGCATACAGGCTATTGGAATGATTACAGAGAGCTTTCTCCGTCTAATCTTCTGCCGTTTATAATAGAAAATCAAGATGTAAAAATTGACCTTTATCACGCCGGTTATCCCTATTTGAGGGAGGCTATTATGCTTGGCAAGGTTTGGCCTAATGTTAAAATGAATATGTGCTGGACATATTTAATTAGCCAAAGATTTGCGTTTGACGCACTTGACGAAATGATTGAAATGTTGCCTGACAATAAGATTTTCGGCTTTGGCGGCGATTATTATGTTGTTGAAAAGGTTTTCGGTCATCTTATAATGGCAAGGGAAACTATCGCGCGCGTACTCGCAAAAAAGATTACGGAGAAAACACTTACTGAAAAAAGAGCCTTAGAAATAGCTAAAAAAATGCTTTATGATAATCCTAAAGAGTTTTACGGATTAAAAGACTTCGATTGTACATTTTAGCGTTAATAAATAAAACTGCCGACTGTTTTTTTGCAGTCGGCTGTTTTTTATCTCTTTACTACTTTTATTGAAATAGGCTCTAATTCTATTCTTGTTTTATCAGGAAGCTCGACTTTTGTTTTCGTCATTAAATCGTTATAAAAAACTAACTTGCTGCCCTTTAAGGCGCTCATATAAACGCCTCGCGGCTTTTTTGTTAAAAGCATATCCCGTGTAAGCGGTGAAAGACTTGAAAGATGTGACAATTCTTCTGCCGTATCATCAATAAAAGCGTCAAGAGGCTCGCGCATTGTGTTTATAAAGATT
>LSQX01150390.1_pt2 | contig 11513 bp, 8 predicted proteins | sample 654561 | NCBI WGS metagenome assembly LSQX01 (sample SAMN04489861, study PRJNA283612) | anaerobic digester metagenome | isolation source: 4 biogas reactors fed with cattle manure at either 37C or 55C with and... | place: Denmark: Kongens Lyngby | collected 2014 | reverse complement strand
TGTTTGCCGCCCGAATGCAATTAGATCGGCGCTGCCCCGGGCAATAACGGCGTCAGCCAACCGGGGATCACTAAAACGGCCCACTGCGATTACCGGAAGATCGGTTACCTCTTTTAACTTTTCAGCGCGCCAGGCATTCCACCCTTCTTCAAAATGTAGCGGGGCGGAGGTGATACCGCCGGGGCTTCCATGCGTTCCCACGGAAGCATGAACGGCATCAATACCGGCGTTGACGAAGTCCGGCAAAATGGTTTGCATATCTTCTACGGTATAGCCATTTTTAATATACTCTTCGGCAGAGATTCTTAACAACACCGGGTAATCGTTGCCGACAGTTTTACGCACCTCCGCGATAACCTCGATTACAAAACGGGCACGATTTTTTAAACTTCCGCCATATTGATCGGTGCGTTGATTGGAAAGAGCGGAAAGAAACTGGGCTAACAGGTATCCGTGTGCGGCATGCAACTCAACAGCATCAAAACCGGCCTCCCGTGCTCTTCCGGCGGCCTGGCCAAACGATCGCGTTATTTCGTGAATGTCATCAAGAGTCATCTCTTTGGGTGCTATTTTATAAACCAGGCTTGGAATAGCGGAAGGAGCAAGTGCAGTGCCTTTTCTCAACTGGTCGTAAGCCTCCCGCCCGGCATGATGCAGCTGGAGTGCCCCTTTTGCCCCGGCCTGGTGGATAGCCCGGGCCATCTCTTTCAAACCGGGTATGAATTTGTCATCAGCCACACTGAGGCCAATAGTTCCGGAAGGATGCACCCCGGTAATCTCAGTAATGAATAGGCCGGCTCCGCTTTGAGCCCTTCGCTTTACATAGGCCAGGTTAGCATCACTGACGCTTCCATCCCGGTTTCCCAGGTTGGTGCCCATGGGGGGAATTACACACCTGTTGGGCAGCTCCATTTTGTTAATGGTAATGGGCGAAAAAAGGTTTTTTAAAGTATTCATCATCAAGTTCCTTTTTAATAAGTAAGTAAATCGTAAATACCGATTGATAAAAAAGAATTGTAAAACATCTTTATCATATCATATTGTCTATTTTTAAGCGCGTCAATTTGATTAGAAAGAGAGCCATTTGCGTTGTTCCCGTTTTTGTTACCGGGGGATAGTGCTAAAAGAAAGAGGGCCTGTATTTATCGGGTAGCGGTGATGAAGAGAGGTGAGGCCGGGTTGCTGCCGATTTTACGCAAGGAGAGGGGTAACCGGCAAAATGGCGATGTAGATTAAGATAAATAGACTGCCGGGGGTTGGGCCACCAACCCCCGGCAGCAAGTTGATTTGACTCCGGATGCTTGATCGTGGAGTAGATCAACTACAAGCGTAGCAAATCGGGTTTACCGTAAAAGGTTGTAGTTGAACAACCTCTTGCGGCTTTACGGTTATTTGAGGGTAATTTTTTTGAATCCTTCGTTATACAACTCGATCATCTCTTCAAACAGCGGCTTGCCTAGGAGAAACTGGTAGATCTCATCTGCCATTTTGGCCGGATCGATATCCTTAAACTGATCGGGGTAGATCACTTTGCCGAGATAGTAGGCATCGGCTAGGGCTGTATCGATATTGGTCCAGTACCAGTTGTAGGGGATCAGGCAGTAGATCTCGCCATTTTTTACCGCGGAAAGGGTGTTGTAAAAGGCGGCGTTCTTTTTGTAATCTTCCCTGACCAGCTCCAGGCCGCCAGCGTCAATAAACAGGATCTCCGGATCCCAGTCGATCAGCTTCTCCTTATCAATTGAGAATGAGCCTTCTTTACCGGTTTCATCGACTACATTTTTACCGTTAATCGCTTTCAGGGGCGGATACTTGCCGTAACTGCTTTCGATCCCATGAGCGCCTCTAGCGCTTACCCCCCCGACATAGACAGAAGGCTTCTCTTCTTCAGGAATATCTTTCGTCCTGTCGTTTAAATCTTTCTCACAGTTCTTCAAATAATTAATGACCTCTTCTGCTCTTTTTTCCTCGCCGGTTATCTTGCCGATAATTTCAAAGGAGCTATACATTTCTTCGCTGAAGCAGGACAGTGTGCCGTAATTTAGCACCACCACTGGAATCCCGATTTTCGCTTGAAGTTCATCTGCCTTGGCTTGTTCCAGGGAGAGGCAGGTGAAGACGACATCGGGCTTAATGCTGACCAGCTTCTCTGCATCCGGTTCAGAACCGGGCCCGCCTGGCCCGATCGTGGGAAGCTTTTGCAAATCCTGATTGGCCATGAAATACGGTCTTCCCGTAGGATTATTTTTTTCCATCTCTTCTACTCCGATAACCTTGTCAGCCCCGTTAATGTAACAGACCAGCCTTAGTGCCCCGGGGCCGATGGCGACGATCTTTTCAGCGGGGCCGTCAAGCTTGACCTCCCTGCCGCACATATCGGTCACCTTGATACCTTCTTCTCGCGGAGTCTCATTTGAGGTAGGCACCTCACTGCAACCGCAAAATGATACTGCCATCAAGAGAAGAAGAACCGTTATCAAAGCCAGGAACGGGATTCTTTTGTGCATAGTTTCACCTTCCACGTTAGATTATTTTGGACATCTTTTCTGTTTATGTTTTACGGTTATTGTTCAAGGCTCACCTCCTAAAGTAGAATTAAGATCAGGCCACCACTGCTTGCCCGGGTAAGTATAAAACTTCGGCCTTAAATTAATTTATAAAGGAACCACTACCGGGATCGCCCGGAAACTTTCTACGGCTACCGGAACGGCATAAACCTCTTCAATGATCTCCGGTGTGATTATCTCAAAGCCTCCGGCGGCAAAGATAGTGCCTTTTTTTAAGAAGATAAACTTGTCAGCAAACCTGATCGCCAGGTTCAGGTCGTGCATAGTCACAATAGCGGCGATCTGCTGCTCTCGGACCACGTTTTGAATAATATTAAGCACGTCCAGCTGATTTTTTAAATCGAGGTTGCTGGTGGGCTCATCGAGCAGAAGTACCCGCGGCTCCTGGGCCAACGCCCGGGCTATGACCACCTTTTGGAGCTCTCCGCCGCTTAGTTCATCGATATAGCGCAAAGAGAAAGATTCCAGGCCGAGCATTTTAATAATATGGTTCACTATGGCCATATCCCGTTCGGTTACATCCCAAGTAATATGCGGTTTCCGGCCTAAAATGACGGCATCAAACACTGTAAAGCGGCCGCTTTCCTGCCTTTGGGAGACGTATCCAATTTTCTGGGCAACTTTTCGAAGGCTCAGCTTCGAGATTTCATCTTTTTCTACAGTAATAACTCCTTGTTGGGGCCGTAATATCTTATTAATGCATTTGAGCAAGGTAGATTTCCCTACGCCATTAGTGCCAAGTATGGCCAGGCAATCGCCGTGCTCAACCTCGAATTTAACGTTTTTTAAAACATTGTGACTCGGGTAACGAAAATCGACATTGTTTACCGATAAGATCATCTTTTTTTAGCCTCCCTGGAAAGAAGCAAATAGAGAAATAACGGAGCCCCCATAAAGGAGGTAATTGCTCCTACCGGCAGCGTTAAGGGTTTGACCATCGTTCGGGCCAGGGTATCTGCAGCCAGGAGCAGCAGGCTTCCCATCACGGTAGCTCCTGGGATTAAAAAGCGGTGATCGCCTCCGATAATCCTTCTCATCATGTGCGGAGCGACCAGTCCGATAAAACCAATAATCCCCATAAAAGCGACGGCTACCGAGGTAATCAATGAAGAGAGCGTCATCCCGATAAGCCGCAGCTTATCGACCTCGACGCCAAGCCCCTTGGCAGTTTCCTCTCCGCTATCCAGAGCATTATAGTCCCACCGGTGGAGCATAAAATAGAGTAACGCCGTGATTGTCAGAAAAAACATTATGTTTACGTTGTTCCAGGTAACCCTGCCTAGATCTCCAAAGGTCCAGAAGACGATGGCGGCAATCTGGACGTCATGCGCAAAATACTGGATGATAGTGGTTGCCGCAGAAAACAGCGAGCCCAGGGCCACGCCAGCCAAAACCATGGCTTCCGGCTTAGCCCCGACATGTTTGGCCAATGCAAGAATGACCATTGTCGCGGCCATGGAGCAGGTAAAGGCTGAAATAGTGACGATGTAGGGGTTGCTGATAATGACCGCATCAGCAGCTCTGCTCTGCATGCTGCCGGCTCCTAAAACAACAATGGCCAGCGCTGCGCCAAAAGCGGCACCCTGGGAGATGCCCAGGGTAAATGGAGAAGCCAGTGGGTTTCTCAAGATGTTTTGCATGACACAACCGGCCACGGATAAACTTGCTCCGGCGATAATCGCTGCCAGGATCCGAGGGAGCCGGATATTCCAGATGACGACCCGGGAGTTTTCATCCCCTTTCCCCAACAAGGTCATAATAATCTGAATTGGGTTAAGTTCGGCAGAGCCTGCATTAATAGCCAGCACCACTAGAACGCAGGTCAGCAGAGCTAAGAAGACAATAGTAGCCGTTTTTCTGCCCGTATATTTTAAGTAACCTTCCGGTATTTCTTGAGCTATTTTTGTTTTCATCAGAGACCCTTTCCGTTATGAATCGACTTGGACGGTTAAACCGGTTTAGATATGGTTGAGAATATTACGCAGCTCTTGCCTGAGAGGTTCTACGTTTAGCGGTTCTCCGGCCAGGTTAGCCTCGGCAATGGCCGGAGAGTAGGGTAGAACTCCGGCAATGTCGATATTCATTTTTTCCAGCATCTTTTTCAAGCGAGGTTCGGTCTTTTCATCGACCTTGTTCAACACTACTGCAAAAGATTTCCCGGCTTCTTCAGCCAGCTTGGCTGCTTTTTCAGCGAGGATCACGGCTTCATGGGAGGGATCTATCACCATCAAGACAGCATCTGTTCCTTCGAGGACACCCCGCCCGAAATGTTCCACGCCTGCTTCTGTATCGACGATGACCCATTCTTTTTCGTTATTTTTAAGTTTATTTAAGAACTCGCGGGCCAGCGCTCCCATGGGACAGGCGCAGCCCTCTTTGCTGTGTTCAATTTTACCAATCTGGATCAGCCCGGCCTCTCCTGCCCAGATAGTGCTTTCCGGAGGCAGCTCACTAAAGCCAAAGTCCTCCGAAAAGATCTTTACCTCTTCTGTACCCTTACTTTTTATTGCCGCCATGAGCTTTTCGCCGACCACTTTTCTGCCCCCTAAAGTATCCATTAATGTTTGGGCGGGTGGGCTAAGGCCTAGCATCTTGCCGAGGCCGAGGTTTGATTCGTCGGCATCAACTACCAGCACCTTGCCTTTTTCAGCCAGATGGTGGGCGAGCATGGTCGCCAGGGTGCTTTTGCCGCTGCCTCCGCGTCCACAAATAAGTATTTTAGCCATGGTTATATCTCCTTTGTTTTTTGAACCAACCGATCTTTACCCCGCTAATACTGTCCAAATCGCTGGAATAAGGCTTTAAATCCAGCAGGGGACTGCCGTCCAATGCATCAATACCCTGAACCAGCAAGCGATTCCCATTTCTGTGGAGCAACGTGGCTATACAGAAAGCGATCGGATTTGGCCGGGATGGTGAGCGGCAGGCAAATACACCTCGCAGCTCCGAGCCGAAAGGTGTTCTTGTCTGAAGAAGATCCCGGTCGGCAAGGTGCAACCAGTAAAGGACGATCAGGTGAGAGGCTTTTTCGATATCCTTAAGGCCGCTAAGGTAATCCGAATAGATCTCCAGCTCTACCCGGTGCTCTGAAAACCGCCCCTGGCGTGGAGCATCTTCAATGGTTTTATAAGGGCTGTGAATGATCCCGATAGGTTGCAGCTTGATATTGTTCACCCCTTTTTCTAGGTATAAAGCTTTCAGGAAAAAGCAAGATCAATGGAGCACTTCATGATGGTGTGTTACCTAAACCGAGATTCGTGTTACCAGTATAGCACCGCTATAATTAATTGTCAATAAATAAAACACTATAAAAAAATTTGCTTAATTCCAGATGGGTAATCTTTGACATAAACAGGGGCCCGAAGTTAAACTTCGGACCCCTGTAGTTACTTTATGGTAAAGGACTTATCCTGCATTCACTATCAACGGAGAAACAAAAAGGGTTCTCTCAATTAAGCGTGAAGGTAGAGGAGGTTCCGGTATAAGGATATATTTTGCCGTTCCATCCGTTCTTATAGTTGCCGTAATGAACGATTCTGTATGTGCCGGGTTGGGTCTCCAGGGGTATGTCCCATTTAATAGTAACCTGGGAAGAGCCCCAGAGAGCATTTTTTCTTTTCCAGATATAGCAGGTCTCCCAATCCCAGTCGCTGGCCACGGTGATCCACTGGTTATCTTCAAGTCTCTGCACTTCTAAAAATGTGGAACCGGTTTTCAGGTCATTTTTAGGATGTCCCCCCCAAAAAGTAACCGTAGCCGTATCGCCGCTGTAATATGAATTATTGACGTCCACAACGATATCTCCAAATTTCTTTCCAATGGGAGTGTTGTCCAGCACTACTCCCGTCTGGAAGTTCATCTGTTCGTCTCTAAGGTCGCGCGGCACAGGTCCGCTTTCTACCTCTGTGCCATCAGTCATCGCTGTGGCCAGCTCAACGAACTCCTGGATAAATGCGGCGAGAGTCCAGGGTCCGAATATGGTTGAAGCTCCTTCGTAATGCTGCATCAAGTATTCTTCCCTGGTAGCAATATAATCGGCATATGCATTTGAGGGACCGGCAATGAGACAGAGCCCGTCGCTGTCGCCAAAGATCGATTGCACCTCTTCCGTTAATCTCCGGCCGGACATGGTGGTAAACTCTCCCGGCACCGCAAGAAGTTTCAGCTGGCCTATTTTAATGATCTGCACCGGCAAAACTTCAGGGGTCCACGGGTACGGTTCTGCTTGCGAGGTGGCAAAGAGAATCGGCTTGGGCTCGTGAAGCGGCCAGAGCCAGGGATAATTGATCCCCACTATTTTGTTAAGTACCGGAAATAGCCCGACAAGATTCTGAGCGATGCTCACGATGTTGGTGTCATCAATGGGATAATCTTCAGTGGTCATCCCTTCATGGAACATATCGATGCCACTAGGGCCGTCTTCGGCCCCTGCGGCAAATGAATAGCCCAAAGCGGCAGGAGCAGTGTGCCGTTCTTCTCCATCGGCAAATGCCAGCGCTACGGTTAAATCGGAGAAATCGGCAAACTTGTGCCTGAAATCTACTGAACCGACGATCAGCTCGGTGGCGGAATCTGCCAGCTCCAGAGCTTTTTCAAACTGTCTCCGTCCGGCATAGGCCGTACTTTCAAAGTCATTTTCGCCGTAACCTTCTTCACCGCCGTATATGTTTGGAGATGTGTCTCCCTCGTTACTCTGGGCAAAGGCGGCGATAAATGTTTTGCGGGCAGAGTAGTCGGTGCCCTTATATTTTTCATACAGGTAGGAGGCATAGCCCTTGTTGTCACCACTAATCAAGCCGTTATCTTTGCCCATGGAGGTGCAGTGAATGGGGAACCAGCTGATAATGCCAAGTTCCTCTCCCGATAAACTTTCAAACTTGATCACAGTTATAACCCTGTCCACATCATGAAGATATTTCGCTCTCTCAGCGGCGGAATTGTTCAGGTAGGCCTGGGGGGAGCGGTTTATGGTCACCCCGTCAAGTTCTCCACTGTTAATCTTTATGTAACCGGGCTCAAGATTGAGGTGAGCCTTTTCAATGGACCGGTATATCCCGTCCACGATACAGTCGAAGTTCTCTTTAATGAAGCCCAGGATGGTGAAATTATAGAGGGCGTAGTGTGAGTAGCCCCCGGGTCCGCTGTGTGTATGGGTAGCATTTAGAAGAACATTTTTTTCGGTATAAAGATCGCCATACTTGTTTTGCAATTTTTCAATGACCTGTTGCTGGATGCCCTGGGTAATAAAGGCGATGTCAGCGGTAACGTAGACAACCCGGTTGCCGCTGGAGGGCTCTTCGATAACAAAGGCCCGGGACCAGAGCCTGGTATGGATGCCTGCGGTGATCTGGTCTGTGTCTGCATAACCCATCATCCGCACCTCTGCGGCAGGACCGGTGATATCATGTATCCCTGCCCCGATATTGTACACTCCTTCAGCGGGGCTATTGGCAGAAACCAGGCCCGCTGCCACTAACTGAAGACAGAGAAGCGCTGCTACCAGCATCGTTACCCGCAACCATTTAGTCTGCTTTCCTGTAACGGCAACTTTCATTTTTGAACCTCCTTACAATATATTAAACTATTCACATTATACAAGATATTTGTATTAAAATCTATAAATATCCAAGGAGGCTCCTCCAAATCTCCCTCCCCCTTGAGGGGGGAGGGTTGGGGTGGGGGTGATGGTGATGGGAGAGGGGGCTTTTCACCCCCGGCTTTGACAGCTCCTACAGGTTCTCTTCTTTTAAGGCGTCGATGATATTATCGTGTTTCAGCCTGGCGCCGGCTTGCATCATGGTCATAAAGACGATCCCGAAGACCCCGGCCACGCAGATGAAGATCTCTTTTCCGGGCAGGGCAAACGCAAACTCGAACATATTGCCGAAAGCGTTATACATCCAGACGCTGATCAGGATGCCTACCGGCAGGCCGTAGAGCAGGGCCTTCAGGCCGTAGAAGATGCTTTCGTAGTTAAGCATCCGGTTAAAGCCCCGCGGGGTCAGCCCTACCGATTTTAGCATGGCAAATTCGCGGCGGCGCAGGGCCACGTTGGTGCTGATGGTGTTGAAGATATTGGTGGCCCCGATCAGGGTGATCAGGGTGATGAAGCCGTAAAAAAAGATGGAGATCACTGTGGCGGTGCGATTCATCTCTTCTTCTACCGCTTTGACATCGTGAAGAAAGATGCTGCAGTGGCTGAAATGATCCTGATGAACAGCGCGGATCTGCTCCGCCACAGCGGCGCTGTCGCTTGCACATAGATAAATCGTTCGCATCAGATCGCGGCCAGGTTCCACCTGATGCTCGCTTTTCTCCTGTATCAGTGAACAGATCTCGTTAAAGAGCTCTTCAGAGACGATTAGGTTCACCGCCCCGAGGCCGGCGGAGAAGACCCCCAGGGGGAAGGCGGCGGTTACCGCGCCGATCTCCATGGCAAAACCGGGGGGGGTAATCTCCGGATCTTCCGGGTCACCCGGTATCTCCGCCGCCGCCAGCCGGAGCGTTTCGCCTGCCTTCAGGTGCAGCGGCTCATACTCGGCATAAGTGCCTCTTTCCTGCAGGATATCTTTATTGATGAGGATCCCCCTGAAGTTCTGGGTATCTTTGAACGCTTCCGCAGCGAGCCCGTTTGCGGCGGCGTAGGCGTTAAATTCGTCTTCGCCGAGCGCGACCAGGCGAAAGGTGCATTGGTAGCGGCCGGCTTCGTTTACGGGAAAGAGCTTCTGATCGATAAAATTCTTTTGAATGTAAGGTCCGAATTGGGCCCCCTCCAGCCAGGATTCAGCAACCGCTTCTCTGATCACGGCGCATCGCTCTACCCCGTCCAGGGCGGCAACCTGCGTCGAAAAGCTTTCCAGATCCTTTGGAGAGCCGTCGTAGAGGGTCACCGCTAAATCGAAAGGGATGAAAGACTCCCCGTAATAGAGGTCGGCACTCTTAAACCCGTAGTTGATGAAAGAGGAGAAAGAGATGAACAGCACGATGCTGATGAAAAGCGAGATCACCGTGGCCCGGTAGCGGTGGCGGTTGCGCTTCAGGTTTTTTAAGGCCAGCTCTCCCTCGATCCCGAAGAGCCGGCGGGTCAGCCGGGAGGTTTTAACGTCTTTCCCCTTGATCTTAATATCTGCGCTCAGCCGGATCGCTTCGATGGGGGAGGTGGCTGCGGCCCGCTTGGCCGGCAGGTAAGTGGAAATAAGGATGATCAGCCCCACGAAGGCGATCGTGCCCCAGACGGTGACCGGCGAAACTACCAACCGGAGCGCGATATCCTGGTTATAGATGGACTCGAGCAAGAGGCGGTTGACCACGGCGAGGGTTACGCCGATGCCCCCGATGCCGGAAAGAAGCCCCAGCGGTGTGCCGATCAGCCCCAGGATGGCCCCTTCGAAAAACACGGTGTTCCGGATCTGGCCGGGGGTGGCCCCGGTGCTGGCCAGCATGCCGAACTGTTTTTTTCGCTCGCTTACCGAGATGGCGAAGGCGTTGTAGATCACCGTTACCGAGCCGACTACGATCAACAGGATCACGATCCCGGCGACGGAATAGAGCATGGCCATGGCCTGGTAGTTCTTGGAGATGCCCAGATATTGCAAGAGCTCGTTATTGTAAGTATAGCTCAGCCCCCCGGCGGCGGCCGCTATCTCCGGGACCCGGTCGTAGATCTGGCGCGGGTTTTTTCCTAAGATGGAGACGTTGACCTTATCCCCGGGGCCGAGCCGGCCCGGATCCAGGTAGGCGATCGCGGTAAACCCGGGGACGCTGCTGAAGTTTTCAAAGTGCGGCTTGGCGATGAGCCCGGTGACGGTATAGGCCCGGGTGGCGGTGGTGACAAATTGTTCATCCTCTTCAACCACGCTATCATCCGGCAGCGGCTGCCCTTCCGGATCGATCCGTTCGCCCAGGTCGAAGGCGATCGTTTCGCCGATCTGGTAGGCCTCGCCGCCGCTCTCAACAGCTTCCTCCGAAAGCAGTATCTCGCCGGTTTTTTCGGGGTAGCGGCCGGCGGTCAGCTTGATCGGCATATGCCGCAGGGCGGTGGCGTCATACTCTTTAATAAAGAAGTAAGGGCGGTATTCTTTGGTGGACTGATCAAAACGGGCAAAGCCCAGGTTCCGGCTGAGCATCGCCGTTTCGGTATAGGCGTTCCCGGTGATATATTTTACCTGCGCCGGGTTCACATCATTAAAGGTGGCGTGAAAATTTCCGTCGGTCTGCTTTGCTTGCCTGATAAAGAGGTCTTGAAAGCTGGCCGCGATGGTGATAGTGGCGCAGATCATCGCCGTTGAAAGGATGATCCCGATCACGGTGACGATGGTGCGCTTTCGATTCAGCTTCAGGCTGCGCCAGGTAAGCGAGTTTAAAAGATTCACGGCCGGATCACCTCGTCTTTAACGATCCGCCCGTCGGCCAGGGTGATCACCCGGTCGGCCTGCAGGGCGATCTCGTGCGCATGGGTGATCAGGATCAGGGTCTGTTGATAACGCCGGTTTGACAGTTTTAACAGCTCCACGATCTCCTTTGAATTCTTGCTGTCGAGGTTGCCGGTGGGCTCATCGGCCAGGACCAGGGCCGGGTGGTTGATCAGGGCGCGGCCGATGGAGACCCTCTGCTGCTCCCCGCCGGAGAGCTCGTTGGGCAGATGGCCGGCCCGCCCGGTCAGGTTAAGCGTCTCCAGGAGCTCATTTAAGAACTGCGGATCGATCTTTCTCCCGTCGAGCAGCAGCGGCAGGGTGATATTTTCTTCTACGTTTAAGATCGGCAGCAGGTTGTAGAACTGGTAGATCAGCCCTACCTGCCGGCGGCGGAATATGGCCAGGTTGGTTTCACTGAGCTGATAGATATCGGTATCTTCGATAAAGACCTTGCCGGCGGTGGGGCGGTCTACGCCGCCGATCATATGCAGCAGGGTTGATTTGCCGGAGCCGGAGGCCCCGACCACGGCGA
>LSQX01149894.1_pt3 | contig 11513 bp, 9 predicted proteins | sample 654561 | NCBI WGS metagenome assembly LSQX01 (sample SAMN04489861, study PRJNA283612) | anaerobic digester metagenome | isolation source: 4 biogas reactors fed with cattle manure at either 37C or 55C with and... | place: Denmark: Kongens Lyngby | collected 2014 | reverse complement strand
ACCTACGTACGTCAACTTGCAGCCGATATCGGCGAACGCCTTGGGTGCGGAGCTCACATAGGTTCGCTGGCCCGCACTAAGGTCGGTGATTTGGATATAGATTCCTGCTACGCGTTGGAGGAGATAGAGGAGGCGGCCCAAGATGGGAGCTTTGCTGGCAGAGTCCTGCCGATGTCAGCGGGACTTTCCCATTTACCCACTGTTGTACTGGCTGAACATCATCAAGACGCAAGGAAGAAACTATCTGACGGCACTCCCTATCCGGCAGGAGACTTACTTCAGGGAATCAAAGAGGAAGAGACAGGGCAGGCCGAGGGTGGAGGCCTCATAAGCGTAGTCGCATCTTCAGGAGATGTTATTTGCGTCGCCAAGAGAGAGAACAAAGAAGGACGAGACTACTTACAGCCGATCGCTGTTTTTGCTTAGATACGCTATGGAGACGGAGGGTAATCGGTGAGGGTATTTCCAGATGCTTCAGGCATACATCTTAGCGACATGCCTAAGTCAGTAGTTGCGCTGGGTACATTTGACGGTGTGCACTTAGGGCACAGGGAGGTTCTAAGGCGGTGTGTATCTCGGGCAAAGCAAGAAAGCGTGCCCAGTGTAGTCTTTACTTTTCATAAGCACCCTCTGGAGGTCATAAGGCCTCAGTTTGCACCGGAACTCCTTACTGATCTTGAGGACAAGCTTGCCTTGATTCAGGATGCAGGCATAGAAAACACGGTCATAGCCCGGTTTGACGACGAGATGGCCAGAGCCACCCCGGAAGAGTTTGTCCGAGAAAGTCTGGTAGATTCTCTGAGGGCAAAGTGGGTGGTTGTCGGGTTTAACTACACATTCGGATGGAAGGCCGAGGGAAACGCAAAAAGCCTCAAGGACCTTGGGGAGAAATACGGTTTTGGTGTTGAAGTCTCAAAGCCGGTGGTAGTAGACGGAACAGTAGTTTCCAGCACAAGGATTCGGACTGCCCTTGCCAAAGGGGATGTGGAGGCTGCTTGTGAAATGCTTGGCAGGCCGTTCTCGATTAAGGGAAAGATAGTAAGGGGACACAGTCGTGGAATGACTCTGGGTTACCCCACGGTTAACCTTGATGTATCCCGTGAAATAACCCTTCCTCAACGGGGCGTATATGCATCATATGTACGTGTCGAAGGCCGCATGTTCAAGGCTGTAACCAATGTCGGCACACGCCCTACGTTTCAAGGAGAGGCCACGACTGTGGAGACGCACATAATCGGGTTTGAGGGGGATCTGTACGGAGAGACTTTGAGAGTGTTATTCGCCAAAAGGCTCAGGGACGAGATCAGGTTTGAATCCGGCGAAGCCCTGGCCTATCAAATCTCTCAAGATGTGGAAAGAGCAAAAGCTGTTCTCGACCGGCGGAACGCTTGTGAAAGGACCCAAGGAATCTCCGAGGACGCTTCATGAAGGGTGTAAGTATCGTTTACATTGAGATACCCATGTGATAACATTAACAAGTAGTAGCGTGCCTACGCTATCAGAAGCCCCGGCGCTAGGATTCTTCGACCCTCCGACGAGTTTCTTGGCAGCGGGGGACATGCACGATTTTAGGAGGTGTAGTGACATGGCTTTGCCTGTCGAAGAAAAACGAGCAATCATAGAAAAATACAGAATCCACCAACAGGATACAGGCTCACCTGAAGTTCAAATTGCCATACTTACTGAAAGGATAAATGGCTTAACTGAACATTTGAAGGAGCACAAGAAAGACCACCATTCCCGAAGAGGACTATTGAAAATGGTGGGTCAGAGGCGTAATCTTCTTAACTACTTAAGAGACAAAGATATTGAGAGATACAGGGCAATTGTGGAGAAACTAGGTCTCAGGAAGTAGTAGCAGTTGATTTTGAGGAGGATCGATGAAATATGGAATACCACTGCCTGGATATGAGTCTGGGCGGGAGGAGACTTTCGCTTGAAGTCGGAAAGGTCGCTAAACAAGCTAACGGTTCTGTGTTAGTTCGATACGGCGATACTGTAGTACTAGTGACAGCATGCATGTCCCGGGAACCCCGTGAGGGGATTGATTTTTTTCCATTGATTGTGGACTACGAAGAAAGGCTTTACGCTGTGGGAAAAATTCCCGGCGGCTGGATAAAGCGGGAAGGGAGGCCTTCAGAGGCTGCTACCATTTCTGCACGGATGATAGACAGGCCTCTCAGACCTTTGTTCCCCGAGGGATTCAGACACGATGTACAGGTAGTCTGTACAGTGTTATCAGTGGAGCAAGACAATGACCCGGACATAACTGCACTCATTGGGGCTTCTTGTGCTTTGGCTATTTCTGATATTCCATTCAGGGAGCCTGTAGGCGGAGTGAAAGTAGGCAGGGTTAACGGTGAATTTGTGGTTTGCCCTACTCTTTCCCAAGCAGAAGCCAGCGATCTTAATCTAACGATAGCCGGTAGCAAAGACGCTATTCTCATGGTGGAAGCCGGCGCGAATGAGGTTTCGGAAGAGGCTATCTTAGATGCCATCTCCTTCGGCCACAAGTCGGTTATTGAAATTGTCCAGCTTATTGAGGAATTAGTGTCCAGGTGCGGAAAGCCCAAGCGTGAAGTCGCCTTCTATGCACCTCATGAAGATGTTACCACTAAAGTAAGAGAGCTCGCAACAGAAGATGTCTCTTCCGCTCTCCGAATCGTAGACAAGCTTACTCGCGAAGAGCGACTGGAGAATATCGAAGAGGAGGTTCTTCAGAAACTCATGGATGACGACTCAGGAGAAGCCCCTGCTTCTCTTGGGATAGATGTATCGACTGTTCTTAAGGCAGTGACCAAAGAGCAGTTGAGGAAGATGGTTAGTGAAGAATCCGTTCGTATTGACGGACGTAAGTGCGAAGAGATCCGTCAAATCTCGTGTGAGGTCGGCCTTCTCCCCAGGGTTCACGGTACAGGGCTTTTCACACGCGGCCAAACCCAGGTCCTTACCAATGCCACCCTGGGCGCTATTGGCGATGAGCAGCTTCTGGACGGGCTTGGTGACGAAGAATCAAAACGATTCATGCACCACTACAATTTTCCTCCCTACAGTGTAGGCGAGGTGCGTCCGATAAGAGGGCCGGGCAGGCGAGAGATAGGCCACGGCTCCCTTGCTGAGAGAGCCCTTGCGCCTGTGATACCTGACGAGGTGGAATTCCCTTATACCGTCAGACTGGTTTCTGAGGTGCTGGAATCCAACGGCTCCACTTCTCAGGCGAGCGTGTGCGGTTCCACCCTTGCTTTGATGGATGCAGGGGTCCCGATCAAACGGCCGGTGGCCGGGATAGCCATGGGCCTCATCAAGGAAAATGATAAGGTTGCTATCCTCTCTGACATCATGGGAATTGAAGATGCCCTCGGCGACATGGACTTTAAGGTCGCAGGCACTGAAAAGGGAATAACAGCCCTGCAAATGGACATCAAGATTCACGGGATTACCGGTGAAATCATGGGGAAAGCCTTGGAGCAGGCGAAAGACGGAAGAATGTTCATCCTCGGCAAGATGCAGGAAGCAATATCCAAACCGCGGGAGGAGCTTTCGCCGTACGCCCCGCGGATTATCACCATGAGCATTGATCCTGACAAAATCCGTGATGTAATCGGGCCCGGAGGTAAGGTAATAAGACACATCATTGATGAGACCGGTGTGAAGATTGATATTGAGGATGACGGAAGAGTATTCATAGCATCCCAGGATGGGGAAGCCGGTGAAAAGGCCAAGAAGATGATAGAAGACCTTACCGCAGATGTGGAGGTAGGTCGGATATATACCGGTACAGTCACAAGGACCACGAGCTTCGGAGCATTTGTGGAAATCCTTCCTGGAAAAGAAGGGCTTGTCCACATTTCCCAGCTTGCTCACACGCGTGTCGGCAAGGTAGAAGACGTGGTGGAAGTAGGGGATTCAGTTATGGTTAAGGTAACGGAGATTGACGCAATGGGCAGGATCAACCTATCTCGCAAGGACGCTCTTCCGAGAGAGAATGACTCCCATGAACACTCAGACAGCGGACAGGCGCGAAAACGTTCCAATTTCTCAAGATACCGTCGCAGGTAAACCGGATCAACAAGGAAATCACGTATAGCATGTAAGACGATGAAGCCTGGCCGAGGAGTACATGATATGCTCCTGTGGCGGGCTTTTTCATTTGACGAGTTGCTCGGTGGGTTGCAGGGATTCCAGGGTAAATTGGAGAAAGATGATGCAGCAATCTCAAGGAGGCGCTGACATGAATATATCGACTGTGGCCGTGATTGGCGCCGGACAAATGGGGTCCGGAATAGCGCAAGTAGCGGCTTTGTCCGGCACACGCGTGATTATGCATGACCTAAACTATGAACTCGCTGAGCGGGGACTAAGTCAGATTCGGAAGGCACTTGCCAGGTCAGTGGAAAAAGGACGAATAAGCCGTGAGGACAGCGAGGCAGCTTTGTCCCGAATCTGCGTTGGAAGAGAACTGTCCCATGCCTGTGATGCTGATATGGCTATCGAGGCAGTGGTCGAAGCAGTTGACGTGAAGCTTCGCGTCATGGAACAGCTTGATTCAATCATGAAGCCTGATGCAATTATAGCATCTAATACTTCTTCCATATCCATTACCCGGCTTGCGGCTGCCACCGGCCGTCCCGACAAAGTCATCGGAATGCATTTTTTCAATCCGGTTCCCGTAATGAAGCTGGTGGAAGTAATAACAGGCTATGATACTTCACGAGAGACTCAAGAGGCTACCTGCTCCCTGGCGGAGAAATTCGGGAAAACCCCGGTTATTGTTAAGGATTCGCCCGGGTTTGTCGCAAACAGGCTTCTGATCCCCATGATTAATGAAGCGGTATACTGTCTCATGGAGAACACTGCATCCATGGAGGATATTGACAAAGTATCATGTCTCGGCATGAATCATCCCATAGGGCCGTTAGCGCTTGCCGATTTAATCGGCCTTGATGTGTGCCTTGCAATCATGGAGGTGCTTCACGAGAGTCTCGGGGACCCGAAATATAGGCCGTGCCCGTTACTCAGGAAAATGGTGGAATCAGGGCGCCTGGGCAGAAAGACCGGCCGAGGCTTTTATGACTACTGAAGGACTGAGGAACTATGAGAAGAAGTGATAAGCCACGTCTGACAAACGAGCAGTTGGAGGTCATCTTAAACTCCACTCATGACGGAATGGTAGCTGTCAATGCGTCCGGCGTTATCACAGTATTTAATGCTGCTGCAGGCAGGCTCATGGGTGTTGATCCTGAAGACATGGTAGGCCAAGTTGCAGAGGAGGTTATACCCAACACAAGGCTGCATATTGTGCTAAAGACAGGTGAGGCGGAACTCAATCAGAAGCAGGTGTTGGAAGACGTCACAATTATTTGCAACAGGATGCCTGTGCGAGATAGTAATGGAACCATGATCGGCACAGTATCTGTTTTCCGGGATATTACAGACATAATATCATTGGCTGAGGAGATAACGAACCTCAAACATATTCAAGGATTGCTCGAAGCCATAATAAACTCCACGGAAGACGCTATCTCCGTCGTGGATGAGAACGGCCTTGGAATTCTAATCAATCCTGCGTACACCAGACTGACCGGGTTCGTTGAGGACGATGTCATAGGAAAGCCTGCCACCATAGACATTGCTGAAGGTGAGAGTGTTCACATGAAGGTTTTGCGCACCGGCCTTCCTATACGCGGCGCGAAACTCAGAGTGGGGCCCGGGCGACGCGAGGTAATGGTTCATGCTGCGCCAATTTTCGTTGACGAAGAACTCAGAGGCAGTGTAGCAGCTATTCATGATTTAACGGATATACGTAGGTTGACCGAAGAACTTGACAGCGCAAGGCGCCTTCTTAGAACTCTTCAGGCAAAGTACACCTTCGACGACATAATCGCAGTCAGCAAGGGTATGGCTTTAGCTGTAGAGCAGGCGAAGCGTGTATCGTCCACACCTGCTACAGTGCTGCTCCGGGGAGAGAGCGGCACGGGAAAAGAGTTGTTCGCTCACGCTATTCACAATGCCAGTCTGAGACGGCAGAAGCAATTTGTTCGTGTCAATTGTACAGCGATTTCCAGCACGCTGTTTGAGGCTGAGCTGTTTGGGTATGAAGACGGAGCTTTTACAGGGGCGAAAAGAGGGGGCAAGCGTGGCTTATTTGAGGAGGCAGCGGGTGGTGCCATCTTCCTCGATGAAATCGGGGAGTTGCCTTTATCTCTCCAAGCAAAGCTCCTCCGGATACTGCATGAAAAGGAGATTGTCAGGGTCGGAGGGACACGGGCAATACCTGTTGATGTGCGGATTATCGCAGCTACCAACAGCGACTTGGAGAAGGCTGTAAAAGAAGGAAGGCTGCGCGAAGACCTTTACTATCGACTTAATGTAGTTCCGATATTCATACCTCCGCTTAGGGAGAGACTGGAAGACCTGCCATTTTTGTGTCAAGCCCTAATACGTAGGTTCAACCAGGCATACGGACGCAACGTGACTCGGATATCCGGTGATGCCATAGAGGCTTTGTGCGCGTACGATTGGCCTGGAAACGTTCGAGAGCTTGAGAATGTCCTGAGCAGGGCAATGATAAACATGTATTACACTGATGTGGAAATATTGCCTCAGCATCTGCCTGCATTGGATCGACTGGGTTCACGCCCTGCACCTACCCAGAGGCTTCAAGGGTCGCAGGAAAAGGATGCAGTCAGAAAACTGGAGGAAACAGTGAAAGACGCTGAAGTGAAAGCGATTCAGAGCGCGCTGGAAGCCGCAAGCGGGAACAAGCGAAGAGCCTCTGAAATCCTGGGTATCAGCATAAGGAGTCTTTACTACAAGATTAACCGCTACAACATTATATGCTAATGAGGCAATGCAATATGTTGCACGGTCTTTCTCTCTTCTGTGCAATATGTTGCATCGTATTCTCACAAACCATGCAAAATATCGCAATTACTTGCTGACCTATTAGTGACTTTCTTTCAAGAATCCACTATGCCGTGCTCCAAAGCTGTTCAGGGCTGTTTCAACGGGTCTGGCATCGAACTTGCATAAGTATACTCTTGTCAGGGTGTAAGCAGACGACCATAGATCCTAAGTGTGTCGGTTCCAGAATCAGGCGACTTACAGACTGTGGGGTGGTCAGCTATGCAAGTTCTTGTTGTGAACCCTGGTTCTACCACAACCAAACTGGCAATCTATTCCCCCTCAGGCCCTCTGGCAGAAAAAACTATTACCCACAAGACGAAGATGCTAAATGCTTTTCCCGATGTGCCTTCTCAACTTGCGGCAAGACTCGACGATGTAACGTCAGCGCTCAAGGAAGCAGGGACAAATCTTGGCTGTATCAATGCCGTAGTGGCGAGGGGCGGGCTTATCCGTCCTATTGAGCCTGGGATATACCGGGTGAACCCACAAATGTTGGAAGATCTGACAGCCCAGGTGCAAGGCCCGCATGCGTCAAATCTCGGGGGCCTTATCGCTGACGCCATTGCCGGGGAAATGGGCGTACCCGCATATGTGGTAGACCCGGTGTCGTGTGACCAATTCCATCCGCTTGCACGTCTTTCAGGCCTTCCCGAGATTCCGAGGAAGAGCTTGAGCCATGCCTTGAACATCCGTGCTACCGTGAGACTTGCATCATCCGAGTTAGGTTGTGACATCGAGACGGTGAACTATGTTGTCGCGCATCTCGGAGGAGGTATATCCATTGCGGCAGTGGAAAGAGGCCGGATTATTGATGCCAATAACGCAAATGAACAAGGCCCTTTCAGTCCGGAAAGAACCGGAGAACTGCCTGCCGGTAAAGTGGCGGAAATGGCTTTTTCAGGGAATTTCTCAAAGGACAGGCTCATAGCGAAATTTCTGGGACAGGGGGGACTTGTGGCGTATCTGGGTGTAAGTAATGCTAAAGAAATCGAAGCGCGCATTGCAGCCGGAGATGAATATGCGGGTCTGATATATGAAGGAATGGCATATCAGATTGCCAAGGAAATCGGGGCTATGGCATCAGTCTTGTCAGGAGATGTGAAAGCTATCCTAATATGCGGAGGCTTGGCTTCATCGGAGCTGCTTGTCTCGATAATACGGGAGAGGGTTTCATTTATTGCGGAAGTTCGGACGTATCCCGGGGAAAGGGAAATGGAATCTCTCGCCAAAGGTGCTTTTCGAGCGCTTTCAGGAGAGGAAGAGGTTAGGACGTACGGGTAATAAGGGGGGAGAGATATGGTAAGGTCGCTCAGGGATATTGTAGAGCTGGCTAAAGCAAGGGGAACCAAGACTTGCGTGGTTGTAGCCGCAGAGGATCCTGAAGTGCTCCTTGCGATAGACGAAGCTGTAAGTTGCGGAATCGCAAAAAGCATCCTTGTGGGAAACCTTAACAAGATAGAGGAAGCTGCCGGTATCGCAGGAGTGGATATATCCAAACATGAGCTCGTAGAAGAAGACGGGCCTGCTGCCGCGGCGCGAAGAGGGGTTAGGCTGGTTTCGGAAGGACAGGCTAACCTGGTAATGAAAGGCCTGGTCAGCACGTCTGATGTGCTGAAGGCCGTTCTCAGCAAAGACGGCGGCCTCAGAACCGGCAAGCTTCTGTCGCACTTGTCTGTGTTTGAAATGCCGGGAAGTGACAGAGTAGTGATATTCAGTGACGGCGCCATGAACATTGCGCCTTCATTGGAAGAGAAAGCGGAGATTACTCAAAATGCCATTAATGTGGCGCATGTGTTGGGCATAGCCAATCCTCGGGTTGCAATTATTGCTGCAATCGAGTACCTCAACAGTGATATGCAGGCTACCGTTGATGCGGCATGTATCAGTAAGATGGCAGACCGCGGCCAGATAAAAGGCGGTATCGTTGACGGCCCACTGGCGCTGGATAACGCAATTTCCCCTGAGTCAGCCAGAATCAAAGGGATCAAAAGTCCGGTGGCAGGCATGGCTGATATCCTGATAATGCCTGATATAGAAGCAGGAAACGTATTTTACAAGACCCTTGTGTACATGGCAGACGGGTGTTGCGCAAGTGTGGTGGCAGGTGCAGGTGCACCCATTGTTTTGACCTCAAGGTCAGACTCGCATGCGTCAAAATTCTATTCCCTTGCATTGGGCGTCGCCATGAGCTAAGTAGATCACTATAAGTGATCGCCGGTTCCAGAAAGTGTACGTACCTTGCGGGGCCACCCAGGACAATCGGAAAACCGGCGAAAACTAAATGAAGTCATACTTAGCAGGCAATGCGAGTAACCCCGAATAGAGTTCATCAAGGAAGGAGATAGGAGTCCCATGAGAATATTCGATGAAATGTCAAAATACGGATATGAGCAGCTTGTTTTCGCCAGCGACGAAGTCTCAGGGCTGCGTGCAGTCATAGCTATCCATGATACTACCCTTGGCCCTGCCCTTGGCGGATGCAGAATGTGGCCGTACGAATCAGAGGAAGACGCAATGATTGACGCGCTCAGGCTGGCCAGGGGAATGACCTACAAGAGTTCTGCCGCAGGTCTTGACCTTGGCGGGGGCAAGGCTGTAATCATTGGAGACCCTCGACGTGACAAGAGCGAAGTGTTGTTGCGCGCGTTCGGAAGATTCGTGGAGACGATGGGAGGACGTTACATAACCGCTGAAGACGTGGGGATTCGCGGGGAGGACGTGGAAATCATTCATATGGAGACCCAACACGTGGTGGGGCTTCCGTCAGGCCCGGGCGCAGGCGGAGACCCGTCTCCTGTCACCGCGTACGGGGTCATTCGCGGGATGAAAGCCTGCTTGGAAGAGGTTTTTGGTGATGGTTCTCTTCGTGGTAGAAGCGTAGCCGTTCAGGGCATTGGCAACGTAGGTTATTCCATCGTGAAACATCTCGCCGAGGAAGGCGCCATGGTCCATGTGAGTGACGTTTTCAAAGACAGGGTGGATACGGTAGTTGAGGAGTTCGGCGCAAAGCCTGTTTCTCCCGACGGGATTTATGACGTTGAATGCGACGTGTTTTGTCCTTGCGCACTTGGTGGCGTAATAAATGCAGAGACGGTGACGCGACTACGGTGCAGAATTGTTGCCGGGTCCGCCAACAACCAACTTAAAGACGAAAGTCACGGCAATGCCTTGGAAGACCTGGGTATTCTCTACGCGCCTGACTATATTATCAATGCAGGCGGAGTAATCAACGTAGCGGAAGAGATCTACGGCTACGATAGGGAAAGGGCTTTGCGTAAAGCAGGCGGAATATACGACAGAATCAAGTCGGTTATAGAAATCGCCAGGAGAGAAGGAATTCCTCCGCATCTGGCAGCGGCTCGCCTTGCAGAGGAAAGGATTGCGAGGATAGGGAAGATTCACAGGATATTCGTGCCTTGATAGGCAGTATGTCAGCGTGCTGCTCCTTAACCAGCCGCCGGGAGGGAGACGATCATGCATAGGATACTCGTGATTAATCCTGGTTCTACATCTACTAAGATCGCAGTGTATGAAGATGATTGTTTGATTTTTGAGGAGGTGATCAGATATAGGCCCGAGGAATTAGGCGTATTTGAGACCGTGCTGGGTCAGTACAAGAAAAGGATTGAAGACATCTTCGAAATCCTGGCACGACAGGATTGTCAGATATCGGATTTCACAGCGATAATCGGCAGGGGAGGCTTGTTAAGACCGATAGAAAGCGGGGTTTATGAGGTAAACGCTAAGATGATCAGTGATCTTATCGGTACAGGCAAGATTCCTCATGCGTGCAATCTGGGAGCCCCTATGGCTCGGGAGATTGCAGATATTATCGGTGTCCCTGCATTTATCGCAGATCCTCCCGTAGTCGACGAGTTTGACCCCTTGGCCAGGTTGTCCGGGCTTCCGGAAATATCACGGACTGCCGTATTCCATGCGCTCAACCATAAGGCTGTCGCCAGGCGGGCAGCGAAGGCCATCGGAATCCGGTATGAGGACGCCAATTTCGTTGTCTGCCATATGGGCAGCGGCGCCACTATCGGTGCACACAGGAAAGGCAGAGTTATCGATGCCAATCACGCTCTGGACGGAGAAGGGCCGTTTACTCCTGAGAGGAGCGGAGGGCTTCCCCTCCTTGGTTTTGTGGAAATGTGTTACTCAGGCAACCTTTCACTGGAAGAAATTAAGAAAAAGCTGGTGGGCAGAGGCGGGCTAATGGCTTATCTTGGGACAAACAGCGCAGTGGAAGTGGAGAGGCGTATTGCGGAAGGAGATGAATACGCAGCTCTGGTATATGAAGCCATGGCTTACCAGATTGCCAAGGAAATAGGCTCCCAGGCAACCGTCCTCAAAGGGGAAGTTGACGCAATAATCCTCACAGGAGGGGTGTGTTATTCAGAAATGCTGGTAGAATGGATTAAGGCCCGCGTCAAATTTATAGCGCCTGTTATGGTTTATCCGGGCGAAGATGAGATGCAGGCTTTGGCAGAAGCGTGTCTTCGTGCACTTCGTCGCGAGGAGGAAGTAAAGATCTACATGTAGACGTAGGAGGTGACGCAAAGTGGCAAAAGTCGTGTTTGACGAAGAACGGTGTAAAGGCTGTGAGT
>LSQX01056389.1_pt1 | contig 11513 bp, 8 predicted proteins | sample 654561 | NCBI WGS metagenome assembly LSQX01 (sample SAMN04489861, study PRJNA283612) | anaerobic digester metagenome | isolation source: 4 biogas reactors fed with cattle manure at either 37C or 55C with and... | place: Denmark: Kongens Lyngby | collected 2014 | reverse complement strand
GCGATCAATCGGGCGAGTCGCACCACGAGGGCCGCTTCACCTGGTTGCAGCCGCTCTATGAAGTCTTCGGAGCGACCGAGGCGCACAAGCATGAGTGGGTCGAGGGCGTTCACAACATGGAACGCCCCAAGCGTGAGGCCGCCTACGAGTGGCTCAACCGGTGGTTCGGTATTGATGCCGGGCGAGAGGAGGGGGAGATCGTAGCTCTCGAGGAGCAGGAACTGTGGTGCACCGACACCGGGCTCGCTGAGACCTCCATCGGCGGCATCATGCCCTGGGACCTCGACGCGCGCCTGATGCGGGAGATGGCGCCTGAAAGACCGGCCCCGCCGGCCGATGGCGCGCAGGCGCAGCAGTTCCTCGCCGAGCGGCGCCAGAGTGTGCTCGCGAAGCTGGGGATTGATGCCGACGCCGAGCGACTCGTCCCACCGGCGCGCGAGGTGGGTGCATGGGAAGGCGAAGGGCTGCGCGCACGCAAGCTGGTGGTGGAGGCAGAGCGTGGCATCACCATCGCGGCGCTGGTGATCGAGCCTGTCGGACGTGCGAGCGGCGATACTATCATCCATGCCGCAGCGAGCGGCAAGCCGCAGCAGTACGATCCCGAGTTGCTGCCGTTCCGGCTGGCTCAGGCGGGACGGCGCGTAGTCTCTGTGGATGTGCGCGGCAGAGGTGAGTATGACGCTGAGGGCGGAGCCGTCGGCAGGGTGGTTGAGTATGACCGAACGCAGTGGGCGCGGAGGGATACTGTGGCCATCTCCTGCGCCGATGCCGGCCGGCCGATCATGGGCGCGCGCGCCATGGACCTTGTGACGCTGATGGACTACCTCGACGCCGAGAGCGGCCAGCGCGGCCGCTACGAACTTATCGGCGAGGAGCTTGGCGGTGCGTGGGTGCTGATGGCGTCGGTCGCCGATGAGCGAGTGAGCAGCGTCACCACGATCGGCACCCTTAGTTGCTGGGCTCGACTGATCGAGACCAAGTGGAATGCGCTGCGGGACTACTTCTGGGTGCCCAGGGCGCTGGAGACATTCGACCTGAGTGATCTGCCCGCGCTCGCCCATGATGCGCGGGTGAGCATCATCAACCCTGCCGATCCGATGCTGCATCCGCTGGAGGCCTCAGCGGCGGCGGAGGATTTCGACTGGGCGCGGCAATGGTGCGGCGACAGGCTGCGGATCGAGTGCGGCGTGGGGGAGAGCGAGATGCCCGACCTGCTGAAGGAGTAACATGATGCTTCGGAGGTCCTGCCGCGATGGCGGCGAACCCTCCGGCGGAGTCGCGCTACATCACGTGAACTGAGAGGGTAATGAAAGATGATGCTCGGACTGATTCACTATCGCGCCCCCGGCGATACTACCGAGGAGTTTGTGCGCTGGGCCGCCGGTGCCGGCTTCGAGTGCGTGGAGCTGCGCCACACCGATCTCATGCCCGAGGGGCTGCAGGAGGCGGACTACGCCAGCCACTGCAAGGACCTCAAGGCGCTCATGGACGAACTCAATCTCGTCACCTCCGGCGTTTCGCTGGGCAATGACTTCGTCTACCTCGCGGATGACATGATCGCGGAGCAGGTCGAGCGCACCCGGGGCATCGCGGAACTGACGAAGATCATGGACTGCCGGATCTTCCGCACCGAGGGCGGCCAGCCGAAGGACTCGGTCCCCGAGGAGAAGTATGCCGAAGCGATCATCAAGTGCGTCAGGGCCACGCTGCCGGTCTGCGAGGACCTTGATGTGGTGCTTGCGATTGACAATCACGGCGTCGTCAGCAACAACTACGAACTGCAGCTTGAGGTCTTTGAGACTCTCGACAGCGAGTATGTCGGGTCGAACATGGACACGATGAACTACCGCTGGTTCGGCTACGAGGTAGACAAGCTGCCCGAGATCTACGAGGCCATCGCACCGTGGGTGAAGCACACGCACATGAAGGACGGCCGCAATGCGCGGCCCGACTACAAGGGCGCGGCACTGGGCGAGGGCGAGATTCCGCTCGACACCGCGGTCGCGGCACTGAAGAAGGCCGGCTACGACGGTGCCTATTGCGCGGAGTACGAGGGTTCCGAGGATGGGGACACCGGCTACCGCAAGTGCCTTGATTGGTTGAAGGCGAACATATAACGGCAGCAACGAAAGCAACATACACAACGGAAGCGATGACAGCCACCGGCAAGCGGCTTCGGTTGCCATCGTAGCAACCGGGGAGCGTCTATGCGCAACCTGATCGAACTGCTTAACCGGTCCGCGACGGACTTCCGCGACAGGGTCGCCGTGGTGCATCGTGGCGACCCTGTCTCGTACACCGGGCTGCGCGCGAAGGTCGAGCAGTTCTCGCGTGGGCTGCATGCGCTCGGCATTGAGCGCGGCGACCGTGTCGCGCTGATCATGCCCAACTGCCTGCACTCCATCGTCTGCTACCTCGGCGCCATCCGTGCCGGGGCCATCGCGGTGCCTGTCAACATCCGCCTCAAGCCCGAGGAGATGCGCTTTGTCCTCAGCGATGTCGGGGCGCGGCTGGTGGTTGCGCACGAACGCATCTGGCCGGCCGTGAGCGAGGCGCTGAAGGATGTCTCTTCGGTCCAGCGGGTGCTTGGCGTGGAGCTTGAGGCGGAGGGCGTGACGCCGGTTGAGGCGATGATGGATGCCCCGCAGTTCACGCCGCCGGAGCTTGTCCCGGAGGATGTGGCGGCGATCATCTACACCTCCGGCACCACCGGCCAGCCCAAGGGCGCGATGCTCACGCATCGGAACGTGATCTTCAACACGCGGGCGACGATCATGGGCCACCGCTTCGTCGAGCGCGACGTGCATCTGCTGGTCGTCCCGCTCTTCCACGTCACGGGCCTCAACACCATCATGCCGACCGCGCTCTACCTTGGCTCGCGCTTGATCGTCAGCTCCGAGACCAATCCGCGCAAGCTCTTTGAGCTGATCGAGCAGCACCGCTGCACCACGCTCTTCATGGTGCCGACCACGGCGATCATGCTCGCCGGTGAGCCGAGCATCGAGGAGCACGATCTGTCATCCTTGCGCCTGCTGGCCTACTCCGGCGCACCGATGCCCGTGCAGGCGATCCACCGACTGCGTGAACTCTTTCCCGAAGTCAAGTTACACAACTTCTATGGCCTGACCGAGACGACATCCGTCACGACAGTGCTGGCGTCCGAGCATGCGCTCAGCCACGCCGAATCGGTTGGCAAGCCGGTGCCCGATCTCAAGCTGAAGATCGTGGATGAGGCGGGGAGTGAGCTACCGCCGGGCGAGGTGGGGGAGCTGCTGGTGAGCGGCCCCAGCGTCTTCGCGGGCTACTATCAGCGCCCTGAGGCGACCGAGGAGGCCATCGTGGACGGTTGGCTGCATACCGGCGACAAAGCGATGATCGATGAGGAGGGTTTTGTCTACCTGCGCGGGCGGACGAAGGAGATGATTATCGTCGGCGGGGAGAACGTTTACCCCGTCGAGGTGGAGAATGTCCTCACGCGGCACCCGGATGTGCAGGAGGCCGCGGCGGTGGGCGTTGAGCACTCGGTGCTCGGGGAGATCGTGAAGGCAGTCGTGGTGCTCAGGCCCGGTGCGGAGGCCAACGAGAGTAACCTTCGGCGCTGGTGCTCCGAGCACCTGGCGACTTACAAGGTGCCCCAGCAGGTAGAGTTCCGCGATGAACTGCCGCGCAACCCGTCAGGGAAGGTCATGAAGCGGCGGCTGCTGGAGGGCTGAGGTCGCTCCGCTCACGAGCCGTTGCCGTCGCCTTCAGTGTCGTTGCCGTCCCCTTCATGGTAGTTGCCGTTACCTTCAGAGGAGTTGCCGTTACCTGTGCCGTTTCCTGTTTCGGCGCGCAGCGCCGAATCCTGTCCGGCGCGCCAGCGCCGGAATCCTGTTCAAACGGCCGTTGCCGTCATCTTCTGCCGTCGCCCCGCGAGAAGGTCCCCCGCATACCGTCGACGAACACCCGCCTGCAATGAACTACGCTCAGTAGCCCCCCTTCGGGCATAGGAGGATCATGTATGGACAAAATCAGAGTCGCGATCATCGGCTGCGGCGGCATCTCCCGGGCGCACATCAACGGTCACATGGCGGAGCCGCGCTCGGAGATAGTCTATTGCGTTGACATTGACGAGGCGAAGGCGAAGGAGAAGGCAGAAGCGATCGGTTGCGGCTGGCACACGGACATGGCCGCGATCCTCGATGAGGTAGACGCGGTGGACATCTGCACCCCGGTGGCCCTGCACGCCGAGCAGACGATCATGGCCGCTGAGGCGGGCAAGCACGTGCTGTGCGAGAAGATCATGGCGCGCACAATCGATGAGGCGCAGACGATGATAGACGCGACCGAGAAGGCGGGCGTAGTCTTCATGGTCGCGTTCGTGCTGCGCTATCGGCCGGAGTTCCAGAAGCTCAACGAGATGTGCCACTCCGGCGAGCTTGGGCTGATCCATCAGGCGTTCTGCAGCACCACGATGTTCATGGACCCGACGAAGGTCGCGAGCTGGCGCCGGACCGTCGAGGAGTTCCCGATGGGCGCGCTGATGAGCCATGGGTGCCATTACGTGGACCAGCTTCAGTGGGACGTAGGTCCGATCACCGAGACGCTCGCAATCGGCAACCGCTTCACCCTCGGCGACGTGATCCCCGGTGGCGACGATTCCGAGTGCATGGTCAACCGGCACGAGAACGGCGCGGTCAGCGCCTATGTGGAGAGTTGGGCCACGCCGCACCGGATGCAGGGGATCCGGCTGGAGATCTTCGGCAAGGAAGCCTCCGCGCGACTGATCTACAACAACGATGGCAGCCGCCAACTCTGGAAGAGCGACGAGAACGGCATGAACGTGGTCTGGGAGTACGATCCGAACAAGGAAGACCACATGGATGTCTTCGGTGGCGCGAAGGACATGCACGGGCAGATCGAGCACTTCGTGGAGTGCGTGCTCGATGGCAAGACGCCGCTCACACACGGGCGCGAGGGCATCAAGCCGATGCAGGTCATCGCCGCCGCCACCGATGGCGGCGAGCAGGGCGTGCTGATGAACGTGCAGGAGTATCTGGCGAAGCGGAACGGCTGAGGAGTGCGGGGACTCTGGGGTGGTGCAGGAGGGGCCGCCGCGCGCAGCGCGGGCCGGTCCGAATGAGCCCAGCGAAGTAGGACCGGAGGTTCCACCCCGGCCCGCCATCGGGAGTCGCCATACTTCGGCAATAGTGGGCCGGGGTGGAACCTGAGGCACACAGATGCTGTGCATCCGCGTGCCTCACTCCTCGCGCCGCTCCGGCGTCGCGAGGAGCGGCCCCTCCTTTCGCCTCCGCCGTTTGGACCGCGCGCAACAATCTCTGCAGGCATTCATCCCCCGGACGCCGAATCCGGGGGTGAAGCTTTCTTGCAGAGGCTCGCGGAGGAGGACCGCTGCGATGGACGGTCTGATCAACACCCAAACCATGATGCTCGATGGCGCAACCGAAGAGCGCGTCCACAGCGCACTTGCCCGGATGGCCGAGGAGAACTGGGTCGGCCGCATCTGGGAGCCCGATCCGAATCTCTGGCGTCCCGAACCTCACCATCACAAGGAGATCCGCAATCGCCTCGGCTGGCTCCACCTGCCTACCCGAAACATGTCGAAGATCGACATGTTGCGCAGTTTCGCCGACGATATCCGCGGTGACTTCGACCGTGTGGTGCTGCTCGGCATGGGTGGAAGCTCACTGGGAGCCGAGTGTTTCGCGAACATCTTCGGCTCGGCCGAGGGCTACCCGCAGCTTGGCGTCCTCGACAGCACCGTCCCCGCGGAGGTGCTGAGAGCTACCGGTGATACGGACATCAACCGCTGCCTGTTCATTGTCGCCAGCAAGTCGGGAACGACGACAGAGGCGCTCGCGTTTTACCGCTACTTCCTCGGCAAGGTGCAGTCGCTGCTCGGGGCCGCGTCAGGGGAGCACTTCATCGCTATCACCGACCCGGACACGGAGCTTGGGCAGATCGGCCGCGAGGCCGGGTTCCGCGCGATCTTCGAGAACTGGCAGGACATCGGCGGCCGCTATTCGGCGCTGTCATACTTCGGCATGGTTCCCGCGGCGCTGATGGGTCTGCCGCTGCGCCAGATACTCCAGGGAGCCGCCGGGATGGCGGAGGTCTGCTCTCCGGCCGTTCCGGTGGATGACAATCCTGGAGCGGCGCTTGGCGCGCTGCTTGGCGTCTGCCATGAGATGGGGCGCGACAAAGTCACGTTCCTCACCTCGGACCGCCTCGCCACCTTCGGTGACTGGGCGGAGCAACTGCTGGCTGAGAGCACCGGCAAGGAGGGCAAAGGCCTGATCCCGGTCGTCGCTGAGCCGCCGGTGGAGGCATCCGCCTACGGTAGCGACCGCCTCTTCGTGCAGTTGCGGATCAACGGAGATGCTATCCACGACAAAATGGTGGACGAACTCGCGCAGGCGGGCCACCCTGTTGTCCGTATGGTGCTGGATGATGTCAACAGCATCGGCGCGGAGATGTTCCGCTGGGAGTTCGCAACCGCCGTCGCCGGTGCTATGATGCAGATCAACCCCTTCGACCAGCCCGATGTCGGCAGCGCGAAAGCAAAGACTCGCGAGATGCTCGATCACTACGAGCAGGAGGGCGCGCTCCCGGAGTGCGAGGCCGACGTTGTCGAGGGTAGCATCTTCGGGGGCGATGTGCGCGGTGCAGTGAACCGGCTGATTGACGATGCCCATCCGGGCGAGTATCTCGCCATCATGGCCTATCTGCCGCAGAGCGAAGTCGTCGAGGACGCCGTGGCCCGCATGCGCACGGAGGTGGCCGCTCGCGGTGTCGCCACCACATTCGGCTACGGCCCGCGGTTTCTGCACTCGACGGGTCAGCTTCACAAGGGCGGGCCGAAGGCCGGCGTCTTCCTGCAACTGGTGGCGGACGATCCGCGTGACGCCGAGATACCCGGCGAGCCCTACAGCTTCTCCACGCTCAGGCAGGCGCAGGCCGATGGCGACCTGACGGTGCTTAATGAACGGGGCCTGGAGGTCATGCGCGTGGACCTCGGCGATGACATTCCCGGCAATATCGGCCGGTTGACGGAGATGATCATTGAGGCGGTCGCCTACTGAGCACCTGAGGCGACCGCCTCTCGCAGATCAGCCCTGCGGAAGCTTGGGATCCTTCCACATAAGCGACGGACGGCCACTGCGCCGGGCGCGGGGCACTGAGTGGACGGAGCCACGGCTCTCGCGCGTGCCCAGTCGCGGTGGCGTCTTGTTCGCGTGACGCCCCAGCCACTCCTCATTGACGATCTCACCGAGATATTCCCCGTTGAGCTGGTACGCTACATCGCCCTTGAAGTAGCCGATGTGTCGGCCGTTGGCGTCGTACAGATCATCGCCGGTTCGCCATCCGGCGAACTCACCCGAAGTTATCATCCACAGCGGCTTCTGCTCCATTAGCTTCTCCCTCTACGGTCCGGACACGTCATCTGCCCGCACGGTCTCGTCGGATGGTGCGGTCTCGCTTATCATCGTCGGGCTTGAGGATGCTGCGTATGATTCGCACCCGGGGTCTTCTTCTCCTCCCGCACATACAACAACCAGACGGTCAGGGTCAGTAGCAGCGGGTAGTAGGACCAGAGCAGGCCCAGTACAGCGCGTGAGTATGGTAGCGGACTGACTATCGGCGCGGCCAGCGCCAGTACAATCACGGCAATGACCCGAGCATCCAGGCTGCGGATGACTGTGGTCGCGATGACGATCGCGGGGAGTATCAGCAGTATGTAGGAGTAGTCTTTGAAACGGGGCATCAGGAGTGCGTAGATGAAGCAGAAGTGGATCACGTGGCCCAGTCCCGGCGGCTGTCGAAACGAGGCGCGGAGCATGGGCCAGCTTACAGCCAACAGCATGACCGCGTACAGCGCGAAGACTGTCACATGGACTCGCGGATAATTCAGGGCCTGCGGAACGACCTGCAGCGCCGTGATATCCCCGATGAATGTGAGCGGGCTTTGAGCCCACGGTGCCCGGTGATGAAACTCTCGTCCGAAGCCGCTTACGAAGTCGCCGACGAGTTCCGGTCTGACGATGAACGGTCCGGCGACGAGCAGTATGAAAAGCGACAAGCCGAACCCAAATGCCCGCCACTGCCGTCTGGCGGGAGCGATCAGCAATAGCAGAAACGGCAGCAGGGCGAGCTTCGGCACAGCGGCGAGTGCGATCGCGGCCGCCGCCAGGTAGGGCTTCTTCTGCAGGTAGGCCCAGATGCCGGTCCACAGAACGAGCTGCTCGAAGATCGTGATATTGCCCGCCCTGAGATCGGCGTAGATGGCGGCATTGAAGCCGAAGATGCAGACCGCCAGCAGCACCCATGCCGGCAGGCGCGGCGAGAGCATCCGGTACCACAGCGTAACCAGTCCGGCGAGTGCCAGAAGCTTGAGTGTGAGAAAGACAGCTTTGGCCGCTACGAGGTCAAGTGCAGTGAATGGCAGGAACGCGTACACGGTTATCGGCGTGTAGATGAAGCGCCAGGTCGAGGCTCCGTCGGACGCGCGGTCCACCGCCTCAGCGCCGTATGGACTGACCCCCTGGGCCCACGACATCGCGCCGTAGTAGTAGGCCTCAAAATCCCACTGCAATCGCGGATCCGCGTAGATCACGGCGACGACGCCAGCGGCATAGAGGAGCAATATGGCGTAGATGCCGTACCGCTTCGCGAATGCGATCACTCTGCTCACCATGATTTCCCGGCGTCAGGAGGTTTCACAGCGGTGGGAGCCTCCGCGTCAGTGCCTTTCACGGATCAAAGATACTTGTCGAAGAACTCGAATGCGAGATTGCCGGCGAAAGCATGCGGGCCGGGATGCACGTCCACCCACAGGTCCTCCTCGACGCCTGCAGCGGTATAGATCTTCTGCAGCGCCTCGATGCTGACAAGCTGGTCTTCGATGTAGAAGCACAGGTCATGGTACCCCGCCTCCACCAGCAGCGGTCGGGGCGCGATCAGGCCCGCTATGTCGTGCGTGTCGAAGTAGCGGTAGATGTCGGGCACGATCTGCGAGCCGCAGAAGTTCGCGCGGTTCACGCCGAAGCGCTCCCACGGGTTCAGGTAGCCGATGATGTCGGCCGCTTTGATGCGCGGCTCCGCGGCGGTGGTGAAGGTCGTCTGCGTCCCACCCTGAGACAGCCCCATCATGCCGATGCGCTCGGCATCCACCTCCGGGCGCGTCTCGAGGTAGTCAATGCAGCGCTGGAAGTCGAAGATGTTGAGGGTGAGCGTGTAATAGCCCATAATGACGCCGCGGATGAAGTGCACGTTGCACTTGTCGCGCGTGCCGACCATGGTGCCCTCGCTGGAGCGCTCGCCGAAGACACGCAAGTCTGGGCTGATGGTCATATAGCCGCGCTTCGCCATCTGCCAGCCGTAGTCGTAGTTCATCCGATCAATGTCGCCGATGTAACCCGGGGCCGTGCGATTGCCTGCGACGGGTTCCTTGCCGAACTGCCCATGGCCGTGACTGCAGAGGATGGCGGGGTTCGAGCCATCCGCGGCCATGTCGGCGGGCCGCAGCACCACCGCGGGGACGGACATATGCTCTTCGGAGTCAAAGACCACGCGCTCACGGATGACCCCGTCCTGCTCGATGGAGGCGATGACCTCCGCGTTCAGGGGCGCCGGCTCCGGCCAGCGGCCGAGAAGCTCCATGAATTTCGCCTGCGCCTGCTCGTGCCACGCCTCGAAGTCATCAAGCGTGGAGCCGTTGAACTGCAACTCGGGCGTATGCTCTGTGGCGAGTTTGTTGAAGTAGTCGATCATCGAGAAGTTGCGGTTGGCCATGGGCGGGACCCCTTCCGCGGCGGAGTATCGCGCGACGCCGGGAAGTTGACCGCGCGGGGGAAAGATTCCTTTGCGGAGGGTTGGTAGCGGGGAAGGAGAATATGCATCAACTCCTCAACCGTGGTATCGCCAGGAGGCCCAACCATGCCCACACGCGCGAACTTTCTGCTCATCTTCCCCGACCAGTGGCGCGGTGACTGTGTCGGCGGCGCATACAATCATCCGGTAGTAGAGACACCGTTCCTCGATCAGATGGCTTACGAGGGCATTACGTTCACCAGCGCCTACTCCGCCTGCCCGTCATGCATCGCCACCCGCGCTGTGCTCGCCACAGGCCGCACGCCCGATCATGTCGGCCGCATCGGCTACCGCGATGGCGTTCCGTGGCGCTATGAGAACACGATGTACCATCGCCTGCGCGACGCGGGCTACCAGACGATCAACGTCGGCAAGACTCACTTCTACCCGCAGCGGCTGCACCTCGGGTTCGAGGAGAACCGCGTTTACGACTGCATCCGCATCGACCCTGGGTTCGAGAGCGACTACCACCTCTGGCTTGCGGAGAAGAGCGACGGCCTGGTCCGCGATACCGCGATGGAGATCACCTCGAACTCCTGGATGGCGCGGCCGTGGAGTCACTCAGAATCGCTGCATCCGAGCACATGGACGGCGCAGACCGCGATCGAGATGCTGCAGCAGCGGGACCCGACGCGGCCCTTCTTCCTCCAGGTCGGCTTCCATCGCCCGCACCCGCCGCTCGATCCGCCGGTGGAGTACTTCCGCCAGTATGAGGGGCGCGAGATGCCGCCGGTGCCCGTGGGCGAGTGGGCCGCGAACTTCGCAAAGCCGGTGGAGCGGGTCGATTCCTCCACCGGAACGCTGCCCGAGCATGTCCTCAACCGCAGCCGCTGGGCCTACTACGCCCAGATCACGCATCTCGACTACCAGATCGGCAGGCTCATCAACTGCCTGCGCCGGATCGGCGAGTTGGCGAACACATGGATCATCTTCACCTCCGACCACGGTGAGATGCTTGGTGATCACCACCACTTCCGCAAGATCGTGGCGCTGGAGGGTTCGGCGAAGGTCCCGTTCATCGTGCGCCCACCGGCGTCGTTCGATGCACCCGCGGGCCTGCGCCGGGATGAGCCAATCTCGCACTATGACGTCATGCCGACGGTGCTGGCGGAGGCGGGGATAGATGTTCCTGACGATCTGGATGGACAGACGCTATCGCCTCTGATGGCAGGGGAGGACGCTTCGTGGCGCGAGTATCTGCACGGGGAGCACACCGGCGGGTCTGACCAGGGAAATCAGTTCGTCACCGACGGGCGGGAGAAGTTCGTGTGGTTGACCTACAGCGGGCGCGAGCTGTTCTTCGATCTGACGACGGACCCGCAGGAGTTGCATGATCGCTCCGCGGACCCGGCGTATGCCGAGCGCGTGGCGCTCTGGCGCGGCCGCCTGATGCGGATTCTCGCCGAACGTGGCGACACTGCGCTCTCGGACGGCCAGCGCCTCATCGCCGGAACCACTCTCCCGACGGTGCGGGAGTGGCTGACGAGGTAGGACAGGCATTGCTGACTGTCAAATCACGTTGGCGCGTTCGAACGCCCCACGGCGAGGGCGCAGGGGCCACAACAGCTTCCAGCAGCGGCGCCGTCAGCCGTTCCTCCCCCTCTCCCGCCCACTTCGCGCAGCGAAGTGAAGGGGGAGGGGCA
>LSQX01361819.1_pt1 | contig 11516 bp, 11 predicted proteins | sample 654561 | NCBI WGS metagenome assembly LSQX01 (sample SAMN04489861, study PRJNA283612) | anaerobic digester metagenome | isolation source: 4 biogas reactors fed with cattle manure at either 37C or 55C with and... | place: Denmark: Kongens Lyngby | collected 2014 | reverse complement strand
TTTCTTGGCTGCCTTCAAGCCGCCCATAACTTCGAAGCTTATCATGGCTCCGAAACCGTCCATTTGCCGTCGGGCCAGTTCGTGACCGGCAAAACCGGGCCGGCCTGGATACATAACTTGGGCAACTTTGGGATGCGCTTCCAGGAACGCGGCAATCTTCATGGCGTTAGCTTCGTGTTGCCGCATCCGCAGGCCCAGTGTTTTTAGACCCCTTAACATCAGCCAGGCGTTAAAGGGGCTCATTACCCCGCCGAATTCGCACATATAATCGAATTTTAGCTTCTGTATGTAGTCCCCATCCTTGGCTATCGCCACCCCTCCCAAGGCATCACCATGGCCGCAGATATATTTGGTGGCACTGTGGACGACCACATCAACACCGAAAGAAAGCGGTCGTTGAAAGTAAGGGGTGGCAAAGGTGTTATCAACAACAACACTTATATTATGAGCCCGGGCTATCTTGACTATCTGCTCGATATCAATTAGGGCCAGGTTCGGATTGGCGGGAGTCTCGAAATACAAAACGGCGGTATCTTTGTCTATCGCCGCTTCCACCGCTTCGGGCTGAGTAAAATCCACACTCCTGCAACTGATATGGTATTTTGGCAGGAGTTTGTGGCCTACGGTAAAACTGGAGCCGTAGAGGGTCTTATGAACAATTACATTGTTGTGCGGTGACAGAAGAGAAAACAACACCGACGATATGGCCGCCATGCCAGAGGCGAAAGCCACCGCCTCCGCTCCGTCTTCTAAGGCGGCCATTCGTTGTTCAAATAATTTTATCGTTGGATTATTACCCCGGGTGTAAATAAACCCTTCTTGTTCGAAGTTCATAATGGCTTCGGCATCGCTTACGTCAGCAAAGGTAAAAGTAGAGGTCATGAATATCGGGGGATTTAAGGCGTTTAGCGGGCTATGGGTCTCTTCTTGGCCATGAATGGAAAGGGTATCAAAACCATATTTTGCGCTCACTTTTATTCCTCCTAGAGATGTTTTGTTGATAGTGGCAGCAGCTTCTTCAACGGAAGCTGGGCCTCCTTTTTTTCCCGCTGCTGGTGAAAACCTCCGCCTAAGAGCAGCGCTCATACTCTTAGTATAGCTAACAGGGCCGGGACAAGCACTACTGTCTGTCAGTCTAGGGTACAGCGCCCCACGGCCTCAGTAACATTTCGTCGTGAGTGAGCCAAATCCCTGGAGTAAGATGATGAAATGAGTGATCGCACCGGTTGCAATGGTCTTCCTGACTATGCTATAATAACTTGGTTAGCAGATGCAGAAAGGGTGACAGCAATGAAGAAGGAAATTCATCCTCCTTACTATAAGACCGTGGTAAGGTGCGCCTGCGGCGCGGCTTTTGAGACCGGTTCCACAAAAGAGAATCTAAGGGTAGAGATCTGCTCTCAGTGCCATCCGCTGTTTACCGGCCAGCAGAAGATCATCGATACCGGTGGCCGGGTGGAGCGCTTCACAAGAAGATTTGGGCTTAAGTAGCAGAGCACCGGCTCTGCTTCTTGGTGCTGGGCGTAATCTGGCCACAGCCTAGGGAGCAGAGTCGGTTTTTTCTGTTCTGGGCTTCAGGGAAAGAGCGGGGAGGAACGCGATGTGAGTCGGCAACTGGGCGGGCAAGCGGTGATCGAAGGCGTGATGATGAGAGGTAAATCTTGGGCGGCCACAGCCGTGCGCCGCGAGGATGGGGATATTGTTACTGAAGTACAACGGCTCTGGTCGCCACCGCCTTATTTAGGCTTTTTGCGCTGGCCGGTAGTGCGCGGCGCAGTGGCACTGGTATATTCATTAGTGGTAGGTATGCGGGCGCTGGGTTTTTCGGCCAGTCAATTCGGGGGCCAAGATGAGCAGATGACTACCAAAGAGTTGGTAGTAACCTTTCTGCTGGCGATAGTATTTGGTGTTGGGCTGTTTATCTTACTGCCCACGGTTCTGATGCGTTGGCTGGGAAGAAGCAACAATCCTTTGCTGTTGAGTCTAGGTGAGGGACTGTTGCGCTTGGCAATCTTTTTCTTGTATGTGGTTAGCATTACCCTGATCAAAGACGTACGGCGGATTTTTGAATACCATGGAGCCGAGCATAAGGTAGTGCATGCCTTCGAGGAGCAGGGATTACCTCTTAAAGTGACTGATACGGCACCATTTAGCACTTTGCACCCTCGCTGCGGCACCAGTTTCTTACTTTATGTAATGGTGGTGAGCATTCTGCTCTTTGCCTTTCTCGGCTGGCCGTCGGTATACTTGCGGGTAATGTCCCGCCTGTTGTTGATGCCGTTGGTAGCCGGGTTATCTTATGAATGGTTGCGGCTAGCCGGGCGGAGCAATTCTCCCCTGCTAAAATTGCTGGCCGGGCCCGGTCTCTGGTTGCAAAAATTGACTACTCGTGAGCCCGACGAAGCCCAAATTGAAGTGGCGCTCATAGCGTTGCAAGAAGTTGTGCGAAGAGAACCTGAGGTGAGATTATGAGTACTATCTTTGCCAAACTGGCTGAAATAGAACAGCACTATGAAGAGCTAGCTCAGTTGATGGCCGATCCGGAGGTGTTGGCTCGCCAGGAAGAGTGGCAGCAACATGCTAAGGATCATGCCAGTTTGGAGCCTATTGTAACTGTTTACCGCCAGCACAAACAAGTGGAGAAAGAGCTGACTGAAAACCAGGAGCTTCTGAGCGAGGAGCTGGAGCCGGATTTTGTCGAGCTGGTGGAGAGTGAAATCCAGCGTCTAACCGCTCAAAAGGAAGAGCTGGAGCAGGAGCTGAAGGTGTTGCTTTTGCCTAAGGACCCGCTGGACGAAAAAGACGTTATTATGGAGATCCGGGCCGGTGCCGGCGGGGACGAGGCCGCTTTGTTTGCCGGAGAGCTGTTTCGGATGTACCAGCGATATGCCGAAGGCCGCAACTGGCGGACGGAAGTCTTGTCTTCTCATCCTACAGAGCTGGGTGGTTTTAAAGAAGTTGTTTTTGCCGTGAGCGGACGCAGGGCCTACAGTCGCCTTAAGTTCGAGAGCGGAGTTCACCGGGTGCAGCGGATTCCGGTAACCGAGTCCGGAGGCCGGATTCACACGTCCACAGTGACCGTGGCGGTGCTGCCAGAGGCGGAAGATGTGGATGTTAAGATTAATGCTAATGATCTGCGGATCGACACCTTTTGTTCCAGCGGGCCCGGGGGTCAGAGTGTAAACACCACCTACTCCGCGGTTAGGATTACTCATGTGCCCACTGGTCTGGTGGTTACCTGTCAGGATGAGAAGTCCCAGATCAAGAACCGGGAAAAAGCGATGCGGGTGCTGAAAGCGCGGCTGTTTGACCTGGCCCAGGCCCAGCAGCAGGCCGAGCTGGAAGAAGCTCGGCGGAGCCAGGTGGGTACCGGTGATCGCAGTGAACGGATCCGGACGTACAATTTCCCCCAAAATCGAGTCACAGACCACCGGATCAGTCTTACTCTGCACCAACTGGGAGCAGCCTTGGAGGGCGACTTAGATCCCATCATCGAGCCTCTAATTACCACCGAACAGGCTGAGAAGATGCGTCAGGTGGGTTAAGCCATGAGTACGCTACGGGAGGTATGGCAGCGAGGGGCCGAGTTTTTGGGCCAAGCGGGAATAGAGACCCCGGTTCTAGATGCCGAGGTATTATTACGTCATGTTATGGGCCTAAGTCGGGAGGAGTTTTACCGGGAGCTGACGGCTTTGTGGCCGCCGAAACTTCAGTCTGGCTGGGAGGAAATACTGAACCGGCGTGCGCAAGGCACGCCGGTGGCTTATCTTATTGGTGAGAAGGAGTTTTTCAGTCTAGTATTGAAGGTGACGCCGGCGGTGCTGGTGCCGCGTCCGGAGACGGAAATCCTGGTAGAACGGGCGTTGCAGCTTGTTCAGGATCGGCTGCTGGTACCAGAGGCCCGGATTTTGGATATTGGCACCGGCAGTGGAGCCATTGCCATGGCGCTGGCGGTAAACCTGCCGCGGGCCCGAATCACCGCTACCGATATTTCGGCTCCGGCCCTGCAAGTGGCCAGGCAGAATGCCAAGGGACATAAAGTGGAGGAACAGGTCCAATTTTGTCTTGCTGACTTGTGGCCGGGACCCGGGTATCAATCGTGTTTTCACCTGGTGGTTGCTAACCCGCCTTATATACCGGGGCGGGAATTGACGCACCTGGGGGCTGAAGTGCAGCACGAGCCGGTACAGGCCTTAGATGGTGGTCCGGATGGACTGACTTACTACCGGCGGATAATTTCGGAGTTACATAAGTACCTATTGCCGGACGGCTGGGTGTTGCTGGAGGTGGGTGCCAATCAGGCGGACTACGTTTCCCAGCTGCTAGCTGGAGCGGGGCTGTCAGTGTTGCCGGCGCTTTCGGATCTGGCTGGTCGGCCACGGGTGGTACAGGCTGTGCGTTTACCATAAAGCCCGGGTGTACGGATGGGCCTCCGTGCCCACCCGCGCTTGGTCATGGCTGCCGGTTGCCGGCCCATCCTCACGCTTCGCCAAGACTGCTTAGCGCATTACTTCAAGGTCGCTATGCCCAGAAAGACTTAACATGCTTTGCCCTCTAGCATTGGCCTTGAACCTTGCTATTGTCATCCCGAACATAGCGAGGTATTAGGGCCAAACCTTGCTATTGTCATCCCGAACATAGCGAGGGATCTTGTGTAGCGGTCTATTAGTTGCGAGCTTGAGACTGAGAAGACCGGGCGATGATACTTGGATAGGCCTGCCGCAGGCGCAGACCGGCGGCTGCGGCCACACCGCATTTAATCAGATCGCCGGGGATAAAAGGCAGAGCCCCTTGAATAGCGGCAGGGATCAGGCCGATGCCGGTAACAAGAGACAACTGGATTACACCCAGGGAATAAACGATGATAACGCCGCCGGCGATATTAGCCAGGAAAAGACGGATCCAGCCGGGATGTGAGCTGCGCTCGGTAATGAGGCCGATGACTGCTGCCGCCAAGGGCCAGCTTAGAATATAGCCGCCGGTGGGGCCCAGCAGTTTGCCTAAACCTCCGGTGGCTCCGGCAAACACCGGGAAGATTACACCGGTAAGATCGAACAACAATAGAGTAATAAAGCCCAGGCGACTTCCCAACAGCATACCGGCCAACATCACGCCGAAGGTTTGACCGGTAAGGGGAACGGGGCTGAAGGGCAGGGGGATGTTTACGTAACCTAAAGCTGTGAGCAGAGCGATAAACAAGGCTACGGTCATCATTTCCCGGAGGCTGACTTTTTCCACAACGATACATCCTTTCTGGACAAAATCATTGAGGCTACAGGGTCCCTTTCAAGTAGCTAACTATGTACTCATAATAAATATTTCCTGGGAAATTGTCAACCACCTGCTATATTTAGGTTGACAATCATTTTGTCTGTGTGTCTACGTGAATTGGGAAACGGGCGGGCCCGAAGTCCCGCCCCTACCCGTAAACTCTAATTGCGCTATCTGGCCACTGCAATACTCAAATTGCCGAGGGCCCCGAGCGAGCCAGGCTTGTTCTTACTGGCGGTCATTCTTCGGATGCAAGCTGCCTGCGCCGCCAGAGAACACCCAGAACTATCACCGCAAAGGCTCATAGAGATGCCTGGCTTATTGGCTGGGCCACGGGCCGAGGTTCCAGGCTGCGCAGTGGTGTACTGTCGGGCTCTTCTCGGCAGCCTGATGGCTCCAGCAGGTTGTGCAAGTGCTGCCAGGTGGCGGCAAAGGCGGCATCTTCAACGCTGCGGGGCCGGGCCAGCGTGTTTTTAACTACTGCCCGCATGGTACCGCCGCGAGCCAGGACCATAATTCGATCGGCCAACAGCAGGGCTTCTTCGATGTTGTGGGTGACAAAGACAATGGTTACGCCAGTCTCGTGCCAGATGCGGAGCAATTCTTTCTGTAGGCTGGAACGGGTGATAGCATCCAGGCTGCCGAAGGGTTCATCCATAAGAAGTACGGCCGGCTTTACACCTAGGGCCCGGGCAATGGCCACCCGTTGTTTCATGCCGCCGGAAAGTTGGTGGGGATAGAAATTGGCGTATTCGGCCAGACCCATGAGATCGAGATAACTTAGAGCCAGACTTTGCCGCTCAGCGGAGCTCTTCCCCTGTCCGGCTAGCCTAAGAGCCAGGACAACATTACCCAGCACAGTCCGCCAGGGAAAGAGCTGATTTAAGTCTTGAAAGACCATCATCCGATCTCGCCCCGGGGCAGAAACTCTGTGGCCGGCCAGGTAAACTCCTCCGGCCGTTAGGACTTCAAATCCAGCCAAGCAGCGCAGCAGGGTGGTTTTGCCGGATCCGGACGGCCCGATAATAGTCCAGAATTCACCCGGCCGAACCTTAAAACTGATGTCAGTTAGGGCCACCACTTCCTTGCCGCCGGTTCGAAAAATTTTAGTTGCGCGCCGGAACTCCACCTGTATCATCTACTTCTCACCCCTTATTTGATGCTCATACCCCAGCGGGCAACGGTGTGGCGTTCCAAAAAACTGAACAGGATATTTTCTATCATCAGACCGATGGAAATAATAACTAACATACCGGCAAACACTTTAGGTACTTCGAGAAAATAACGTTGCTTGTACAAAAACCAGCCCAGTCCGCCTTCGTTGCCGGAAGCACCGAAAACCATCTCTGCTGCCACTGAAGCTTGCCAGGCCCGGGCCCAGCCCACGCGCAGTCCGGACATAATCGCCGGCAACGCTGCCGGCAGCATCACCTGGTTTACCAGGCTGAGGCCGGTCAGCCCCAGATTACGCCCTACTTCAACTTGAGTGCGCGGTACTGAACGCAGCCCGCCGTAGATGCTGGCGGTAAGGGGCCAAAAGGCTGAGAAGATAATAAGAAGGATAATGGAATGAACCCCAGCTCTAAACCACAGGAGCAAGATGGGCAGAATGGCAATGGACGGTAGCGGATGGAGAATGGCCATCAAGGCCATCAGGCCATCGGCCCAAGGTTCCCACAGCATGGCTAAGGCACAGGCAAGAAACGAGGTAGCGATGGCCAGCCCCAATCCGACGCCAATTAGGGACAGCGAGTACCAAGTGCGGCCGGCAATTTCTCCCCCGCTCAGTTCTTGGGCCAACGCAGACAGAATATCGGTTACCGGCGGGAACAGCAGCCGAGGCCAGATATTCAGGCGAGCCAGAATTTCCCAAGCCAAAGCGAGAGCAGCCAGAATGAACGCTTGGCGCAGGTACCTAGACAAACAATCACCCCTTTTCCCCTGCCACAGTGTGAGGCCTGTTCACCGAATTGTTGCCGGTGTCACTTTAGGCCTCTGCGCTCAATATATGCCGCGGTGGTTTTTCCTGTGCTCTATATACCTGCCGCCAATACGATCAAGATGACGGCACCAAGAAGGAGAGCGACTTTCAGGGGCGGAATGTCTAGCATGGTTGCTATCGCCACTGGGATGACGGTGGATTTGAAGATTTGTACTGGCAATAAAACAAATTATCACCAATGATAAAGACCTATCATTGGTGATAATTATTGTCCCAACCCCTGTACGCAAAGACATGCTCTAAGATTACGGTGTAAGACAAAAATATGTTATCATAAACGATAAATCACACAACTAATTTGACTTGTTTAACATAATGACTATCTCTTTGATTGATACAGGACTATCTTAGTTTTAGACCGTAGGTTGCCAGTCGTGGCATGTTCTTTGCATGTACATAAACACAAGCACGAATTGTGAGGTGAATAGCTGATGGAATAATCGTGTGGTGGTAGAGGGCGCACAAAGGGGTCACAATATGTAAGGAGGAGGAGCATGGAATCCATTTATCGTATTAATGAGTGGCTTAATGGCATTGTTTGGGGTCCGTATATGATTGCTCTTCTAGTGGGAACAGGCATAATTTTGACAGTGCGACTCAGAGTTCCTCAGATTCGTAAATTCAGGTTTATTATGAAAGAGACATTAGGCAAAACATTTAAGAAGGACCAACCAGGAGAAGGAGATATTACTGCGGGGCAGGCCGGATTAGCTGCTATTGGGGCTGTAGTTGGTACGGGCAACATAGTTGGTGTGGCAACAGCGATCAGCATTGGAGGCCCGGGTGCTGTTTTTTGGATGTGGTTTTCAGCATTTTTTGGAATGGCGACTAAGCTTAGCGAAATCGTACTAGGACAACAGTATAGGGAGAAACAGGCTGACGGAACTTTTGCTGGAGGTGCTATGTACTATCTAGATAAGGGCCTCCACTCAAAGTGGCTCTCATACTTCTTTTGTATTATGACGATAATTGCCTACTTTATTATCGGGGCAGTAGTCGATACCAACTCCATTGCTCTAGCTTTACAAGAACAGTGGGGACTAAGGCCGATAATAACAGGAATTCTGTTAGCAATTGCAACAGGGGCAGTCATTTTTGGCGGTCTCAAACGAATCGCTGATGTACTTGAGTACGTATCACCATTTATGGCTGGTTTATATTTACTGGCAGGACTGACAATAATTCTTCTAAACCTGCCCAAAGTCCCTGGAGCTTTAGCCAGTATATTTGTGGGAGCCTTTCGGCCTGCGGCAACGGCAGGCGGGTTTGCCGGAGCTACTGTTGCACAAATAATTAAAGCAGGTATTGCCAGAGGTTTATTTTCGAATGAGGCCGGGATGGGGGGCTCCCCAATAATTCATAGTAGCGCCATAACCGATCACCCATTCCGCCAAGGACTTTGGGGTGTTGCAGAAGTTTTCGTTGATACTATCATTATTTGTACAATTACAGCATTGGCAATTATTATTTCTGGGGAGTGGACAACAGGAGTATCAGGTGCAGCCTTAACCATGCGCGCTTTCGAGAAAACAATGCCCGGCACTATCGGTAGTTATATAGTAATGATTTCATTGATTCTGTTTGGTTATTCTTGCTTGTTAGCCGGCATTTATTACTGTGAACGAGCTGGCGAATATTTATTTGGCAGCAGCAAGTGTTTTTTGCCGATGAGAGTTCTTTGGGTGATTGCAATTGTAATAGGATCTGTTGGTGGTTTAGAGTTTGTGTGGGATCTTGCAGATACAGCAAATGGCTTAATGGCGATTCCAAACCTGATAGCCCTACTAGGGTTAAGCGGTGTCGTTGTAACTTTAGGAAACGAGTTTTTCGACAAGTATGAAAGGACGCCAAACCGAAGAGATGTTGAAATTCCGAACTAAGGTGGGATTTGGACAGTGGTCAAGAAAGGAACATGGGTTGAGATTACATTCAACGCCTTAGAGGCAGGGCAGCGTTCTGCTTCCGTGCCTCTAGATACCCAACAGGTCCCGCTCCAAGTGAAAGCACGCGGTTTCTTGTGCGACGATGCCAAACTCGGAGAAGTGGCGAAGATTGAGACCGTTATCGGCCGAAAATTAGAAGGGAAGTTGATTGATGTAAATCCGACCTATAAGCACAACTTCGGAGAAATAGTTCCAGAAGTCCTGACAATAGGTCGTGAACTGCGGCAATATCTCAGCATTGAAAGAGGCTGAACAAAACATGATTGACGAGAATGGTTACCAGGCTGTGATGGCCAGACAAAGTCAAATTATTTGGGAGTCATGTCAGCTAGACTATAAGAATTTCCGGTATGGGACAATTGCTTTCGATTATGAAAGAATGATGAAAGAAACTGGATACACATTGGACGAGATTACCACCATACAACACGCGACAGGCGTGGGCAACACGCCCCTAATTGAACTAAGAAACCTTACCAAGCTAATTCGTAGTATCTCTGGTAAAGGTAAGGGTGCACGCATTTTCGTTAAAGACGAAGCCAATAATCCATCACGTAGTTTCAAGGACCGACGGGCATCAGTATCTGTCTACCATGCCTCGGCACTTGGATACGAAGGGGTGGCGGCTGCCAGTAGCGGGAACTATGGAGCAGCTGTCGCATCGCAAGCAGCTAAGAGAGGCCTGGATTGCATTATTGTGCAGGAGAGCTTTGATAGCCGAAGCATTGAACAACCGGAAATTACGGAGAAGTCCCGAGCCTGTGAGGCTTATGGGGCCGAAGTACTTAGAGTTTCCGTTGGGCCAGAATTGTTTTACCTGTTTTTAAGAGTACTGGCTGACACACATTTTTTCAATGCGTCACTTTATGTGCCGTATGGCGTAGCTGGTGTCGAAACGCTTGGTTTTGAAATAGCAGAACAAACAATGCAGTTAGCGGGCAAGTTTCCAGATGCAGTAGTGATAACGCATGCTGGCGGAGGCAATCTTACAGGTACAGCACGCGGCTTGTTAGCCGCTGGAGCAACTCAGACGCAGGTAATAGCAGCCAGTGTAAATCTTGCGGGATTGCATATGGCCAGTGACAAGCAGTTTAACCTGAAGTCTTTTACCACCGGGCATACTGGATTTGCTATTCCGTTCACAATGTTACCAGATCGCGTGGAGGTACCGATAAATGCGGCACGCCCATTGCGCTATATGGATCGTTTTGTAACAGTGAACCAAGGAAGTGTCTTTTATACCACAGCAGCGTTAGCCGAACTTGAAGGTATGGAAAGAGGCCCAGCAGGAAACACATCCCTGGCCGCAGCTTTAGCTTTGGCCCAAGAAATGGATGAAGACCAGATTATTGTCGTAAATGAGACAGAATATACTGGGGCTGGCAAGCATTTTACTGCCCAACTTTCTCAGGCTAAGAGGATGGGAATTGAAGTTATGCGTGGGAACCCAAGGAACGAAAAACCAGGTGAAAACATCCTAATACCTGAGCGAATTGAGCAGGTGACGGCTGAAGACGTCGACCTTACTCATTTGAAAACATCATATATTAGACACGCATGCAATGGGCAAGACAATGAAGAAAAGCTGTCGTCCAAAGATATAGACTTCTTGGCGGTTGAAACAAAGAGCACACGCGATTTTGTAGTGGATTGTCTAATAGAACAAGGGGTGTCGTTTAAGACCTGCGGTGAAATGGCAAGCTCATAGAACTATGAAAGTCCGCTTGCTCATGAAAAGCGAGAAAAACTTGCTCGTGACCGCGTAATACTGAAAGTAACATTACCTGCCTTTTCAAAACGAGTCGGTATGCCCGGCCAAATAGCTACTCTGCGACACATGATGGATGTACCAGGGGCGGAAGCGAGGGAACTAAACAAACGAATATTCGATTACACGGTATGAGATGGTGTGAAAACGAGGGTATCAGAGAGTTTGGAGCACAAGATTAAAATGGAGGCGGAGATATGAGACCCGTACGTGTAATTATCTTGGGCTTGGGATCTATGGGTAGCGGCATCGCACGTATGATCTTAAAGAAGAAAGGCATGGAAGTTGTGGGAGCGATAGACGTCGATCCCATCAAGGTGGGCAAGGAACTTCATGAAGTACTTAATGTACAGCCCACACCGGCAAAACCAGTAATAGTAAAACCAAGCCTAGAGGAAGCTCTCTTAGGTACAAAGGCCGACATATTAATGATCGCAACTGCCTCTTTTGTAAAGGACGTGTTCCCGGCAGTCGAATTAGCTCTTAAAAGCAAACTTAACGTTATAACTACTGCTGAAGAAATGTCGTATGC
>LSQX01138563.1_pt1 | contig 11516 bp, 13 predicted proteins | sample 654561 | NCBI WGS metagenome assembly LSQX01 (sample SAMN04489861, study PRJNA283612) | anaerobic digester metagenome | isolation source: 4 biogas reactors fed with cattle manure at either 37C or 55C with and... | place: Denmark: Kongens Lyngby | collected 2014 | reverse complement strand
AGAAAGGGAAGCGGAAGTTTTGAGCTACCTTGCTCAGGGCATGATTAATAAAGAAATTGCAAGGAAAATGTGTTTATCCTGTCGAACAGTTGAAACTTACATTACACAATTATCGCGAAAGTTTTCAGTTAGAAACAGGGTGGAGGTTGTATTGAAAGCTCTCGTGTCAGGTTTTATTGATATAAATGATGTTCATATTTAGAAAGGTGTCTATTATGAAAAAAACAATACTTTTCTTGATGCTAGTCTTGTTTTTACTTTTCTCAAGTTGCTCCTTTGATCCGGATAACATAATTCCGCCAAAATTAAACTCAAAAGTTAAACCAATATACGACCAATTATCAGAATTAGCTGCCATTAACATTAAATGGTTAGCAGATCATGATGGTTGGATCCAAGTTGTGAGCATTCCTTCACCAGAAGGAATAATTAAGTTTACTTATCAAGAAAGATGGACTCATTTCACAGAAGATTCGAAAACGTGTCTGGAAGAAATGTGGATAATCCGTCGAACAAAAAATGATGAGGATGGTCAATTAATAATACTAACATCTAATGGCTATAAAGGCGATGTTATTAAACTTCGTCAAACAGTTTATTTCAATGATTCTACAGAAGGAATCAACAAAAAACCAGTTAAGTGCCTAATTTCAGATCGGTCAATGCCATTAAATGACTTGAACGCGATCTTAAAAAACATGCAATTCATTCAAGAGGCTAACTACAGAGAAGATATATATAATGGTGTTGAGGTAATAATTATTGAAATTCATTACCGTGGAGATGATACAGACCAGCTCGGGACGCCTCAAAACGCGATAGGAAAAAAAGAAACATTATATTACGACAAAAGCACAGGAAATCGGATTCGTCTAGATTTGGCAATAGAGTATCCAAACGAAGTTTGGAGTGGAAGTACCTTTGTGGATTATGAGTTTTTCTATTTTGAAAATCTTCCAGAAAGTATCCAAAAAAAATTTGACAATTCAATTGAAGAGCTAATGTATTACTTGGATTTATAAATCAGTTAATCCAATAAACAGGTATGCTACAAGGATGATACTAAAAATAAGACACTAAGCTTATTTAATGTAAAAAGGAGTGATAAATAATGATTAATGTGATTGACGCAGACAACATTTGCAAATCTTTTGGGAAAAATCATGTACTGAAGAGTTTGTCTTTTCAGGTTCCTGAGGGTGCGATTTATGCAATCTGTGGGAAAAATGGTATCGGCAAGTCAGTGCTATTCCGCATACTGACCGGATTCATCCTGCCAGATACGGGCAGCGTCAAAATTCACGGTCAGCAGATTGGAAAGGACCTTGAATTCCCAAAATCGACTGGAATATTAATTGACCGCCCAGGCTACATGCCCGACAGCAGCGGCTATGCCAACCTTGCTTTGTTGGGTCAAATCAGCGGGCTGGCAGATGAAAAAACCATTCGGGTTTCACTGGATTTGGTTGGTTTGGACCCGGACGATAAAAAGCCTGTCCGCACGTATTCGGTTGGCATGCTGCAGCGGCTTGGTTTGGCGCAAGCCATCATGGAAGACCCACAATTGATTTTATTGGACGAACCCACTTCCGGTTTGGACTACGAAAGCCAGATCGAAATGCACGAACTCTTTCTGAAACTTCGCGAACAGGGCAAAACCATTGTTTTTACCAGTCACAGTCCCTGGGAAGTCAGCAGGGTCAGTGAAAAAGCCTTTTGGTTGGTGGATGGCAAACTTCAGGAAGAAGCGCCAGCTCAGGTAAACGGTAAGTAGACAGAAAACCTTATGAAAATAAATGAGGAAAGAATAAATAATCATATTCTGAAGGTCGAACTGCAAAGAGCCTTCCAAAACCCGCGCTGGATTTTGATCGTGTTAATTGGGATCGTCCTTTTTATCATTGGTAAAACAAGATTTCCCCAAATCACCGTGACCGGAGAATATGCTATTAACACCACAAACCGATTGATGCTGGCAATGTCTTACAGCGAGTTGGCTTTCATCGTTCCATTGCTGATTTTGATACCCTATGCTGACTCTCTATTGAATGACATTCAAAGCCGGGCGATAGATTTTTTGGTTTTCAGGTCTGGTCGGAAAGATTACCTTCGCTCAAAACTTTTTGCCATAGGACTTAGTGGCGGGGTTTGCCTGGTCATGGTTTTATTGGTTATGGTCTTGTCTTCGTCCGTCTATGGCATTAATTTTAAAAGCGGAATTTATGCCACGGGCATGGTCAATGAGACCGAACCATTCGGCCCTTTTAGTGCGCTGTTCATGACCAAACCAGCGTTGTATCTGGTTTATCTGTTCGTATCCGCCTTCTTATTTGGAATAACCTACTCATTGTTTGGGACGGCTATGTCGGTAATCTTCAAAAACAAATTTATCGGTTTCAGCGTCCCGCTTTTCTTGTTTCAGATCGTGGATTTTATCGGTGTGAGTATGAATCCGCAGCCATGGTATCTCATACCTCTGCGGGGTCTGATGCCTTTTAATACCGCTCGACCAGTGGGCAATCACGATTTACTGCTCCAGATGGTACAGTATTTGATCGTTTTGATCCCAAGTCTGATCATGATTGGATTGGTAATGAAGTCTTATGGAAAAAAATAAAAAAGAAAACAAGCTGTCAGCATTTTTTACTTTCACACGTTATCAGATACAAAGTCAGATACAGCGTAACCGTTGGCTGTTCCCTATCGTTTTGGGCTTGCTGATTGGTTTACGAAATGCAACTATTTTGCAGGGTGATCCAGCTTTGCACATAATGAAACCTGCAAATGTCTGGGATGTCATTTTTTCAACCCTGGGAAGCACCTATTTTGTACATCTGGTCATTTTGACCACCTTCTTATATTTGATTGGAGACTTGTTACCAGAAAAGAGCTATGGCCAATTGAGTTTGTTTCGTTTAAAGTCAAGACGTCAATGGTGGCTAAGTAAAATACTAACCTTGCTCACACTGGCAGTCGTTTATATGTTCCTTTTCGTCGCGCCAGTCGTTTTGGTTGGCGGACTTACGCATGGTTGGAGCTTGGATTATTCTGAACAAACTTTTTTTAACCGTTTCATGTCTGGCGTGCCAGCCAATCTTTTTGCTGCAGGTACAGAAGAAGCATATATAACACCCCTTGATCTGTTCACTCAAACCTTATTGCTGATCTTTCTGGCACTATTCACCTGCGGTTTGTTTGCAACAGTCATTACCCTGTTCACCTCTCGTTCTCTGTTCGGACTGATAGGAGGCTTTACGTTTGTTTTTGTTTCCTTAATTGGAAATTCTCTTAGCGGACCGCCTTCCTGGGTGAAATTTTTACCGTCCCATCATGTTGCTTATCTTGGCAGTCTTCCAGTGCGAACTATACCGGTGCCAACCTCTGTCTTGTATTGGATGATCTGGATTTGTCTGTTGATCAGCCTTGGCTTTTTCAGATCATTGAAACAAAATATTTTCTCGGTCGCGAAGGAATGATGCACAGGATTTTTTAGCCCTGCTATAAGAGGTAAATATGCATATCTTAGAAACTCTGACGAACAAAAAAATATCAAAAGTAAGTTTGTTTTTATCTTTTATTCTGACAGCCACCCTGCTCTTTGGCTGCAATACCAGCTTACCTACGCCTGTCCCGACTCCGGAGCAAGCTCAGCTTCCTGTCCCGAACGTCGAGTCTGTCATGGCAACAGAACTCCCCGCGTTCACAGACATGCCTCTAAATAAAGAAACATTACCCACTGAACCCACTGAGGATTGTAAACTGTCTCTGGAAACCCCCTGGGAGCATGATAAAAATAATCCGATTACGGATGAAAACAGGATTCTGGAAATTTTGAACGCACTCTCTGACTTCGAAACCTGTCATCTTCCCGGACAGGAAGGCTGGTTGCTTCGATATGATATCTGGGAAGGAAAACGGGAAGAAGACCGCAGTGAATATTTGACCCACCTCACCGGAATTCCCGTTGCCTGCGACTTGCAATTATGGTATAAGCGCTCGAATGGTAAATTGACATCCTATCGGTTATATGACGCCAGAGAGTCTGCTAAAGAACCTAACTTGTTATACATGGATTATGATCTGTGTGTAAAAGTCACGGAACCTTGTGATTTAAAAAATGGTGCTCAGAATCTCGGGACGGGAACTGATCCATATTTTCTGAGTGATTACACGACTGCATTTCTGCATGATCAAACCTTTAATGCTAATCCTCAGAATGGGATTGTTGAGTCAAAGGGCTGGTTCACCAGAGATAGTGAACAGAATGGCGAAGGTCTTTTTGTTTATGAAAGAACGGTTAGCGGAGGGAACGCTACTATCTATACTGATCTTATAACCGGGCAAGCATATACACCTATAAAACAAGTCAGGCATATCTATTTTGACCTTGCTTCCGGAAGACCAGTGAGGGAGGTTTTTGAGAGAACTTCCACAGAAGGCAATGTGTATAAAACCTCCCGGGATATGGTTTTGTCTTTTTATACTGATTTACCTCAGGATTTGCGATCACTTCTCGATTCCGCTGAGGCTTACAGGAAAAATCTTCCAGGCTGTCCGTGAGGAGCCGTCTGGTTGGAATGAGTTTTTAGCACACGGGAATTATTTATGAAAACCAAAACATTACGGTTGATCTCATTTTTACTGACAACAATCTTGCTCTTTGGCTGTAATACAGCCTTACCTGCTGCTAATCCCACCCCAGAGCAAGCTCAGCTACCAGCCCCGAACGTCGAATCCATTCTTGCGACAAAAACATCCATTCAAACAAATGAAGAGCCCTTTTCCCCCAAAAATTGTCAGCTTGGCTTTGAAATCCCCTGGGAGCATGATGAGAATAATCCGATCACAGATGAAAACAAGATCATGGAAATTCTTCGGGCATTAGGCGACCTTGAAGAGTGCCTTTTTGCCCGACAGGATGGCTGGCTACATTATTACGCTCTACAGAATGGGCAACGAACTGAAGAGGAAGTGCTTGTGCATTTGACAGACGGAGGGAGATATGTAGACCTTCGTTATTTCCTTTTTTATGACCAGGGGCAATACACCGCTGAGTTGTATTATGACGGAAGAACTCCTGAAGACCAATGGTGCAACGTCAGTGATGAAGCTATCAGGCAAGTCGTCCAGGTTAAGCGCAACTGCAAAACGACAGAGGTGTATCATTTGCTGACTGGCAATGGTAAAGTCGACGGTTATGTCGGAATCTTTGCCAGTAACTTTTCATTATTCAAGAAACAACCTGCCGTGCCAGGATATTATGAGCCTAAAGCTTGGTTTACCCAGGAGAACGGCGGCTCTTTTTTTGTCATTGACATTAAATATGATATGAGCGGCGTTCAACGTGGTCAGGACCCATCTGACAAACCATTTACAGATGGAGTGAGACGGCATTTTATTGATTTGAACAGTGGAAGGCTGACCAGGTATGTTGAAGAAACTGGTTTTAAGGATGGTAGTTTTCGTGTTACCACTGAAGATGTGTTCCTTTTTTTCTACTCTGAATTGCCTGATGATATAGCATATTCTTTATCACGAATAGATTTGCAAGAATAAATATTTAATACGTCAACAATAACTAGATAAAATTAGTGGAAATTTATTGATGTCTAATTATCCATCAGAGTTTTCTATGTTTAAAGCTTAGGAAAATAATTCCAGCTTGCCTGAAAAGATAAAAGCAGCAAGCTGGAAAAGTTATTTGTTTAAGTTGTGTTTTACAGATATTCCCCCTGCATTTTTCCATGTATTAGGTTCATATATTTTTTGGGGTTTTTCAACGACATTTACCAATTGCCACAATAATCTGGATATCCAGCAGGAGCACAAACACAATTAACCGTACAATCGGCATAGTGAGACCAGTCACAATTTGGTTCATCGATTCATATACAGGATCTGATTTGGCAAAAAATCGAAATTGGACTGATGAATTCATTAGTCAGGTTGTAGCCCTTAAAGCTACATATAAAATAGACTACGACAATACCATTAGTCCTTCACCAGAAGGCACCCTCACGCATGTATTCTTTGTAGTTAGAGATCAAAATGACGGTCTTTGGAAAATTCTTGAGGCTAGATCACCGTCTGCTCAAGACAATTTAATCGACAAGTAGTAATTTTAGACCAATAGAAACAACATTAACAGAAAGAAGATTTTTTTGGTTGTAATGACTCCAACAACACGTTATATCCCCTTTGAACCTTATAATTGTCTTTACACGTTTCATCTATTCCATAACCATAAACAGGTTCGTTGAAACAACAGACAATAAAATGGCAACTAAACGCATTCGAAAAACGGTGTGAATTTAAGGCTCTTCAAATCTCTCTATTACTTTTCTTGTATTTGAAAATTCTTCCCGGAAATTAGGGATAAATAAATCCACCTCTGTACCTTTACCTTTTTCACTGCTCATAGAAATACTCCCCCCTAATCTATTCATGAGTGATTTCACAATTGGCAGACCTAATCCAGTCCCGCCAGTTTGCCTTGATCTGGATTTGTCTACTCGGTAAAAACGATCAAATATCTTGTCAATATCATCTTTAGGAATTCCGATGCCATTATCCACAACCCGAATTTCACAACCTTCTTCTAATTGATTAGATGAGATAAAAACATGTCCACCTGGCTTGTTATACATAATTGAATTTTCAATAATGTTTGTGATGATGGTTTGGAGGAACAGCGCTTCCGTGTTCAGAATGTGCTCAGATTCAGTCAGGTTTTTGACTTCAATATTTTTTTCTTTGGAAAGTGGCAACAAAAGTTCAATGCTTTCTTCTACGAGAGTTTTGATATTAACCATCGATGGAACAATTACGCTGTAATCTGATGACAAGCATTTAAGCTTGTCGATTAATTGCTCCAATCGGGCTGTAGAGCGATCGATAATTGAACAAAGTGAATAAAAATCTTCTGGAGTAATATTTGTCTTTTTTTTATCAACATCAATTTTCATGCGGATTGAAGCTACAGGAGTTCGAAATTCGTGAGCAACATCAAGCAAAAATTGGTTCTGTTTCTCAAGCTGTTTTTCAAACCTGCTTAAACTAAGCATGATAGCTGAATGGAGATCAGATAATTCCTGGCTTGGCATGCTAAGACTTAATGTTTCAGTGTTCACATTCGTCCCTGATGTAATAGATTTAGAAAGATTTTCAATAGGATTTGTTATAAATTTGCTTAACCAAATTACCAGAATGAGACTAAGAACAAGAGTACTGATAATTGTTAAACCAATTGTTTTTTGCAATTTAGATTGTAGTTGAAGTAACGCAACAGACTGTAAACTATCTGTATTCAACTCAACTATTGGATTAGGTGTTTTTTGAAAATCCATTCCGTTTTGTGCCTGAGTGTATGTGGGCTCAATTCTTGAAAAATAACTTTTGTGAAAAATCGAAGAATTTATTAACCTTGAAAAAGAAATAAATAGAAGTACCCCTAAAACAACAAAAACTAAAACCATGACCAGAATAAGCTGTCTGCGTAATGGTTGCTTTGAAAGTATGTTTCTAAAACAAGAAGTGCTTTTTTTCGTCATAATGTTTTTTAATCCTATCGGAAAGGATGTTAAATCCGCATTAAATTAAACCGCATTTTATTCAACTATCAGGGTATATCCAACATTAACAGTCGTTGTAATTACAGGATTAGTGACTCCGGCTTCTTTTAGTTTGGTTCTAAGGTAACTGATTTGTGTCCGCACAGAATTTGAAAACAAAGCATCTTGTTCTCCCCAAATGTGTAAAATCAGTTCTTCTGCAGCAACCACCCTGCCGATATTTTGTGTCAAATATTCCAACAGACTGTACTCTTTGGCAGTTAGCTTGATCTCTGAATCATCCATATAAACCAATCGAAGGTTGGTATCAATTGACAGTTGACCGACCTCCACCATAGGGCTTCTGACATTTAGATTTCTACGACAAAGAGCTCTGATACGCGCTAATAATTCTTCGAAATGGATAGGTTTGGAAAGATAATCATCTGCACCCTGATCCAACCCCTCAATCTTCTCAAACACTTCTCCACGTGCTGACAAAATACAAATCAACACCTTGGGATTAATACTTCTGAATTTATCGCAAAGAATTAAACCATCTGTATCTGGTAAATTTGGGTCTAATAGTATGAGATCGTATGGATACAAGTCATACAAAAACAAGGCCTCTTCACCATTTAAAGCGATGTCTACAACATAGCCTTCATTTCTCAAGCCTTCAGATAAAGAATCAGAGAAATCTTCTTCATCATCAACGAGTAAAATCCGCATTTACTTCTCCACTCATTAAATCCAACACATATTAATTTTACCAAATTAGAGAAGATTGGTTATTACACTTAATGCGGAATTAATGTCAATTAATGTAAATTGAGATAATGCAACACTCCATAACAATCAGATACAACCATGAAACCTATACATCCCAAAGTCGTTTAGTAGGTTTTAGTTTTCACGGGCTTCTCATGATAAGCCTGATCTAGGAATAGAAAACCATTGATATCGACACAAGGAAAAGCTCTGCTTTGATGAAAGCAGAGCTTTTTTTAATGTTTTTCTCGAGCTTATCCACATTGGCAAATTTTCTTTGAGCACTGTTTTAAGAAGCGAAAGGAGATGACATGATCCCTGAATCCTTTGAATTAGGTGTCTGTTACGCGTTCGATTCTTATTGCAAACGGACATTAAAGAACGAAGCGATTAATGCTCACAAAGCGCTAAACAGACGAAAAAAAAGAATTCTCAATTTTTCAGATCTAGCTCTTGATGAAGAGTATCTGTTCATCAATCCTGACCCTATAGATATTTTGTCCGAATATCGAATTAATGAATTATGGATAAGTAACGAGCTTTTAAAAGCCGTAATCGAAAACCTACCTGAACATTTACAGCAGATCATCAATTTATATTATTTTGATGGTCTCAATGATCGAAAAATCAGCGAGATAACAAAGATTCCGAGAAGTACTATCCAGAACTGGCGGGCTTCTGCTTTAGAAAAACTTAAGCATGATTTGGAAAAAATCGCTCATGACTGTCCGGACATTTGAAGACGATCCTACACCAACAAACAGATTGATTCCATACCCAGTGATTATCTGTGCCGTACAGGGGGACCCGACTGCAATGGATCAAGTTATCGTCCATTTCAATCCATACATAGCATACTTATCCAGACGAAATGTCAGAGATGAAGAAGGTTTCTTAATCATGATAACAGATCCGGAAATAGAAGCTCAGCTAATCTCGCGGTTAGTCCAAGCCGTTGTCCGTTTTAAAATCATAACTGAAGCAAATCTATTGAAATGAATACCCATATAGAGAAATCTGAACCAAAAGGAGCAAATCCCCTTATTAGATACAGCCTTCAATTAGCTATGTTGAGTCGCCTTCTTAGCAATAAATTAATCACACAATCTGAATATGATAAAGTCAGAATAAAGCTGATGGAAAAATTCAATGTAATTTCTGAGCTATCGATTCAATCAATCCCTCAATGTGATGTAAAATATACTATGGTTAGTACACACAGTGAGGAAAGTGATTATGAAAACAGTTGAAATTATTAAAGGACAAGGCACTACCGCTCCTCGTCGAGGGCATGGTCAGGAAATTGAACGACTACGTGTAGCCGCTTATTGTCGTGTAAGCACAGACAGTGAGGATCAGCTCAGCAGCTACAAATCACAGGTTCAACATTACACTGAGTTTATCAAATCCAAAAGCGAATGGGTCTTTTCTGGTATTTATGCTGACGAGGCTATCACAGGAACACAGATTAAAAACAGGGAGGATTTTCAACGGCTTATTAATGATTGTATGAATGGCGAAATAGATATGATTATCACCAAGTCTATCTCTCGCTTCGCCAGAAACACACTTGACACGTTGCGCTATGTCCGTATGCTGAAAGAAAAGAATATTGCTGTCTTTTTTGAAGAGGAAAACATCAATACACTTACCATGGATGGCGAATTGCTGTTGGTTATTTTGAGCTCGGTTGCACAGCAGGAAGTCGAAAACATTTCAGCGAACGTAAAAAAAGGTCTCCATATGAAAATGCAGCGTGGTGAGATGGTCGGTTTCCAGGGTTGTCTGGGTTATGACTATCATCCAGAGGATAAAACCCTGACGGTAAATGAGGAAGAAGCCAAAATTGTACGGTACATTTTTCAGCGGTATATCGAAGGTGCAGGATGCACCATTATAGGAAATGAACTTGAAAACCTTGGTTACAAAACCAAAAGAGGACATACGAAGTGGCCCCCATCCACTGTAATCAACATCATAAAAAACGAAAAATATAAGGGGGATCTGCTCCTCGGAAAAACATTTACCGTAGACCCAATATCTAAGCGACGTCTGGAGAATTTTGGAGAACAGGATAAATACTATATTAAAGACCATCACGAATCAATTGTTTCAGAAGAAGTCTTTTCACAAGCTCAGGAAATCCTTGCAAGACGAGGTCACCCTCGACGACTCAATACTGATGGGAAACGTGAGAAATACAGCCGTAAGTATGCTTTTAGCAGCATGTTACAATGTGGCTTTTGTAATACAAATCTAAACAGGAGAAGCTGGCATGCAGGTGCAAGGCATAAAAAGATTATTTGGCAATGCACATTAGCTACCAAAAAAGGAAAGAGATTTTGTCCAGAAAGCAAAGGTATTGAAGAGAGCATTATTGAGAATGCTTTCCTTGAGGCATACAAGCTTCTTTGTGGAAACGATAAAACCATTGTTGATGAATTTCTCACATTGACCGAAGAAACTCTCTCGGAAGAAAACGTGGAAAAAACCATTAGAAAACTTGAAAAGGATTTGCTAACAGCAGATCATAAGAAGAGCAAACTGATAGATTTGCGACTTGAAGGAACAATAGATGAAGAGTCTTTCAGCAAAAAGTTGTATGAGATAGATAGCAACATCGAATCACTTAACTTAACACTAAATGACTTATCCGCAACCAGGGATCAACAGGACGAGCTTAGATCACGGATTCAAAGTTTTCGGTCAACACTTGAAAAACAACCTATATTGGATAAGTTTGATCGTTTAGTATTCGAAAGCATTGTCGAAAAGGCAATAATTGGAGGGTATAATGAGAATGGACAACCTGATCCAGGATTAATCACTTTTATTTTCAAAACTGGATTTAAAGAAAAGTTACATAAAAGTAATTTCGAGGTTTTGAGGAGACAATTTGATTCAGATGGCAATCAAATCGTTCCGTGTACTTCTTCCACAAACGAGGTTGAGTCTGTGCCTTCCTATAATAGCATTAACATATGTCGAAACGGTCGCGTCCTTGGTAAAGGCTACGGGAAAAAATCGTATTGAGTAAAAAAATTTACGCCAGAAGTTTGTTACCCCCGGCGATGGAATATAATCATCAAAAGAAAAATTGAGGAAAATAGTGTACAGCGATGATTGGTTAAGACAAGGATATACCAGCGACGAGCAAACTCAAGTCTCTGATTATGTTTTTTATCGCCTTTGGCA
>LSQX01249059.1_pt1 | contig 11517 bp, 10 predicted proteins | sample 654561 | NCBI WGS metagenome assembly LSQX01 (sample SAMN04489861, study PRJNA283612) | anaerobic digester metagenome | isolation source: 4 biogas reactors fed with cattle manure at either 37C or 55C with and... | place: Denmark: Kongens Lyngby | collected 2014 | reverse complement strand
GATGGGGAACTCTCCTTCCAGGTAGACACAGAAGAGATGGATGGGGTTATACGCTATCTCAGCCAGTTTGGTATTGTGAAGCTGGAGAGCGCACCACCAACTTTAGAGGATTTATTCCTGCGTTATTATACAAGGGCGGAGCAAGCTGATTCCCGGCTGGGAGGCAGGTAATAATGTACGCACATTTATTTCAGCAAACAGGCACTTTGGTTAAATTGATCTTGCGGCAGGAACGCTTGAAATTTTTTATTTGGCTGTTTACTTTGGTTGTAGTGACTTTAGCAGCTGCTGCAGCCTATCCCAATGTCTACACTGATGAGCAATCAAGGCTCGGCTATGCCCTGACCATGAAAAACCCGGCGATGATAGCGATGCTGGGACCGGGTTATGCATTAGAGGACTATGCCGCAGTGGGCCCTATATTGAGCACTGATATGCTGATTTTTACGGTAATCGCTGTGGCTGTGATGAATATTTTGTTTGTCGTCCGCAGCACCAGAGCAGATGAAGAGGACGGCCAACTAGAATTGATCCGTTCCCTTCCTGTGGGTCGTTTGTCTTATTTAAGCGCATCGATCATCACCGCTTTTATCACAAATCTGCTGCTGGCCTTGTTGATCGGGTTTGGGCTTTATGCCTTAAATATTGAAGGGATAGATCTGGCAGGCTCTCTTCTCTACGGCTTTAATCTGGGGGCTATGGGCTTGCTGTTTGCGGTTTTGACAGCTCTGTTTGCTCAGCTGGCGGAAACCTCCAGGGGGGCGATGATGCTTTCTTTTGCGGCTTTGATCACTGCATATCTTATCCGTGCAGTGGGAGATGTGAGCAATGAGACACTTTCTTTTATTTCACCCCTCGGCTGGGCAGTAAGGACTGATGTTTTTGTAGGTAATGAATGGTGGCCAGTTTTGCTGTCATCAGCTGTAGCTGTTGTTTTGATAGTTGTATCATTATATTTAAACTCCATTCGCGATCTTGATGCGGGCTTTATACCGGCAAGGAAGGGCAGGGAACATGCCTCCCCCTTTTTGCAGACTCTGTTTGGTTTTACTTTAAGGCTGCAGTCGGTTAATATCGCTGCCTGGGGGATCGGTGTATTGCTTCTCGGTGCTGCATTTGGCGCGGTGATGGGTGATCTAGAAACCTATTTTGCAAATATGGAACTGCTGCAGGCCTTTTTCCTGGCAGAGGGCCCGGACTTTTCGATGGCTGAGCAGTTTATCGCTCTGCTGATGGCCATCATGTCATTGTTCTGCGCCATACCTGCGGCGATGGCGGTCCTTAAATTAAGGGGAGAAGAGAACAAAAACCGCACTGAACATTTCTATAGCAGGGCGGTATCACGCACACGGCTGTTAGCCGTGTATGTCTTAGTTGCTGTTCTGGTGAGTGTTATCATGCAGTTGTTGGTTGCGTTTGGGCTGTGGTCAGCGAGTGTTGCAGTGATGGAGGATGCAATAAGTTTTGAAACAATTTTCAATGCTGCCCTTGTTTATTTGCCTGCTTTATGGATAGTGATCAGTCTTGCTGTTTTTTTACTGGGTGTTGCACCGAAAGCAGTTGGGTTGGTTTGGTTTTATCTGGCCTATTGTTTTATCGTAGTTTACTTCGGCGGACTGCTGGATTTCCCTCAATGGGCAAAAAATTTATCGGTTTTTGAACTTGTACCACAGATACCGTTGGATGACCTGACTTTCAAGCCATTGGTTATGCTAACTCTAGGCTCTTTGATTATCACTTGTTTGGGATTCCTCGGTTATAATAGGCGGGATATTACAGGATAATTATTTATTTATTTTTGTGGATATAAAGCAGCTCTACAACAGGGCTGCTTTTGACTCTTGATGTTAAATGCAATGTATACTATAAAAAATCTATCTTTATTTGCATGATTATGCTAGAATTCTGGTAGATGATGGAGCAATTTCACGAAAATGAATGATTCTTCGGCTTATGGGAAGGATGGAGAAATGGATTCATCAACTGTTTGGATTGCGATGCTGCTGACACTCTTAGCCGGCTTATCAACAGGTATCGGCGGACTGATCGTTCTGTTTTTTAAGGAAATAAACGCTAAGCTTCTGTCTGTCTCACTGGGGTTTTCAGCCGGAGTGATGATCTATATTTCCTTTATGGAACTGCTGGCTGAGTCCAGTGAGATCTTGTTTTCCACTTTGGGAGATTGGGGTTTATGGGTCAATATAATTGCTTTTTTCGCAGGTGTTCTCCTGATTGCAATTATTGATAAGCTGATCCCAGCTGATGAAAACCCCCATGAAGCGCCGTGCAAAATTGAGCAGGCCGACAAATACGATCTATTCAACGGTAATAGGCTTCTCAGGACCGGGATATTCACAGCTCTCGTTATTGCCATACATAATTTTCCTGAAGGTATGGCTACATTTGTGTCCTCAGTGCAGGAGCTCTCCCTGGGGATAGCAGTAGCAGTGGCTATTGCGATCCATAACATACCTGAAGGCTTATCTGTAGCAATTCCTGTGTACTCTGCAACAGGCAGCAGAAGAAAAGCATTAGGTTGGTCTCTGCTTTCCGGGATAGGGGAACCGCTGGGTGCGCTCCTTGCGTACCTGGTTTTCTTGCCAATACTGAATGATACCCTCTTCGGCATATTATTTGCAGCGATAGCAGGGATCATGGTATTTATCTCTTTAGATGAACTTCTCCCCACAGCTCAGGAATATGGAGAGCATCATCTCGCCATATATGGGATGATCATAGGTATGGCTGTCATGGCTGTGGGCCTGCTTTTAGTACATTAACGACCGATCGGACCGATCAGCGGGACAGGTTGGGTGATCGGTCCGATCAGCGGTGATCAGCGGGACAAGTGAGTCGGAGGGATGGTGACTTTGACTCACTCCGACCGATCAGTGGGACTGTCCCCCTGATCGCGCGGGGGGACAGGTTGAGTGATTGGGCCAGATCGGCTGGGGCAGAGGGATGGAGGATGTTCGGCTCTCTAAAACCGGAAGTCAATATTAAAAGCCAGTCTCTTTTTGGGCTGGCTTTTTTCATTTTGAAACGCTTCCCTGGCTCCCGTAATGTCGCTTAACCGCCGTAAAACCGGTTAATATCAGTTTTTTTCGAAAGTCGGTGGAATAGATCCAGCTGGCATGTTTATTGCAACAATATAATAGATGATTTGCAAACTTTACTCTGTTGCAAGATTGCAGGCGAGTAACGCTTTGTTGGGAAATTAAAATTTCATAATGCCTTTGTATCTCCGAGTTGAAATTGCCTACAGACGCTGGCGTCCATGGCAATTCGACCTGGGCAACCACGGGGTATGTTGAGAAATCAATGTGCCTACCATGTTTGTAAAGGAGATTTATGGATTTGGAAGACATCCTGATGTCCTTTACATCAGGATTTTTTTTGCCTAAGGAGGCTTTATTGTGCGAACTAGCTTTTTGTGTAGGATAACGCGGCTTAAAACGACAAAGCTCTGGTGGAATTATCTGCTGCTGTTTACAGTACTGCTGGCGCTGACATTTATTTCAATGTTTTTAGGCAGATATCCGATTTCACCTGAGCAGATCGCGGAAATTCTGAAAGCTAAACTGCTTTATAGCGAACAGGCTGTATTTGATCCGGTGAGCACCGTCTTCATGGATATACGGTTGCCGCGGATTATTGCTGCCCTGCTGATCGGAGCGGCACTGTCTATTTCAGGAGCTGTCTACCAGGGGATTTTTAAAAACCCAATGGTATCCCCGGATATACTGGGGGCATCGGCGGGAGCGGGTTTTGGGGCTGCTCTGGCGATCCTTTTCTCATGGGGTATGCAAGGAATCCACATTGTCTCCTTTGTCTGCGGACTGTTGGCCGTATTCATAACCTATTTTATAAGTAGCCGGATCAAGATCGGGGATTCGAGTCTGGTATTGGTGCTCACAGGGATTTTTGTGGGGACGATTTTCTCCTCCCTGATCTCCCTATTCAAAGCAGTAGCCGACCCCTACAATAAGCTTCCTGCAATCACATACTGGCTGATGGGAAGCCTCGTGCCGATCAAGTGGAGCAGTATAAAATTGATGATCTTGCCAATAATCATAAGCTCCATAGTACTGTACCTGTTGCGCTGGCACTTAAACATAGTCTCCTTTGGGGATGAGGAAGCACAGGCGCTTGGTGTGGACACAGGCAAATTAAGGATAATCGTCATCTTTTGCGCCACCCTGTTGACCACCTCGGCAGTTGCAGTTAGCGGGATGATCGGTTGGGTGGGATTAGTAATACCCCATCTGGCTAGAGCTTTTATCGGACCGGACTACCAGAACCTGTTGCCGGTTTCAATCTTAATGGGGGGTTCTTTTCTCCTACTGGTGGATACCATGGCTCGCTCTTTATTACCCATGGAAATACCCTTGGGAATCTTAACTTCATTAATAGGAGCGCCATTCTTTCTATACCTACTGACAAGAACAAGGAGGGGTTGGGGATGAAATTAGAACTGAAAAACATTGCTTTTGCATACGAGAAGACCAACGAGGTACTGCGCGACGTGAGCTTGGAAGTTGAGGCGGGTGAAGTCCTCTGTCTTTTAGGGCCAAACGGGGCAGGGAAGACAACCCTTTTTAAAAGCATCTTGGGCTTACTGAAGCCGTCGAAAGGGAAAGTGCTCATCAACGGCAAGAATGTTTGCGACTACACCAGAAAAAAACTGGCGCATTACCTGGGCTATGTACCGCAAAACCATATACCGCCATTCCCCTATCGGGTGCTCGATGTGGTACTTATGGGGAGAACGGCACACATCAATAACTTTGCCGTACCTTCTTCTGTAGACGTCGAAATCGCCCGGGAAGCCATGAGGCGCTTGAACATCTGCCACCTTGAAAACAGAAACTATGCTGAAATAAGTGGAGGCGAGAGGCAGTTGGTCCTGATTGCCCGTGCCTTAGCACAGAAGCCGGGAATTCTGATTTTGGATGAGCCTACAGCCAACCTGGATTTTGGCAATCAGTTGCGAATCCTGAAACACATCAAAAAATTGGCTGAAAGTGGTTTTGCCGTTGTTATGTCCTCCCATTTTCCCGAACACGCCTTTTATTGCTGCAGCAAAGTAGCGGTAATGCAAAAGGGGCGGATAATCCTTGTAGGCAAACCGGAGGAGGTGATCACCGGACGAAATCTCAAGGAGATTTACGGAGTCGAGGTTGAAGTTGCCGAAATAGAAAGGAAAGGGAGCACCTACCGGGTATGCATACCTTCGGTAGTTTAAAGCCCTGAACAGGCGCAAGGGCAGCAGGATTGCGTCTGGCGGCTGGACGAACTTTTAAAAATTGATTCATGGGATGTGGGATCGTAATGAAGAAAAGGATAATCGCCGTTCTTTGCTGTTTGTTTATTATCTTATCAGCCGTAGGATGCGGTGAAGAGAGAGAAAACGGGAACAGCAGTGCCGGGGGTGAAGAAACGGTCAGCATTGTCGACATGGCCGGGCGGACGGTAACTGTTCCTAAGAACATAAATAAGGTCTTTTCAACTTCTGCGGCGGGCTCCATCTTCATCTATTCTTTGGCACCGGAGAAGCTGGCTGGCTGGAACAACGAACTGCGTGAGGTCGAAGAAAAGTACATCCTTCCTGAATACCGGGAGCTGCCAGTATTAGGAACTTGGAAAGGAAATAGTTTTACCGGAAGTATCGAAGAGCTGATGAAAGTCGCCCCTGATGTCATCATCAGCATGGGCGATGTAAGCCCTCAATATGTAACAGATGCAGAAGAAATAGAAAAGAGCCTGAAGATACCGGTAATAATGGTTGACGGGAGCCTGAAGAACTTAGATCAAGCATATTTGTTCGTAGGGGAGTTGTTGGGCAAAGAGGAGAGGGCACAAAAGCTGGCAGAATACTGCAGTCGTACTTATGCGGAAATAGACAGCTGGCTTCAACAACTGTCCGAAGACGAGCGTGTGCGCCTCTATTATGCAGAAGGCCCTTCCGGCTTGGAGACCGACATCAAAGGGACGGTCAATTCTGAGGCCATTGACCTAGCCGGCGCAGTTAACGTTGCTACTTCAGGACTAGATGAAAACGTCCGCAGAATCCAAGTGTCTATCGAACAAATATTAAGCTGGGATCCGGAAGTGATCATCATCAGCACCGATGCCGATGCTAAACACGAAGTCTATAACACCATCCTTAACAGCGGTGAATGGAAAGGTATCAGAGCGGTGCAAAACCAAAAGGTCTACGAAATTCCTTGCGAACCTTATGACTGGATCAGCCGGCCTCCCTCAATATTTAGAATACTCGGTGTGAAGTGGCTGGCAAACCTCTTGTACCCTGATCTTTACCAGGTAGATCTAGTCAAAGAAACCAGGCAATTCTATAAGGAGTTTTTCCACTATGAACTTACAGACCAAGAAGCATTGAAACTGCTTAATCCGGTTGGCTAAAACTGCGGCTTGTGATGGTTTTTGCAAGGAGAAGGCGAGTCTCATTTTGAGACTGGTTGCTGCTGACTGAGCTAGCAGCTGAAAGCTGCACTGTATCCACGCAATGTGAGGGATGAGGTGTGGAGCAGGATTCGCTCCAGCGAGCTGGCACGATATTTGCTGTATTGATTCAGTAAGATTTTTTATCAACACATGGAAAGGAGATTAGATAAGTGTCCGTAGCAAACGAAATAAGGCAAATTGTAGAAAGGGCGAGGGCAGGAAAGGAACTTGAAGCCTCTGAAATAGAAAAGTTGTTTTCTGTTCCTTTGGTTTCTGAGGAATCGTATTATATCCAATATGCCGCCCGTGAAATGAGCTGGGAGGCTTCCGGCGGGAAGGCGGAAATCCATGGGCAGATCGGTATAGATAATCAGTTATGTCCAAAGAACTGTCAGTTTTGCTCGTTTGCTGCCTGTAACCGCGTCTTTAAAAAACCCAGCATTGCTACCCTGGAAGAAATACTGGAAATGGCACGGGATTTCGAGAAAAACGGAGCCAATGCCATCCTCCTGATGACTACTGCATCTTTTCCTTTTGAAGATTTTATACCGATAGCGAGGGAAGTGAGAAAACACCTTCAGGAGGACATGGTTCTCATTGTTAACCTGCCGGATTTTGGCTATCAGGAGGCTTTGGCCCTTAAAGAGGCCGGTGTCAATGGGATCTACCATGCGGTCAGGCTGGGTGAAGGTAAAGTCACACAGATTGATCCCAGGAAAAGGTTGGATACGATCAAGGCGGCAAAACAGGCGGGTCTTAAAATATGTACCTGTTTGGAGCCTGTTGGCCCGGAGCATACGATTGAAGAGTTGGTGGAAAAAACCCTTATCACCAGGGATATTGAGCCTGTCTTTTCCGGGGCAGGACGGCGCATAAGGGTCCCCGGCTCCAAGCTGGAGAAGTTCGGGATGGTAAGTGAGGCGCGGATGGCGCTGTACGTTGCCGTTGTGCGGCTGGCAATGGGTTATGGTGCCCCATTGAACTGTACACATGAGCCCAATGTGCCTGCTGCCATTGCCGGGGCTGATATTCTCTGGGCTGAAGCTGGGACTAACCCGCGCGATACGGAACAGAAGACGGAAAAAAACAGGGGATTTAACGTCCAGAGGTGTCGCCAGATTTTCGAAGAGGCTGAATGGGAAGTGTATGAAGGCCCGTCACGGTATTTCCGATAAGTCGGGCTGCGAATACCAAATCGAAAAGGGTTTGTTGATCAGCTTCATATTACAAAAAAAGAAAAAATGTGATTGACAGTATCAAAATGAGACTGAAGGGCGCCGGTGGATGAGGGGCTGATCCCCGGATTTCGTAGGAATAAAGGTGAATTCCGGTTTTATAAGGGTTTGGTATGGTTTTTGCATAAGACAATAGTAATCTGAATGATCGGCTAAAGCTTAGGCAATGGCCGGAAGGGTGACGGTGCTGGACTACTTTGAATTGGAGGAAACCTAATTGCAGAATGCTATTGTTGTTTTTTCGAAAGTACCCAAAATAGGAGATATCAAAACCAGATTGACAACTGATAGAGGAGGCATTCTAACACCAGAGGAAGCAAAACAATTCTACGAAGCCTGTGTGCTGGATGTCATCGACTGCTGCATTGCCTCTAACAGTGGTGATCTATACATCTGTTATAACCTGAAGGGTGACCGTGATTACCTGGAGGAGCTGTTGGCATCGGTATCAGATCGGGAGGTGATCAAGGGTGTATACCCTGATCAGGGTGGCACTTTTGACCAGTGCATGCAGTATGCGGCCGATTACATTTTAAAGGATGAGGACGGCGGCAGACTGGCTGACAGCGTAATCATCGTTGGCGGAGATTTGCCGACTCTCCAACCCGCGACTCTAAGAGATGCGACCGCTAAATTGGAGAGGTTGGCGTCAAGCGATTCCGGTAAAAAGGCTGCCAGATGCGCTCAGGGAAGCGCTGCCTCCCTTGGTGCTGCCATTGTGCAAGGCGCTTGCCAGGAGGGTGGTTTTTCCCTTGTGGGGTTAACGTACAGTACACCTTTGAACTTTGATGGGGTATTTTACAACAAGGATGGCATTACTGCTCTTGATGCACTGGTTGATAAGGCATCTATGCAAAATATACCCTTCGGTATGGTTGAAATGATTCCAGATGTGGACATTCCGCTCGACCTAGCGAGCATGATAACCTCGTTAAACGCTCTTCAGTTGGCGGCGCGTTTCGATGATGAAATCTTTCTTCCTGAAAGAACGATTCGAGTAGTTCGGGAATTGGGGCTCGAGGCTTCTGCAGCACCTTATCCGATAGAAGGGAGCAGGGAGAGATGAGAGACAGCATTAATAATGCACTCTCCCAATTGGAGCAGGAATGCGTAGATTGCGGAGCTTGTGCTGAAGCATGTGATTTGCTGTCTGAACTGAAGGAATCGCCGGGGGAGTTGGCGAGAAAGGGGATAGACCTTTATCACGCATACAGCTGTTGCTTATGTGGCAGGTGTGATGCCGCCTGTCCGCTGGAATTGAAGCCGTCCGCTTTATTTGCAGCAAGGCGAGTGGCTGCAGTTGAAAAGGGCGAAGTAGATCCGGAAGAATATAGCTCTCTGTTTCCTGATAGAAAAGGGAGCGTTATGCAGCTGTACCGTAGCTATTATGGAATCGGTTACAGCGATCTCGAAGCGGAAAAAGGAGCAACAAGCTGTTTTTTCCCGGGTTGTACTCTGATGACCTATTCTCCGGTTTTGACCAGAGAGGTTTTTATGAAGCTGAAAAACGAATGCGGATGCCAGGGGCTGCTGACCGACTGCTGCGGAATACTGCTGAGTCAATTTGGTCTGGAGCAGAGTGCCGCCGAAGCGTCCCGTAATTTGGTAGATAAGGTTGAAAGCCTGGGTATCAAGAGAATCATTGTCGCTTGTCCTGGGTGTTATTATTCCTTACAGGAGATCCTGGGGCAGAAAAAAGTAGAAATATTAACGATTTACGAGGTTCTGGATTTTCAAGGAGCGGCTGGTGCAGATGCACCCCTCTGTACAGTGCACGATTCGTGCCCTGACAGATTTAAGGGAGTATTCTCCAAGGGTGTGCGAGAAGCTCTGAAAAAAAGCGGATTCAGCCTTGTTGAAATGGCTGACAGCAGAGAGGAAACATTGTGTTGTGGGAGCGGAGCGCTGGTATCGCATTTCAGGCCAGAACGGACAGAAAAGCTAATCGAATTGAGGTTGCGGGCGGCTGAAAAGAGCGGCGCAAAGGTTCTGCTTGCTTACTGTCTTAGCTGTGTACTTAATTACGCAGCAAGGCCTTCTGAGGTCAAGGTAAGGCATGTCCTCAACCTGCTCCTCGGAATAGACGAAGACTATACTGATGTGAAAACAAAGGTTGTGAAAGTCTTCGAAGAAGCAAATGGGTGATGAGAGCGGAGAGCAGGAGTGAAAGATAAGGAGTTAGATGAAATGAATAACCAACAAATGGCAGAAGCGCTGCGGCGTACCCTTGGTCTACGCTGGTCCCCTGTGGCCTTGCGATTAATGAAAAAGGGTGAAGAAATACCGGAAGGATTGGTAGAGCCCCCTATACCTCTTCGCCACTGTCAGTCGATTATCGTGGCGAGGAGAGGAAACTCCCTCTATCTTCCCCCGCGGAAGCATGCTTGCCCTGATGGGGCGGGCATTTTGGGGCTGGTGGAAATGTCGCCGAAGCTGAGATCAGGAGAGCTCTATCTTCTCTTCAAAAAGCTACCGAATCTTGAGTGTGCTAAGAAAATGATCGCCGGTAGACCGGAATTTGCCCCCGGAACTTATGCAGCTACGGCATTGGCACCGCTGGAAACGGCAGCTTTTACACCTGATGTGGTTATTTTTACGCTGTGGCCGGAACAAGCCATGTGGATCTGTTGTGCCCAGACCTATACGAGCGGGGAAAGGCAGGTCTTTCATACTTCAGGCTACAATTCTACTTGCGCCGATCTAACGGTTAAGGTGATGCAAAGCGGCAAGATGAACATATCCTTTGGATGTTATGGAGCAAGAGCCTCCAGTGAAATAGACGACTTTGAGCTTTACGTTTCAGTACCATACGGGATGCTGCCGTTACTGGTTGAGTCACTGGAAAAATTAGCCCAGAAAAGCATACCAGAAGAGAGAAAAAAGATCTACATCCATCCCGTTATGGATAATATATCTAAGCCCTCTGAAGAAGTGGGCGGTACGATCGAATTGGAGGTGAACTGGAAAGCTTGTGATGGCTGCGGTTTGTGTCAGGCGTTCTGTCCGGAAAACGTGTTTGAAATGAAACCGGTGGACGGGGAGAAAAAAGCCGACCCTGTTTTCATGGAGCGTTGTAGCGCATGTTACACATGCGTCGGTCAGTGTCCTAACAAGGCTATTCAATTGAGACATGCAGGGGTTTAAGTAATTATTCGTATAGTGTTAAGAAAGATAAGTTAGAAGGTGTTTGATTTGATGGAGAGAGGAAGAAGAGAATTGGTTTGGAGCGTGAGAAAGGGGATTTATCGATGGACCGGGTAAAGAAAGTTGCCTGTTACTTTTGCCATATGAACTGCGGTATGCTTGCTCATGTCAAGGATGGGGTTGTAACGAAAGTGGTTGGAGACCCCGAACACCCCACTAATGCAGGGACACAGTGTGCGAGGGGTGCTTCTGCCCTTGATCACCTCTACCACCCGAACCGCATCAACTATCCCCTAAAGAGAGTTGGGGAAAGGGGTTCGGGCAAGTTTGTTAGAGTTGGTTGGGATGAGGCTCTGGATGACATAGCTTCACGGATCAAACAATTGATCTCTGAATACGGTGCTGAGACTATTTCCACTATCGGAGGCACTAACCGAACAGATGACTTTGCTCGAAGGCGCTTCTTCAACCTGTTAGGCAGCCCGAATGTAACCCATACAGCTCCGGTTTGCTGGATTCCCAATTTTTTGACGGAAACCATTTCATATGGATGGGGCTCTTTTGATGCTGAAGTAATGAATGGCAGTCGCTGCGTGGTGGTCTGGGGCCACAATCCGGGAGCATCTTATCTGCCGGAGATGCGCGGCCTTCTCCAGGCCAGGGAGCTTTTCGG
>LSQX01386066.1_pt1 | contig 11518 bp, 12 predicted proteins | sample 654561 | NCBI WGS metagenome assembly LSQX01 (sample SAMN04489861, study PRJNA283612) | anaerobic digester metagenome | isolation source: 4 biogas reactors fed with cattle manure at either 37C or 55C with and... | place: Denmark: Kongens Lyngby | collected 2014 | reverse complement strand
GTTGCAGAGCAGATTGCTTTAAACTTTGAATACTTCTTTAATATTAAATTGACTTCGAATGAATAACATAAAATCCCTCTCCCCCATAGGTTGCCGATTGCTAGAATTCTGACTTTAAGGCGTAAACTTAAATTACGCCTATTCTCTATTGAGAGTTGCTCCTACGATTATAAACGTCGGAGGAATAATACGGTCAAATACGGAGGAAACTAATCTGGGAAAAGTAAAGACTGAGCAGATAAAGCACCTTGGCGAAGAATTATTAACTCGCTTTCCAAAAAAATTCAGTACTAGCTTCGATGAAAATAAACGAACAGTAGATGAGGTTACACAAGGAACAACTACTCGTGTTCGGAACAAGGTTGCAGGCTATATAACACGCACAATGACATTAGCCCAAGTCAACTCTGCTTTGGAAACTGACATCGAAGATATCGTTGAATAAAATAGGTAACATTGCATGATGGATGCATACCGTAAAGGTTGGGCGCTAAGATACATTCGTGAAGCAAGAGCTGAGTTGGAAGCTGCCCGAAAAATTCCTTACATGGCTCCAAGCTTAGTTTTAGAAGCTATTCGGAAGGCACGAAATGCTATCTATTACAGTTTGGGCGAACCTGCCTTTATAGAAATATTAATTCGTGAAGAAGTAACCAAGAAACATACGACTAACGATTCAATCCTTCGGTTTTTAATGGAGGTTGAAACAATCGTTCAACAAATCTCCCAACTTGAGGAAGCGAACGGTGATGCCATGATGAAGCAGGCCGATTCAATAGTTGATATCGCTACTGCCATCGTCGAGACTCTTACGCAGGAAAAATTCGAAAACTTTAGCTAAACTTTTATTCGATTCCCTCTTAATTCTTGTATTTAAAGTGAGTTACCAGTGCCTCTTACTATCAAATTCATAGGTGCCCTACGACACATCTCTGGAAAAACAATTTTAACTCTAGACTTCCGAGAAGGTCTTTTGATTAGAGATATCGTAGCTCAAATAGGTCAAGTTATCCCTGAATTGAAACTAACGCTCTGCGATAATGACCTTAATGATGCTAGGTCTAACTCTTTAATACTTGTTAATGGTCTTGAAATTAGTATACTAAATGGTTATGAGACAAATGTTAATGACGGTGACGAAATAGTTTTCGTACCCGTGGTACACGGCGGTTAATTATGATTACTTTAACTTCTGATTTTGGAATTAAAGACCCCTATGTTGCTGAGATGAAAGGTGCAATTCTATCGATAAACCCAAACGCAAAGATAATCGACGTCTCTCATGAGGTTACCAAATTTAACATACGTATGGCCGCCTTCTTTTTAGCGTCGGCAGCACCGTATTTCCCAAAGCGGACCGTCCATCTAGCTGTTGTTGATCCGGGTGTTGGTACGGAAAGACGAGCTATCATAGTGCAGACTACACAGGGGTTTTTTGTCGGACCCGACAATGGGGTTTTAATGTTAGCCGCTCAAGCTCAAGGTATCAAACATATTTATGAAATAACAAACCCAAAATTTATTTTACCATGCTTATCGAGTACTTTTCATGGACGCGATATTTTTGCTCCAGTTTCAGCTCACTTAGATAAAGGTGTTGAACCTGCTGAATTTGGTCTTAAAGTTAAAGATGTGATTGTACAAAAATTTGTAAATATCAAACGAAAGAATAACTTGCTTCACAGCGAAGTCTTACACGTAGATAGTTTTGGAAATGTAATTACAAACATTAAAAAAACCGATTTATTTCAAACTACCCTTCTTACGGTTAATTTGCATAATGTTTCCCTAGAAGTGCCTATGACCGAAACATATGGGCAAGTAAAACATAGTGACGCTCTTGCTTTAATTGGTAGCCACGGTTTTCTGGAATTTGGCTTAAATCAGGGAAGTTTTTCCGAAAAGTACAGGGTAAACAATGGTGACAGATTAGACGTAATACTCCCTAAAACTTAACGTCTTTAATGAGGCTGGAAATTACTTGCACTGGACTCTCTAATTCTATCAGCTTAGAAGCAACGTCGAATTTTTTGCCAATATATTTCTCAGCCAAACCCCATACTTTATCTTCAGTTGTGATAAACAGCGGGAAACCTTTTTTTGCAAGATAGGTATTGACATTTGTTTTCGCCATGTCTGAAATCGCAATACTAGGAATACCTTGTAAGGCTGCTTCACGACTGATAGTTCCACCATAACTCACTACTAAATCAGCATTGGCGACAAGGTTTGCTGAATCCTTGAAAACTGTTTTGCGATTATATGCAGTTTCATTACTGCTGTATCTTTCAAGTAGATATACACTGCCTAAACCGCTCAGTTTTTGAGCTAACGTTTTGGTATTGTCATCTTTACCTTTGGCATATGCCGCTTTGGTTTCTATTTGCCGCAGAACTATTAGTGGCTTTTTTAGTTTAGGCATTAAAGTGGGTTTGAAGCCTTGTATCCAAGCTACTTCATCAACACCCTTGAATGATACGACTCTTTGTGCACAGTACGTTTTTGTAAAACTTTTTGGTAACGCTTCAGAAATTAAAACGGTATGCGCGAATGGTATGGTTAGCCTGTTTACTGCAAGTGCATGTGGTGTGTCTGCGGTTAGAAAAATCGGGATTCCTAAACCAAATGCAGTTCTGCATAACTCGACGGATTGATGAGCTATTGCAATGCTTGGTTTCTCACTCTGGAACATTTTTGAGAATTCAATTATTCTTTGAGCGCTTTCTTGTAGCCTAGACGTAAGAGTGGACGGATTATATTTGCCAATTACCAGTGGATTTTCGCCTAAAATTTTAGCTAAAGGCAATGTATCTGGGTGTTCACGAGTAGTAAAGATGAACTCATGACCTTGTTTTTTTAACTCTTTCCCAATGGCTACGCCGTATCTGATGTGTTTGCCTGTGCAAGCGTCATACCAAACCTTCACTTAATGCACCTTTTGTTTATCAGCTAAGAATACTTCACGTTTATTTCCAAATTCTTCTATTGACATGACTTTCTTTGCAGGGCAACCGGCGACAACTGTGTATGGGGGAACGTTTTTTGTAACTACACTTCCTCCGCCGACAATGGCATTTTCGCCTACTGTAACGTTAGGCAGAATGGTAACTCCTCCACCGATTATAGCACCATCTTTGATGACTGGCGGAGTCATAAACTGGCTTTTGGGGTACTTATCGTTTAACAAGCTACTGTTTGGTGCAATAAACACATTATTGCCCAGTATGCAACCGTTGCTAATAGTGACATGTGCTTGTATGTTACAGTTTTTGCCTAATGTGACATTTTTTCCAATATCAACAAAGCTGCCAATGATTGTATTATCCCCAATTCTAGTCTCGTCACCGATTATCACGTAGTTCCAAATAGCGCAACCCTCGCCGATTTTAACGTTCGCACCTTCAATTATGCCTACACCCCGTTTTGACGTCTGCATGAGTTGACTTTTCGTGCTCCAACTTTAAATAGTTTAACATTAACTTGACAATCAACAACTTGCGAGGCATAGGGATTTGACTAAAGGATCCGTGTTGATTGTGGGGTTGGGTGAAATTGGCCACACATTGTTTTCAATTTACAGTGAAAAAAAGGATGCTTTCGAAGTCTATGGTATAGACATTGATGGCGCAAAGATGCATGCCTTGAGACAAGAAAAAAGCAAGATTCCTTACACCATTGACACTCTACAAGTGGCTTTTCCCTGTGGTACCCCTGAAAAATTTGTGGATATAATTGCTGATTATGTTGCTCAATACAAACCTAAACTTACAATAATCAATAGTACCGTCCCACCAGGGACGACCCAAAAGGTAGCTGATAAATGCAACTGCAAAGTAGCTCATTCTCCAGCAAGAGGTGTACATATCACTGCTGAGCACATGGTTTGGGAAATGAAACGTTGGCCAAAATACGTTGGTGGTGTAACAACGGAAGCTGCCGAGCTAGCAAAAGCACACTTTGAACTTTTAGGTTTACATGTTAAGCTTTTAAAAGGTTCCCGTGAAACTGAACTTGCCAAAGTTTTTGAAACAACATATAGAGCATGTATGATCTCTTGCTTCCAGGAAATGCATCGAATCGCTAGGGTCTTTGGAGCGGATTTTGACGAAACTGTTGACTTTCTTGAAGATACCCATCGTCAGAGACTAGATCGTCCAATCATGTTTCCGGGTTTTATCGGTGGACACTGTCTTATACCTAACACTGAACTACTCTTAAAATACTATGATTCAAAAATGCTACGATTCATTCTTGAGTCCAATGAGAAACGCAAAGATGAAATGAAAAACCCTGAAGTAAAAAATGAAGCAGAAAAAGTTGCTCTACGTGCAGAGAAGCTTCAAAAAGATTTAACCGGTGATAGAAATCTTATTCTCCCGCAAAATCGTGAAAAAACATCTATCATTTCTTAATTTTTCCTTAAAGGATTATCCCAAAATCTATTCAATGTGTCAAGGTCTGCTGTGTATTGCAGAATGATTTCTTCTATTGTTATATAAAAAGCAAACCCTGTTCTTAGCCACATTTATCTCCGTTACGTTTTATATCCAACAAGATGCAATACTCTGCAAAGAAGCGAAAACTCATGTCAGGTACTGGCGTAACTGTAAAGAAGAATGTAAATTTTAGTGAATGGTATGTTGAAGTAGTCCTAAAAGCTGAACTCGCCGATTATGCTCCTGTAAAGGGTTGTATGGTTATACGTCCGGATGCTTATGCAGTTTGGGAAAAAATCCAAGAAGTTGTCAATCAAAAAATAAAGAGCACTGGACATAGAAATGCATACTTCCCAATGTTTATTCCCGAAGCTTTCCTTAAGCAGGAGGCTGCGCATTTTGCAGGTTTTACTCCAGAAGTTGCGTGGATTACACAAGGTGGAGATACACCACTTGAAGAGAAACTCGCTGTAAGACCGACCAGCGAAACCATAATGTATGATATGTTCAGTAAATGGATTCGTAGTTGGCGAGATCTTCCATTAAAAATCAATCAATGGTGTAATATTGTTCGCTGGGAAACTAAAGCTACTAAACTTTTTTTACGCACTCGTGAATTTCTTTGGCAGGAAGGCCACACAGCTCATGCTACAGCTGAGGATGCTGAAGTCGAAGTAATATGGGCTCTCAACATGTACAAGGAAGTTATTGAAAATATACTAGCTATACCCGTTCTTATCGGTACTAAAAGTGAGAGTGAAAAATTCGCAGGTGCCCTCTACACAACAGCGCTTGAATCTATAATGCCTGATGGAAAGGCATTACAGATGGGTACAAGTCACAATTTAGGTCAACACTTCGCAAAAGTCTTTAACGTCAAATACATAGGGGAAGACAAAAAAGACCATTATGTTTGGCAGACTAGTTGGGGCATTACCACACGTCTTATCGGTGCAATGATTATGGTTCATGGAGATGACAAAGGATTGATTATGCCACCTAAAGTTGCACCGATTCAAGTTGTCATTATACCAATTCCATTCAAGGGTTTAGAGGCAGAAGCTATTGCAGCTAAAACAAAGGAGGTTGCTGAAATCCTTAGAGCAAAAAGTATCAATACACTCCTTGATGACCGCAGTGAGTATACACCCGGCTGGAAATTCAATCAATGGGAACTTAAAGGCGTTCCTATACGGGTTGAACTTGGTCCAAGAGACCTTAAAAATGGGCAAGTAGTCATGGTAAGACGGGATACAGGACAAAAAATTCCTGTAAAGGAAGCCAACGTCGTAGCAACGGTTGAAAATTTGCTTCAAGAAATACAGGATACTATGCTAGCTAAAGCTAAAGCACTATTGGATGATAAGACAACTCTTGTAACTAATTACGATGAATTTAAACATGTTATCGAAAGTAAAGGCGGTTTCATCAAAGCAGCATGGTGTGGCAATCCTGAATGTGAGGCTAGAATAAAAGTTGACACAGGTGCAACTATTAGAATCAGGCCTTTTGAAAAAGATACTGCAAAAAACATATGTGTTTATTGCAATAATGAAGCTAAAGGCGGAATAGTTTACTTCGCAAGGTCCTACTAAAAACATATTTATACAACTGTATTATTACTTTCGAGTCCGAAACAACACGAAAACGATTTTTTCAGAAGTTTCTTAAATTGTGTGAAGGTATATATAAGGAATGTTTATCTTGAGTCCGCATTGTGTTTGATAAAGGGTAAGAGTATTTGACAAACGTTAAAGTAACCAAACGAGCAACCGACATAGAATATGCTATACGTGACGTTATCGTTCACACTCAAGACCTTATTAAGAATGGTCGGAAAATCCATTACCTCAACATCGGTGACCCCGCCGCATTTGACTTTAAGACTCCAGCATACGTCAAAGCTGCCCTTTGCAAAGCCATTGCTGAAGATAACAATTATTATTCTCCTTCAGAGGGGCGACCTGAACTTCGAGAAGCAATTGTAAAAAAGGAAAAAAGAGTGAACAATGTAGATATCTCTGCTGACAAAGTAATTGTTACAGATGGTATCAGCGAAGGTATCGAGATGCTCATGGCAGCTATCGTTGAGAAGGGTGATGACATCCTTTTTCCAGGTCCAACGTATTCTCCTTATATTGCTTACACGAAATTTTTTGAAGGCACCCCGGTTGCCTATGAAACGATTGAAAATGAATGTTGGGTTCCAAATATTGATGACTTACGCCGAAAAGTTTCGGAAAAAACCAAAGCAATAGTTATTACTAATCCAAACAATCCCACGGGAGCAGTCTATAGCGAGAAATGCTTGAAAGAAATAATAGATGTAGCAGGTGAATATGATCTCCCTATTATTTCGGACGAAATCTATGATCAGTTAACTTATGAAAAAGATTTCATCAGCACCGCTGCACTCACCGATGATGTGCCAGTAATTGGCTTGAACGGTTTCTCTAAGGTTTACCAGATGACGGGTTGGCGGTTAGGTTATATGTACTTTAAAGGTCAAGAAAAAATTCTTGAAAATCTGCGTTTAGGTGTCGAGAAGCAATGTCGTATTCGACTATGTGCCAATACGCCAGTCCAGATTGCAGGTGCAGCTGCTCTTAATGGTCCGCAGGGGTTTGTCAAAGGTATTGTAGAAAAATTAAAACAACGCCGTGATTACGCCTATAAACGTCTAAATGAAATTGAGGGGTTTTCCACAACTAAACCTGAGGGTGCATTTTATATATTTCCTAAAATTTCAGATGTCAGTATAGGTAGGCGCTGGAAGAACGACCAAGAATTCGTTTTAGAACTTCTCAAAGAAACAGGTGTGTTAATCGTCAATGGCTCAGGCTTCGACCCAGTTTATGGAAAAGACCATGTTCGTATTGTCTTCTTGCCACCAATCGACGAACTTGAGCAAGCTTTCGATGCAATAGAAGAATTCATGAAGAGCGAGAAAAAGAAACCAGTTCTTAGGCGTGTTGGTCGAGGTTAGTTTTTTATATTTATTTTTTTGGATATTAAAAAAATTAGATTTGGACACCGTTAGTTGGATCTGCAACAGTGTTTTTGTATTCAACCATTAGCTTCTTCGTGATAGGACCTGGTTTTCCTGTACCTATCATACGTTTGTTGACTTCACAGATAGGAACAACCTCCATTGCGGTGCCAGTGAAGAATGCTTCGTCCGCAGTAAAAAGCATGTAAGCTGTCAAGTTAGTAACTGTAACTTTAATGTCAAACTTCTCACAGAGTTTAATGACAACGTCTGCGGTAATGCCTTCCAATGCGCCTGTACTGGTTGGCGGCGTTAGAATTTCGCCATTTTTGACAATAAAAACGTTTTCGCCGACTCCTTCTGCAATGTAACCATTTTGTTCAAGACAAATGGCTTCGTCTGCGCCAGATGCGTTAGCTTCAATTTTTCCTAAAATACTATTTAAGTAGTTTAGTGACTTAATTTCGCTTGTGGTTGCATCTACTGGGTTTCTACGTACCCATGTGATCAAAGCGGAAACACCTTTTTCCGATGCATTACCTGCTTTTACGTTGATGGTGTCAGCAATAATGATAACGCAAGGTTTAGCACATTTGCGCGGATCGAGACCTAAATCTCCAACTCCCCTAGATACGATTAAGCGGATGTAGCTATCTTTCATATTGTTTTTACGAATCGTTTCAACTACAGCTTGTATCATTTCCTCTTTTGTTAAGGGGATGTTTAACATAATGGCGTGTGCCCCACGAAACATGCGTTCGATATGCTCTTTTAACTTGAAAACTACGCCATTGTAGGAACGTATCCCCTCGAATATACCGTCACCATACAGGAAACCATGGTCATAGACAGAGATTTTAGCTTGTGATTTAGGATAGTATTCTCCATCTATGTAGATTTGTAATTCGTTGGTCATTGTTTCTTCCTTCTTGGAGTGCACTTTCATATTCTCCATTTGTTGATAAGGTTTACTCCAGTGATACATATGAATTGTTTCTGATTTGTTTATTAACCATGGAATTGTGGCCGCTTTGAAACGTACATCGGCAATGGTAATGGTTTGAATGGCTTACCAGAGATTTTTTCTGATATTTTGATAATGAACTGTTGTATAGTCATGGGTTCTTGTTTCTTCTCTTCACGGACACGGACTGAGAGCATACCTGATTCAATCTCTTTTTCACCCACAACGATAATATAGGGTACCCATTCTTGTTCTGCTTCTCGTATCTTTTTCTGCAAAGTAGCGGAAGAGTCGTCGATGTCAACACGGATACAGTGGTTAGTGATCTGTTGAGCGAATTCCTCTACTTTATTGAGAAATTTATCGGAAATCGGGATCAAACGAACTTGAGTTGGTGATAACCATAACGGAAGCATAGGGGGTTTACCTGTCATCTGGTCACGATAAGCTTTCTCTAGTAACGCATAGATGTCACGTTCAAGTGCTCCGCTTGGGCTACAGTGTAGAATAAGTGGATACTGTTTTTCGCCTTTTTCATCTACATAGGTGATGTCATAGCGTTTTGCGTTTTCTACGTCTATTTGATCTGTCGATAGTGCTGCTGCTTTGTCTTGGTTGTCGACAAAATTTATATCCCATTTCAACGCGAAATAGAAGAAGCGTTCGTTCCATACTTCAGCTAAGATAGGTTTACCGAACTTTTGTGCCAGATTCTTAATAAAGTCTTTATTTTCAGTGTAAAAGTCTTTGGTAAAACGCATTGCTATTTCATAATCATCTTTTATTAAACCAATGTTTTCAAGTACGTCGATACAAAGGTCAAAACGTATTATAAATTCCTTTTTTGCTTGCTCTAAATCGGTACAAAAGGCATGGCAATCTGGCATAGTAAAGGCTCTAAGACGCTTCAAGCCTACGACTTCTCCGCTTTTCTCTCTACGGAAACTATAACGTGTTAATTCATAGAGTTTTACTGGCATTTGTTTATAGCTGAATTGAGCATCATGTGCCATGAGAAATTGTCCAAAACATGCTGCAAATCTTAGAAACAATTCTTTGTCTTCAGATTTTAGGACGTATTGTCGCGCTGGGAACCTGTTAAGGTAACTGCTTAAGCTCGGATGGTTGAAGTCATACATGATCGGAGTTTCGACTTCCATACCCCCGTATTGTGCGATACGCATGCTAACATACTGTTCAAGTAGTGCCTTCATCATGCGACCTTTGGGGTACCAGCGAATGTTGCCAGGGTCACTTCCTGGTTCATAATCAGCAATTTCTAACCGTTTCATCAATGGTACATGAGGCGGCATCTGAGTTACTGCACGGGTTTTTTTTATTTCATATTGACTGAATTTCTGCAAATTAGATTTCCCTTTAAACTTGTACCCTTCGATTGGCACAAGTAAACCATCAGTCTGTAGTATATGCCAGTAGGACTTGAGTGTGTCTTCTGCTTTTAGTGCAGCAGAAACTGGTGCTTCTTTATTGGATTCAATAGGTAGACTTGCCTGAGAAGCGGTTGTTACTTGGTTTGAAGCGTAGCTTCTTGCTTGTTCAGCTAATGGGTGCCCTTTTATGGATATAGTGAATTGTTTATTCCATCCGAAGGGTGCCCGGAAAGTTTCTATGCCATTAGCTTTAGCGTAGCCTTCCATGTCTTTAATTATCGATAGTGCAAGTGAGGGCTGAGACAAGTTGCTACTTAGATGTGCGAAGGGGTAGATTAGAATGCGGTTTACTTTCAGTTTACCTAAGAACGCGCGGACATCGTCAATTGCTTTTTTTGATAATGCATCGCTGTCGCCTTCTTCGATTGCAGTGAATAATACCACAATTTCTTCTAGACGTGTTTCTTCTTTTTTGGATTCTTCGGCTATATTGATTTCTTTCTCGACAGGTTTGTAGACTATAAAGTTAGAATGTAACTGTAAAATACGCATAAATTAAGCCTCTTTAGCCATAGCGCCACTTATCAAGGGTTTTATCTTTTTTAGTTTTCTTTTTAAACTCCTTATAATGATCCTTACAAATGTATGCGCGTTTTTCTAAAGTATTTACATCCAATCCTGCAGATTTACATTTTTCAGCAGTTATTGAACGCGCTGCTTCTTTCTTACAACCCGATACGCTGCATTTTTCGCCTTTGTCGATACGACCCAAACAAGTCACGCTCACGCTATTGTTTTATTACCCGTATATTATCTATTGCTTAAGTTCTTTTTCATAAAGAATATTGGCTCTTTGATAAATTTCTTCCTTTTTACCAAAGTAAGTTGGTCCAATACCCTCAATCACTAAGGATGCGGCGGCGGAGCCAACAGTAGCGCACCAAAGTGGTTCTTTCCCCTGTAGATATTCAGTTAGAAAAGCACCAATAAAAGCGTCACCAGCACCAGTTGGATCTACACGCACGTTTGGTGGATAAACCCCAATATTGTACTGCGTACCTTCAACTGAGAGTATTGCCCCCCTATCGCTCATGGTTACGATGACTGTTTTAACGCCTATGTCATGGATGGCTTTTATGGCGTGTTTTAATTCTGATTCACCTGTTAGTGTATGAATTTCGTTCTTTGAAGACTTGTAAACGTCTATTAGACTAAATATTCGGCTATCGAATGAGGCGGCGTTTTCTAAAACGTTACCTTCTTTGTCAAAACTACGTGTTAACCCCTGTGGATCAAGTGATAGGATGTCTCCGGATTTCTTGATTTGTTCTGCTACTTCATAGGTGATCTCGTTTGTTATGGGACCTAAATGTATGGCTTTTGCATGGAAGTCGGTTGGAATATCTTCAGTTTTCAATTCAGTACCCTTATTTTTAAGCTTAAGAGTTCTAACCTCGAAATCGTGCGAATAAGTTAGTTCAAAGCCTGTTGTAGCCTCATCTGGACGTCTGATTACGTTTGTTATGTTGATGCCTTCCTGTTCCAGCCACCAAAGATAAGCTTGTGGAAAAGAAGCGCCAACTTTTGAAATAGCACATGCACAAGCACCCAAGTTTTTTGCAGCAAAAGAAGTATAGGTAACGGGACCTCCTAACACCATGAAGGGCGATTTTCTAGTTGGCAAGACTATGGTATCTATTGAGAAGTGTCCTATAACTGCTAAGTCATAGCTGGTTGG
>LSQX01361428.1_pt1 | contig 11518 bp, 11 predicted proteins | sample 654561 | NCBI WGS metagenome assembly LSQX01 (sample SAMN04489861, study PRJNA283612) | anaerobic digester metagenome | isolation source: 4 biogas reactors fed with cattle manure at either 37C or 55C with and... | place: Denmark: Kongens Lyngby | collected 2014 | reverse complement strand
CCGACTTCGTAGTCATTGAAGTCGTGGGCAGGGGTGATCTTGACGCAACCTGTGCCAAACTCCGGATCACAGTAGTCATCGCCGACAATCGGAATGCGGCGGCCAACCAGTGGCAGGTCAACAAACTGGCCAATCAGGGCTTTGTAGCGCTCGTCGTCCGGGTGTACAGCCACGGCGGTGTCGCCAAGCATGGTTTCCGGACGGGTGGTGGCGACCACCAGGTAGTTCTTGCCTTCGGCTGTGGTGGCGCCGTCGGCCAGCGGGTAGCGCAGGTTCCACAGGCTGCCTTGTTCGTCGTGGTTTTCCACTTCCAGGTCGGAAATGGCGGTGTGGAATTGCGGGTCCCAGTTGACCAGGCGCTTGCCGCGATAGATCAGGCCGTCATCGTACAGGCGGACAAAAGCCTCTTTGACTGCTTCGGACAGGCCGGCATCCATGGTGAAACGCTCGCGGCTCCAGTCTACCGAGCTGCCCAGGCGGCGGATCTGGCGGGTGATGGTGCCGCCAGACTGCTCTTTCCATTGCCAGACCTTGTCCAGAAAGGCCTCGCGACCCAGATCGTGGCGGGTCTGGCCGAGGGCTTCAAGCTGGCGCTCGACCACCATCTGGGTGGCGATGCCGGCGTGGTCGGTGCCAGGTTGCCACAGTGTATTGCGGCCCTGCATGCGGCGGTAACGAATCAGCGCATCCATGATGGTGTTGTTGAAGCCGTGACCCATGTGCAGGCTGCCGGTGACGTTTGGCGGCGGAATCATAATGGTGTAAGGATCACCGGACCCCTGGGGAGCAAAGTACAAATTGCTTTCCCAGTTCTGGTACCAGGTGGCTTCAATGGCGTGTGGCTGATAGGTTTTATCCATGGTTTGACAGGAACCCCGAAAAAATGCGGCGAAATCGGTAAACAGGGGATTATACCCCAGACAATGACTCGAATGCAGGGGGGGATGCCGCAACCGGGTTGCGGGCTGCTGTCGTTGTGGGGGCGTGGAATTTTGACTGGTTTGCTTGATGCTGTGCTCTGTGCGCTCTGTCACCTGCTCCCTGTTTGTGGTATAAGGTGTGCCGTATTTTGCCGGCTGCAAGCTTGCTTGCGGTTGTGCGAAAACGTTCTCGGGGCGGGGTGAAACTCCCCACCGGCGGTAATACTGTAGTCAGTTTAGAAGGCTGGTTCAGTTAGCCCGCGAGCGCCCGGTTGGCTGTGTTGCCAGCCGGGGTCAGCAGACCCGGTGTGATTCCGGGGCCGACGGTAACAGTCCGGATGAGAGAGGACGGAGTTCTGTTGGCGGCTTTTGCTGCCGCATGGATCGTGCCTGAGCGCGATTCTTCCCTCCTGTTTTACCCCTGAACTTGCCACCTTTATTGCGCATGTGGATTGCGCATGGAGAAGCCATGTTTACAGGAATCATTGAAGCCGTTGGCAGCATTCGCAGCCTCTCTCCGCAAGGCGGGGACGTTCGTGTGCGGGTAGCCACCGGCAAACTCGATCTGGCTGACGTCAAGCTGGGTGACAGCATTGCCGTCAATGGTGTTTGCCTGACGGCCGTGGAGCTGCCGGGTGACGGCTTTTGTGCCGATGTCAGCCGTGAAACCCTGGCCCGTACCGCTTTTGTCAATCTGCGCGAGGGCAGTGCGGTCAATCTGGAAAAAGCCCTGCTGCCGACCACCCGGCTGGGTGGCCATCTGGTCAGCGGTCATGTCGATGGCGTCGGTGAGGTGCTCAGCCGCAGTGACAGCGCCCGTGCGGTCATTTTCAGGATTCGCGCTCCCAAAGGGCTGGCCCGTTATATCGCGATGAAGGGCTCGATCACGGTGGATGGCACCAGCCTGACGGTGAATGCAGTCAGCGGCAACGAGTTCGAGCTGACCATTGTTCCGCATACCCTGCAGGAAACCATCATGGACTCCTACCAGGCCGGCACACTGGTGAATCTGGAAATTGACCTGATCGCCCGCTATCTGGAGCGTTTGCTGCTGGGTGACAAGGCGGCCGAGCCGCAAGCCGGAATTACTGAAGCATTTTTGGCAGAACACGGGTTTCTGCGTTAACAGGAGTACATATTGTGGCTTTAGACAACATTGCCGACATCATCGAAGACATGCGTCAGGGCAAGATGGTCATCCTGATGGACGATGAGGATCGTGAAAACGAAGGCGACATCATCATCGCTGCCGAAGCCTGCACCGCCGAGCACATCAACTTTATGGCCAAGCACGCCCGTGGCCTGATCTGCATGCCGATGACCGACGAGCGTTGCGACCGGCTGGGCTTGCCGCTGATGGCGCAGCATAACGGCTCGGGCTTTGGCACCAAGTTCACCATTTCCATCGAGGCTGCCGAAGGTGTTACCACCGGCATCTCGGCCGCTGACCGTGCCCGCACGGTACAGGCCGCTGCAGCCAAAGATGCTGTGGCCGAAGATATTGTCAGCCCCGGCCATATTTTTCCGTTGCGTGCCCAGCCCGGTGGTGTACTGGCCCGTGCCGGCCATACCGAAGCCGCCTGTGACCTGGCCCGTCTGGCCGGGTTTGAGCCGGCCGGGGTGATTTGCGAGATCATGAATGATGACGGCACCATGGCGCGTCGCCCCGAGCTGGAAGTGTTTGCGCAGGAACACGGCCTGAAGATTGGCACCATTGCCGACCTGATCCATTACCGCATGATTCACGAGCGCACCATCGAGCGGGTATCCGAGCAGGAGCTGGATTCCGAGCTGGGCCAGTTCAAACTGGTGACCTATCGTGACTGCAATGAGGGTGATGTGCACATGGCGCTGACGCTGGGCGAAATTTCGCCAGAGCAGCCAACCCTGGTACGGGTGCATAACATGGACCCGCTGCGCGATCTGTTTATGGTCAAGCGGCCCGGGTTGTGGAGCCTGCAGGCAGCGATGAAAAAAGTGGCTAAGGACGGTAGTGGCGTAGTTTTGCTGCTGGCCAACCAGATGACCGGATCCAGCCTGCTGGAGCATCTGGATCGTCAGCTGGGCGAGCGGACAAGGGGCAATGTAAATACGGGTACTTACAGTACTGTGGGGGCCGGTTCGCAAATTTTGCGCGATCTGGGCGTGCGCAAGATGCGGCTGTTGAGCAAGCCGATGCGTTTTAATGCCATCTCCGGCTTTGACCTTGAGGTGGTAGAATACCTGCAACCGCAAGATTAAGTTTTTGGCCATGCACAGGTGTTTACGGAAAGCCTTGCAGGCTGCACTAAAGAATGCCGCAAGTACATCTGAACACGATGGGGGTGGAAGTGCAGTTTTGCAGGAGCAAAAAACTGCCCTGTAGGCTCCAGATCGCCGCCATGGCGACCAAGGCTTTGCGTAGCCTGCAAACCTTTTCTTCATCAACCATTTACGTGCCGGTTGAGAAGAAAGGTTGTGGTCTGGAAGATCGTGCATGAACTGGAAACAGGTGTGGTCTGGATGCTTTTATAATCTTTCAGGTGTCTCGGAACTTACAGAGGTGACAGGGACAAGATGGAGCAAGGCTTTGCCGCCATGGATGGCGGCATGGAGTCTACATGGATGTGCTTGTGACGACCTTGCGGAGTCTTGTCCCTGTCGCTAGAGCTATATAATAGAAGTGTTTATTGGACAGGAATATCAAGATGCAAACATTTGAAGGTACTTTCGTTGCGCCACAGGGCAAGTTCGCACTGGTGGTGGGTCGTTTTAACAGCTTTGTGGTGGAAAGCCTGGTCACCGGCGCCATTGATACCCTGGTACGCCATGGCGTGAAAGAAAGCGACATCAGCGTGATCCGTGCTCCAGGCGCGTTCGAGCTGCCACTGGTGGCCCAACGCGTGGCCCAGCGTGAAGAGTTTGACGCCATCATCGCCCTGGGAGCGGTGATCCGTGGTGGTACGCCGCATTTTGATTATGTGGCAGGCGAGTGCACCAAGGGGCTGGCCCAGGTCTCCATGCAGTATGACGTACCGGTAGCCTTTGGCGTGCTGACCGTTGACAGCATCGAGCAGGCCATCGAGCGTTCAGGTACCAAGGCCGGCAACAAGGGTGCTGAAGCGGCCCTGTCTGCCCTGGAAATGGTAAGTCTGCTGGCGCAGCTGGAGGCCAAGTGAGTCTTAACAACGACGACTACGGCGACAACCCACCGCCACGCGCCACTGGCAGAATTGCCAAACGCCGCGTGGCGCGCACGCTGTTGATGCAGGCGATATACCAGTGGCAGATCGCCAAGCAAAACCTGAACGATATCGAAGCCCAGTTTCAGGTCGATAACGACTTTTCCGGCGTTGATGGCGAATACTTCAGTGAGGGCCTGCGGGCCATTGCCCATCAGGTAACCGAGCTGGACGAAATGTTTGCCGAGTATCTGGACCGCAGCGTTAGCGAGCTGGATCCGGTCGAGCTGGCCATTTTGCGCCTTGCCGCCTGGGAGTTCAGCCAGCGTATGGACGTGCCTTACCGTGTAGTGCTCAACGAAGGAATCGAGCTGGCCAAGTCTTTTGGTGCGACCGATGGCCACAAGTACGTCAATGGCGTATTGGACAAGCTGGCCAACAGGTTGCGCAGCGCGGAAATCAACGCGTTCAAAAAGGGCTGACCCGGGTAGCCGGCTGTGGGTAGAGCGCGTTTGCGACATGCCAGCGGATCGGCAGCCTGCAGCGGCAGTCTCGGTAACCGTCAGGGCTTCGGAACCATCAGGAGCTGCCATGCATGAGTTTGAACTGATCCGGCAGGTGTTCCGCGAAGCGGATTACGCCAGACCGGGCGGGGCAGTGGTGCGCTCGATTGGTGACGATTGTGCCCTGCTGGAAACTGCAGCGAGTGAGCAGCTGGCCATCTCCACCGACAGTTTGCTGGAGGGGGTGCACTTTCCACCCGGAGCCGATGGCTTTTTACTGGGCCAGCGTGCGCTGGCGGTGGCCGTTAGCGATCTGGCCGCCATGGGTGCCAGGCCACTGGCTTTCACCCTGGCGCTCAGCTTGCCGCAGGCCGATGCTGACTGGCTGCGTGAGCTGTCACGCGGGCTGCAAACAATGGCGCGGCAGGCAGAGATTTCGCTAGTGGGTGGTGACACCACAAAAGGCCCGCTGAATCTGGGTATTACCGTTATGGGCACAGTGCCTGCGGGGCAGGCACTGTTACGCAGTGGTGCGCGACCGGGCCAGCAGCTCTGGGTGAGCGGGCCGCTAGGCGGAGCAGCGGCTGCGTTGCAGGTGCTGCAGGCCGGCAGCAGTAGCTATCCTGGACTGCTTGCGGCCTACTGGACGCCCAAGCCTCAGCTTGAGCTTGGCCAGTGGTTGCGTGGCAAGGGCGGGGCGGCGCTGGATATTTCTGATGGTTTGCTGGCCGATGCCGGACACATGGCGGCCGAGTCCGGTGTGCAGCTGGTGATTGAGCAGGAGCGGGTGCCGGTTCACCCGGAGGCACAGGCATTGTCGGCACACCAGGCGCTGGAGTGGGCACTCTGTGGTGGTGATGATTATCAGTTGGTATTTAGTTTGCCTGGGCAACATGCGGCTGCCCTGCAGAAGCATTTCTCGCAGGCCCGCTGTATCGGACGTGTTTGTGTGGGGCAGGGAGTGTTGCTGGTTGACGGACAAGGGCAGTCGGTTGACCTTGCCCATAAGGGGTATCAGCACTTTTAGCGCGGTTGTTTTTCCGGCATGGGCCGGCGGCACAGAGGTACAGGTATCGCAGGCCCAGCACCGGCATGGTCATGCAGGCTCAGTTTCTGTTTGAAACTGACAGGGTTTGACTGTGCAACTGCCATTAGTGATGGGGAGCGAGAGCAGCATTCAACAGGACCAGACGGGGCGTCTGCCTGTATACTGCGCTTCTTAATGGCCCGTCAACTTTGAAAACAGCAGGAACCTGACCCATGATAACCAGGCAGCCACGTGTGTGGAGCAACTTCTGGCACTTTTTGGCCTTCGGCTTTGGTAGCGGTCTGGCACGCAGGGCGCCGGGCACCTGGGGCACACTGGCCGGGCTGGCATTTGTGCCGCTGCTGCAGCTGATCAGCTTGCCGTTGGCGCTGCTGATCATTGCAACTGCCTCGGTGTTCGGGGTTTGGCTGTGTGGCAAGGTGGCTGATGATCTTGGTGTGCATGACCATGGCGGTATCGTCTGGGATGAGTTTGTCGGCATCTGGATTACCCTGGTGTTGTTGCCGGCCCACTGGGGCTGGTGGCTGGCCGGTTTTATTACGTTTCGTTTTTTCGATATTCTCAAGCCTTGGCCAATCCGTGCGCTGGATCGCAGACTGGGGGGCGGCCTGGGCATTATGCTTGACGATATTCTGGCTGGAATTTGTGCCGCACTGGTCTTGCTGGCAGCCAGTCTGTGGTTGTAAGTACGAAGCTGCTTGCGAGTGCGTGTGGCAAAGTACCTTTGTTCTCACGAGGAGTGTGTCCGTTGTGTAGATTCATTCTCATCCTGCTTGCTGTGTTGGCAGGCCGGGCCATGGCGGAACCTGTTGTGCGAGTTGTCGGTCTGTTCCCCAATGCAGCGGTAGTCAACGTTGATGGCCAGCGCACCTTGCTCAAGGTGGGTCAGGAAGGCCCCATGGGGCTGCAGCTGATATCTGCTGATAGCCGCTCGGCAGTGTTGAGTATCAATGGCCGGCAACAGCGCATGGAGCTGTCTCGTGACTATAATCAGGGAGGCTATAGCACGCCAGAAAAGCAGCGACTGATTATTGCACGCGGGCGTGGCGGCCATTACTGGGTTAATGGTTCGGTCAATGGCAGCAGCATGCCTTTTTTGCTGGATACCGGGGCGTCGGCGGTAGCCTTGAACGCAGTGCAGGCCAGGCGGCTGGGCATCGACTTCATGGCGAGCGGCAAGCCCATGCAGGTCACTACCGCCAGTGGTGTCGAGCGTGGCTGGCAGGTTACGTTGCGCAGTGTCAAGGTGGGGGCGATTGAAGTGCTTGGCGTAGAAGCAATAGTGCTGGAGGGGAATTTTCCGGCCGATGCCTTGTTAGGGATGAGTTTTCTCAATCGTATTGGCTGGCGCCAGGAGCAGGACGCTCTGGTTCTTGAAGCCAAGTACTGATCCGTCTGTCGAGGGTATTTGCAGTGAAGCGTTTTTTTGTCGTGTGCAGCCTGTCAGCTGCGGTGTTGTTGTCCGGTTGTCAGGCCGTAGATACAACGCAGAGTGGTGCAGTGGGAGTGCAGCGCAAACAGTACATGTTCAGCGCACTTTCAACGGAAGAAATTAACCGCTCTTACGCCCAGATGTATCGCGAAACTCTGCAGGAAGCCCGTGGCAAGGGCAAGCTGGACACCAGCAGTGCCCAGGCTCGCCGTTTGCAGGCTGTTGCGCAGCGGCTGATTGCCCAGGCGCCTTATTTTCGTGAGGATGCCCGCAACTGGCAGTGGGAGGTCAACCTGATTGACAGCCCCGAAATCAATGCCAATTGTGGGCCGGGTGGCAAGATCATTTTTTACAGCGGGCTGATCAACAAGCTGAAGCTGACCGACGCAGAAATTGCCGCTGTAATGGGGCACGAGATTGCACATGCCTTGCGCGAGCACAGCCGGGAGCAAATGTCGCGTGCCTATGGCATAGAACTGGCCAAGACTGGTGTGGGCGCTTTGCTTGGCGTGGGTGAGGAAGGGCTGGCACTGGTGGATGTTGCGGTCAACTATGGCATGATGCTGCCCAATAGTCGCAGTGCCGAAATCGAAGCTGACCTGCTTGGAATCGAGCTGGCCGCCCGTGCCGGCTATGACCCGGAAGCAGCTATTACCCTGTGGCAGAAAATGGAGCAGGCCGGTGGTGGTGCACCCCCGCAGTTTATGAGCACACACCCGGCTTCGGCTACGCGCATACAAAACCTGAAAAATGCAATTCCCCGTGTGCAACCGATCTATCAAAAAAACCGGCGTTAGCCGGCTGCGTTGCTCTGGTCAGCGGCGCAGTGGGCGTTAGCTGTCGATCAGGGACAGGCTGCGGGCTTCTTCAAGCAAGTCCTGCACAGCACAGTCAGTAAGCTGAAGGCGGGCCAGGATATCAGTGCCCATTTTGCACCACTCACGGGTCTGGCTTTGGCCGGTCAGATGCTGGAGCAGGTGTTCGGCCAGTTGCGCCAATGCGATCAGCTCGCCAGCCTCTTTTGATAAAACCCAGGTGTGCGATAACATCATGCTGATGTCGTGGTGATAGCGAACAGCCGTGCAGGTGTTGGGCGACAGCCACCAAGACTGCGCCAGGAGGTACCCGACCAGCGCATGGCTGGTGGCGTGACGATCTTCTTCGATCTGGGTGAACAGTCGTTCTGGGCAGTTGTTGGCTTCTTCAAGTGTTGTGTAATAGTCCGGATACCTGTTCAGCATCAGCGGAATGCCGGCATCACGAAACAGGGCGAAAGTGTAGGCCAGGTCGGCACTGGTTTTGATGGCCGGGCCCAGCTTTTGCGCCAGCCAGCCGGACAGGCGGGCAATCTTCATTGAGCCATCCCAGAAGCGTTCCAGTTTTGGCGGGGGTGGCAATACTTGCTGTAAAGCCAGGCTGGCCACAGCATTGACGGTTGGACGTATCCCGAGCAGGCTGATGGCCTGCTGAACGGTATGTGCCTTTCCGGGCAGGCCGTAAAATGGAGAGTTGACTGTTTTTAGCAGACTGGCAGCAATACCAACATCACCACTAACAATAGTAGCCAGCTGGCGCAGGTCCGGCTCGGGTTTTTGCGACTCGTTTACTACGCGCTGTAAAATGGCCGGGCAGGGTGGGACTGAGTTCTGATCGATACCAATGAGCAGCTGGTCAGCCAGTCCGGTCTTTTGGGGAACATCCATCATTCAACCCCCTTCAAAAGAGCTTAGCCAGGCTTCCAGCCTGGTTTCGGGAAGCGGTCGGCTAAAGAGATAGCCCTGCAGGGCATTGACGCCTGCGTTCATGAGTATATCCCGCTGCTGGGTAGTTTCAACGCCCTCGGCAACGACGGTCATGCCCAGGTCCTGGGCGAGCCGGGTAATGGCGCGCACAATGGCCAGTGATTTGCGGTCTTCTGGCAGGTGTTTGACAAAGGTGCGGTCAAGCTTGAGCTTGTTGGCCGGAATGTCTTTTAGGTAAGCAAGGCATGAATACCCGGTACCAAAGTCATCAATGGCCAGGGACAGTCCGGCTTCGACTGCAGCATCCAGGTTGCAGCGCACTGCCGGCGAGGCGTCCATAAACAAAGATTCGGTCAGCTCCAGCTCCAGCAATGAGGGGGGCAGATTGCTGACCGTCAGCAACGCGTGCAATGTTTGCTGAAACTTCGGGGCAGTCAGCTGGGCGCGCGAGACGTTGACTGCAAGCCTGGTTGGATGGCCGGCAGCCAGTAGCCGTTCGGCTGTGCGTGCGGCGGTCAACAGGGTCCAGTCACCCAGCTCAATGATCATGCCGGTTTTTTCTGCTACCGGAATGAACTGGTCCGGGGTCAGGTTTTCGCCCCGCACCCGGCAGCGCATCAGGGCCTCGCAGGCAACGACCTGGCTATTGATGACATCAATAACCGGCTGGTACTGCAGTGAAAAACCACCGTTTTCCATGGCTTCATGAAGCATCTCTTCAATGCTTAGCTCTTCGCGCTTGAGCGTGGTCGCCTGGCTGTCACGGTCAGTGCCAATAGCAGTTGCAGTCAGCAGTGCCCCCTGGCTTTGTTTGGCCTCCTGCATGGCCTGGTCGGCACGCTCAAGCAGGCCGATGCCAGGCTCATTGCCAAGTTTGGCCAGACCTATGCTGCACGACTGGCGCCAGGTGACCCGCCCTACCAGCAGGGGCTCACGCAAGGCTGAGTGAATGCGGTTGGCCAGCGCCATTGCGGTTGCCAGTGGTATGTCCGGCAAGAGCACAAGAAATTCGTCAGCGCCAATGCGAGCGATTGGATGGGCAGGTGATACCTGCTCTGCCAGGCGTTGAGCAAGCCGGGCCAAAACCTCATCACCTGCCTGATGACCAAAGGATGTGTTGACTTCACGAAAGCGATTCAGGCTGATCCATAGGGCGCACAGGGTGCTGTTGTTATATCGGGCCCGGGTAGACAGGCGCTCTGCTTCCAGTATGCATTCCTGGCGATCTAGAAATCCGGTCAGGTCGTCCAAGAAGTTTGTCCTTTTATTGTAGTTGCTCAAGAACAGGGTAACGCACATCAGCGCGGGTTGTCGTTTCAGCTGTGTTGTGCAGGCAATGGCCTGATTGTAGCTGCAGGGGTGAAGCAGGTGCCGCCAAGTGTACGTTGCAGTTTTTACCAAGTTTGAAGGATGCAGGTGGTCGATGCAAGAATAATTGGCGTCAAACAAACGACTCATGCTCGGCTGACAGCTATCGTGCACCCCTGGTGATAAGCAAACATAGGCAATGACGGGAGGTTTCCGTAGAATAAGCTCTCTTTTTTAGCGGTGTGGACAGGGATATGCAGGAGCATGCAGAGCGGGGTCGGAAAGGCAGTGGCTTGTTGCGGTCCAGCGCAGTGGTCAGTACGATGACCATGTTGTCGCGCATACTGGGCATGGTGCGTGACATTGTGGTTGCCGGTTATTTTGGTTCCAGTCCGGCTGCTGATGCCTTTTTTATTGCCTTCAAGATTCCCAATTTTTTGCGCCGGCTATTTGCCGAGGGTGCTTTTGCCCAGGCTTTTGTGCCAGTGCTGTCCGAGTACCGGGAAAAACGCACTCTGGCCGAGGTAAAAAACCTGGTTGACCGCACTGCCGGCCGGCTGAGCTTTGTCCTGACCATCATTACCCTGCTGGGTGTCGGGTTGTCGCCCTGGCTAATCATGCTGTTTGCACCGGGCTTTCGTACGGATCCGGCCAAGTTGCAACTGGCCGGCGAGCTGCTGCGCATTACGTTCCCTTATCTGATGCTGGTGTCGCTGACTGCTTTTTGTGGCGGCATTCTCAACAGCTATGGCCGCTTTGCGGTGCCGGCATTCACGCCCGTGCTGCTTAACCTGTCGATGATTGGTGCCGCGATATTCTTGAGTCCGCTGTTTGACCAGCCGATCATGGCGCTGGCCTGGGGTGTGCTTATTGCAGGTGTTGCCCAGCTGTTGTTCCAGTTGCCTTTTTTGTGGCAAATTCGGCTGTTGCCATTGCCCAGACCTTCAAGAGGGCACGAGGGTGTCAAGCGCATCCTGTTGCTGATGCTGCCAGCGCTGTTTGGTGTAGGGGTCAGCCAGATCAACCTGTTGCTGGATACCGTACTGGCGTCGTTTCTGGTTACCGGTAGCGTGTCCTGGCTGTACTATGCCGACCGCCTGTCCGAGTTGCCGCTGGGGGCGTTTGGTATCGCCATTGGTACGGTGATTTTGCCGGCGCTGTCACGCCAGCATGCCGGGGATGATCCGAAAGCTTTTTCTTCTACCATTGACTGGGCTTTGCGCATGGTGTTGCTGGTAGGGGTGCCGGCGGCGTTGGCGCTGGGCGTGCTGGCCGAGCCGCTGATTGCCACGCTGTTTCACTATGGCCAGATGACCGGTGAGGATGTGCGCCAGTCGGCCGGTGCCTTGCAAGCGTATTCACTCGGCGTGCTGACCTTTATGCTGATCAAGGTGCTGGCCCCCG
>LSQX01349533.1_pt2 | contig 11518 bp, 17 predicted proteins | sample 654561 | NCBI WGS metagenome assembly LSQX01 (sample SAMN04489861, study PRJNA283612) | anaerobic digester metagenome | isolation source: 4 biogas reactors fed with cattle manure at either 37C or 55C with and... | place: Denmark: Kongens Lyngby | collected 2014 | reverse complement strand
CGAAAAAATCTTGACGGTACCAATAAGAACAACCAGGCCACCACAAGCGCGAGAAACGTAATAGAAAACATTTGTTTTTTAAACGACATATCATGCACCTGCCTTTCTAATGTCTCAAGAAACAAGGAAACTCAGGTTTCCCCGAGTTATGAACATCTTTTTAATTGTGACCGCATAGTTTTTTGGGCCTTTATACTGGAGGGCGAGAATCCTTATCAAGCTCCGCAAGTATTTTATCAATTTGCGGTTTCAGGATCATCAAGTCTTTCTGAGCAGTTTCCCAGACAATGCCTGACAACTCCCACGGGTTAACCCGTGGGGTTCTTATACTTCGCGGTTGCCCAAGCAGACTTACGCAGCTTGCTTGAACGTCCCCTGTCCTCGGCCTTTAGATGTGGCTTTTCTCCACACAAACAGGTTGACCGCCGGGCGTGCCAGTACGCCCACTACTCCCGACCAGTCTGATTTAGTCAGACCGGTCTCACGGAGATACCTTTGCAGGATATTGTACGCACCTACTAAGTCGGCGTTGAGTGCTTTGCTGCAATGGACAAATAGCCCCCGGTGCCTGCGTGCTTTTTTCGTCCGCTTGCCACACACCGGGCAGGTGGTACTTGTATTTTTCTCTGATACCTTGATTACACTAATGCCTGCCAATGCCGCCTTGTAGGTCAAAAGCTCTTCTACCTTACTAAATGGCCAGGCGTGGAGTTTCTGGTTGCCTGCTTTCCCCCAATTTTTGTCCTGACGAATACCTTTTAATTCGCCTACTACAATGGTGGAAACATCGTTGGCAACAGCCAGTTCAACAAGCCATTTAGTTAAAGTATGCAGGTAATGTCTACGTTGGCGGCCCCACTTAATGTTCAGTTCGACACATCGTCTGCTGGTGGATTTGGTACACTTGGATTTTTCCTTCTGAAAATACCGGTCGAGAGCTAACAGTTCTCCACCAGGTACAGTGAAGGAATACCCGTTGGTGATTACCCCGGCCATAATATTCACGATTCCCAGGTCAAGGGACATAATGTTGCCGAATTCACGGTATTTGACCTCAACCTTATGGATGATGTGCAGATACCAAATGCCGGTTCTAGTTTCGTGCAATAGTTTTACCTGCTGTACCCTGCCCAAGGCAGTGTCCGGTGGAAGCTGATACTTCAACATAATTTCCCGGCGGGTATAGGTTTTGGGCAGCTTCAGTCTTACACAATTATCCGGCAACATCTCAAATGCGTTTTGCTTAAAAGTGACGGTGCTGATTGTATCTTTCTTTCTAAAACCCGGAGGCTTTGCCAGTGAATTGCCATTCTTCCGATGGGAAAACCATGACCGATAGGAGTCGTCCTGCTCGCCCAGTACTTCCTGGGAGCTTTGAGACGGCAGCAACTTGTACCAGTGGTTGGTTTTAAGCTCCCGGCATTGTTCGGCAAAGCTCGGTATTTTCCCGGTGTCGTTCCACCTGACCCGTCGATGGTGGTTAGCCGTGTTCCACAACTTGGTGGCAAAGAAACCCAGAAGACCTAACAGTAGGGCATCTTGGTCGGATAGGTTGGTGATTTTAGCCCTAGTCGTGAGGGTTTGCATTGGTATGTCGTTTTCAGGTTTCTTTCTTCGAGCCACGCTTACCCTCTTTTCTTCTGCATTTCAATGTACTTTCGGATTGTTTCGGATGATACATTGCCTGCGGTGGAAACGAAATAACTCCGGGTCCACATTGAAGGCATCCGGGCAATATGATCAAACTCCCGGCGGAGGTGGTGTGAAGATACACCTTTGAACCGCGTTACGATCTCATGTGGTGCTATGTTCGGTGGAGCATTAACGAATAAGTGCAGATGATCCGGCATGATTTCCAAAGCTAAGATTTCCAGGTCGAGTTTCTCAGCGACTTGCGCTATTAACTCCCTTAGTCTAGCTTCGACAGGGCCGAACAGCACCTTGCGCCTATAACGGGGACACCAAATAAAGTGATAGTTAATCAACGATACGGATGTATGTTTGCGTCTATAATTCTCTTCCATAACTACATCATAGTAGGTTTTACCATTTGGAGCAACTAATTCGCGCTCTCATCCCACAGCTAAAGCAGTGGGCTTTCCCGCGCGGTATCCGTAAATCCACACGATGGTATTCGTGGGCCATTATGTTGCGCATGGCCTTCATTTTGTACCAGGGAACTTGAGGATGTTGTTCCTGGATTTCTTCCGGCATATGAGATGATGCTTCACCTATAATCTCAAAATTTCGAATAACTGCATCTATAACCATTGAGGCTTTCTCAAACTGTTCATATTTTAGGCCAGCAGTATACTGTTTAATTTTTTCGATAGATTCCAAAATGTCGCTAAGGTATAATCGTGGGTTCCTACTCATACATATAAAACCTCATTCAAGATTTGATCTTTGATAACCGGATGTAAGGCATCGGGAGTGACCAAGTCAATTCTTCGCCCAAGTATCCGACCTAAATGATCCTGAAGGTCGATAAAGTGAAATAACCCGACCGCCCTATCAAACTCAACCAAAATATCTATATCGCTTGTTTCTGTAGCTTCGCCCCTGGCAAATGAGCCAAAAACACCAATGCGACTCACATAGTATTGGTTATGCAATTCATCCAAGTGTTCACGTAGGGATTGTATAGGGTTTTCTTTCGTGGCCATTAAGACCACCTCCACGAAAAAGTAAATTATTGGTTATTGTTATTATAGCATCTGGCGAACCCTAGTCAAGATAACCTTACTCGACCAACCTCGTCTTAATCCTCGCGTTCTCAACATCGTACTCAACCCGTTTCCAGCCCCATACTGGCACTTTCTCCACCACTTTTACCTTCTTCGTAACCAACGGCGGCCAGTACCCTACGCCCGTCGACGGCCCGCCTATCGTGCACCTAACGTCCGTTTCCACTTTGTTGTTGTCATAAGTGGCCTCGTCCTTTCCGTTGAATTTCTCTCCGACCCATCCAGAGCTCCACCGGTAGTTGATCGTCGCTATATACCGATAGACGCCCTCGCTGTGTTGCAGCTCGGGGTCAAATACGATGTCGGCCTGTCCTTTGTTCACGTATACCGATTTTTCGCTGACCAGGGTCTTGACGTAGGTGTCTTTATCTTCCCTGTATAGTCTCACCATCGCATTTCCCGACTCATTAAACCCTGAAATATACGTGAATTTCATTTTGAATTTACTGCTGGGGGTTATATATGTCTGGACCTGCTGGGTTACTGGATCAATCGGGACCAGCATCAAGGCCGCTATGTCACTCGGCTGTTCCGGGGGTGCGCCTGGCTGTTCGGGATCGAGCAGTTCTTTGTAGTTGTTGTTCCAGCGGTTAGCAAGAATAGCCTTGGTGTCCGACCGATAGTGGTCTGAGCCCAATTCGATCTTCTTGCCTCGCAAAGTCATGTTGAGCAAGGGAACGGTTGTCGTACTCGTCGAATCACTATCGACACTTGATTGCCAAGAAACACCGTTCCACGGTACACCGACGCAAGCCACAAGTTTCGTCGTCCCTGCCGGGTAATCGCCTTGCAATTGCCATACGCTATTTGGTTGTATTGGTTGCCCTATTCGGGAATCAATGAGAGTGGGCACGCCATTGACTACCGCGTATAAGTACAGGTTGGTTCTAACTTCTGTAGGATAGTTGTGTTTAAATGTCGCAGCGGCTTTACCCTTATCGCCAACGGGAGGTAGTGTCCACAGGTTCGATACCTCTAAATCCGGCGGCAGAAAATACGCGTCGAGGGCGTAACCTGATGCCGTTGGAGAGCCAGTGCCGTTGTTGTAATAACCGTCAGGATACCGCAAGTTGATTTGGTATTTCCCGCTGTTGTACCAAGAGGAAACTGAGGGTTGCATGGCGGCGATATCGTATTCATCTGTAGTGTAATTATTATAAGCTCTCTCCCTCTGTGTCTTATCTGTAATAGGTCTACAATCAGCTGGATAAAGATCATACCCGCCCGACCCCGTTAGTTTGAATCCAATAAAGAAGTTCGGTTTTATGCTGCCCGAATTAAACATCTGGTACTGGCCGTTAACGACGGGTATCCCAACAAGGTCAAGCGCGGTTTTCAGTTTAGGATTGGCGGCGTTTGCCGCACTTACAAACAAGGCGTTTTTTCCGTTGTCCACGCTCGTGTTTGGTATGGTATAGTTCACCTGGGGAGCATAAACTGTGGTATCGTCGGGGAATACGAATCTGGCCGGGCAGACGCAAGCATAGTTGGTCGCATCTGAATATGGCGATCGAAAACTGGGGGCGGCCAGAACATAGGCCGTTATTCCCATGACAACCAGAAGGGCCGTTACCGCAATAACAGCCCTTCTCTTTTTCCTGTTGCTAAAGAAATCTTTAATTTTGTTTTTCAAATTACCACTCCTTCCTTAAAACGCGGTTTCGCTAACCGCCACCAAGGTCTTGCCGTTGAAACTTTGAACCGTAGCCCGTTTATCGTAGTTCGCTTGAACCATATCGAACCCCGTCAGGTCGGTCAGCACCCGGTGGTCGGGGGTGAAATAGACCTTCTTGTCAAAATAGGAATTCTGTTTTTGCTGGGTATAGACCTCGGTCGGTCCCATCCAGAAACTACCCGTGCCGTCCGCTTTTTGATAGATTTGAACAAATGGACGCAAGCTGTTCTGAAAAATCATGAATCCCTTCCGCGCCGGGTCAATTAACACGTGGTCGTCCCACGTATCAAACGGACACTCCCCTATAAGCACCAATTCCTGTAGCACATCTACCGAACATAGCTTGGGGTTTCCGGGCGAGGTAACAATCACAGGGCGGGTAAGGGTAAATGTGTACCGTTCTTCAGGGTCCAGCCGATTGGTAAGCACTTTGTTTGAATCTTTGGTATGAACCTCCCTCTTAATAGAGTAATACGCATACCCCGGAACATCGCTTTTCCCCTTAAATATCGGCGTAAATACCTTATTCGGGGTCTCAATCGTCACGGTCTGGGTTTGGCTGTCCCAGAAAACCAACCCTCCCATTCCTTGCGCCACCGCACGCAGGGGTGCAAAGGTTCTGCCGTTGACGACCTCAATCGGGGTATCGAGTTGCATCGGAACCCGACAACACCATGTCATCTCTGCCTTACCTGGGAAGAAGTGAAGTTTTATACTCTCTCCTATAATCCCGGTCGATCCCTTACTTGCTCGACAAAGCATTACTTCCTTAGTTTTCTCATTGTACTCTGCTCTACCGCCCATCGCCTCAACCACAAACCTCGCGGGAAGCATTACTCTTAGCCCGGTGCCCACTTTTTTGGTATAGGGCGCAACGTCCATCTCGACGGTCTTTACCGGCCCGGTTCCATCCTGAACGGTGTATTGTTTCGACCCTATCTGGAATTTGATTATTCTTACTTCAGGGTCGCCGGGCATCAACGGTCGTGCTTGTGCCGTCCCGGTGAATACCGTTAGCATCGCGAACGTTACCGCCAGTGCAACGGCGATCTTGAAATTAAACATCTTTCGTAGTTTTGTCATCCTCGATCTCTCCTTTCTGTTTTTGTTCGAGCTTATATCGAACAGACAATCCTTGCTTAATAATGACCGGATTCGGCCTCCCGCGTTCCGCAGCGGAGCTAAAATCTGCATCTGGTAGTTAGCCATTCGGCGACTTGTTATCGTGGCTTAAAAACGAACAGAGGAAATGGAAATATTGGTTGTTAATGGTAGTGACCCAAATCTGGTTGTTGCTTCCTTTGTTTGCTATCATTGTAATCTAAGATAGCATATTTCGACAAACCTCGATAAAAGGCACGTCGGTTCGATTTCCTTGTTTTTGGCATTTTTACTCTTGTTTCCTGTTCCTGGCGAACGGTTGTTCGGGTTTTGTTTTGTTCTACCTTGTTTCTTGGTTTGGGACGGCAATATACCGCTTGCACGCACACGCGCTTGGTTAATATAATGTTGTCAAATACTCCTTGACGTTCGAGTACGGTTGCTCTGGAACATCTCCCTCTCCACTAAAATAAACCTTAATTACCTTGTATCTCATGTTGACATGGGTGTTTACCTCTTCGTCAAAAACCCTGGAAATCTCAGGTGTCGTTCTGGCCGACCAAATCAAAAACCTGGATTGGCAAGCGAGAAACGCCCGGCTCGCGCTTAAAGCTCCACCCGAGGTTACTAATGAGGTCTTGGCAAAAATTAAGGTATTACTGGAGTGAGGACCATCACCTCACATCCCTCAACCGTTGCGCAAACCGTGCCAATTTTCTCCGCACCCGAACCATCGCATTATCCACGCCTTTTGCGTCCGTTCCAATTTCCTCGGCGATCTCCTGGTACGATTTGCCGTCCCACATTCTCCCGACGAACACCGCCCACTCGTAATCAGTGAGTTTCTCTCGCGCCGTTTTGTTGATATCGTCGATCGTCTCACGCTCGATGAATACTTCCTCCGGCGATCTCGCTTTGAGGTCGGCGAGCGTGCCCTCCAAGGTCGGCGAATCTTCGTCGTCCCCGAACCGCCGGTTACTTAATGACGCCGCCTTGTTTAGCGCTTGGTGTTTAAGGTTCTGTTCGGCCCTGATTCTCGTTATGAGTTGCCGCCGTACGACGGTACTAGCGAACGTAGGGAACGACGCTTTCTCCCCGTCGAAGGTCAGAATCGCTTGATATAATGCAGCATACCCTTCTTGAAGAACATCGTCCCGTTCTGACCCCGGTAAGAAATACTTCCGTACCAGGAATTTAACTCGACCTTGGTATCTTAGAATCAGGGCTTGTGCGGCCTCGTGTTCGCCTTGTTGGGCGAGTTTGATCAACGCTTCGTCTGATTCAAATTCAAGGTTCGCGAGGTACAAATTCAATCCCTCCTTTCGTGTATTTTTCTTGGGTTCGGTGTTGTTCTGGTACTTTGGTAGTGCGTATAACCGATTTGTGGTTCCCCGAATTCCTGTTGATTAATTTGTAGACTATTCCGTAAACTAATACCAGGACTAAACTCAAAGGAGGTCTGCTAGAATGCCTGCCAGTGTCCGAGTTAATGAGCGTACCTGGAGCATTTTGAAAGAGATCGCGGATAACGTCGGCGAGACAATGCAATCCGTACTTGAAAAAGCGATTGAATCTTATCGCCGCCAATGGATATTGCAACAAACCAACGAAGCTTACGCCGCATTGAGAAACGATGAATCAGCGTGGCAAGAAGAACTCGCCGAACGTAGGCTCTGGGATTCATCGTTGAGCGATGGTTTGGGCGGTGATGATTATTGAAACCAAAACGCGGCGAAATCTGGCTTGTGGATCTTAATCCCGTGCGAGGACATGAGCAGGCCGGAATAAGACCTGGTTTAATATTATCCGAGGATATCTTTAATTCCGGTCCTGCAGGACTCGTTGTTGTTTTGCCTATCACCACAAAAAATAAAAATATCCCGTTACATGTTGTTATCTCACCCCCTGAAGGCGGCGTTAAAGAAACCAGCTACATTAAATGCGAGGATATACGCTCCGTTTCAATAGAACGACTAGTGTCAAAATGGGGGACAGTGAATCCAAATATTCTGGTGGAAGCGGAAGATAGGGTCAGGATACTCTTAGGGCTTTAACAATTCCCGCGCAAGGCGAGAAATGATACGCGGCGCGTCATAGTTAGGTGAAGATATAGAGGAAGCTCAAAGCGACGATTCCTTGGAATGAATTCCGGGAAATCGTCGCTTTGCACAACGTTAGTTGCCCGACGGTATTTCGGGTGAGGATTCCCCTGGTCTCAACGCCCGATACATGCTGACTATTTGCCCATCCTTCACCATCAAATGCACGAAATCACCAGGGATTATGTACTTAGTAACATCGACCGGAGATCCGCCGATATCCCCGCCCCCAATGATCTGTGAGCCGACCTGAACCCTGGTCGTCGGTGTCACGGCATACGTTAAAGTCTTGCCGACATCCGCACCCCCCGCCGTTACATTAACGGTTATCGAGTTCCCGGAGACCTTCCTAACCTCGCCCCGGCGGGTCATTTTCTCTATTTCTTGTTGTTGCTTTTCATTTTCTTGTTGTTGTATGACCATAGGCCGTTTTACATACTGATACCATGCACCGTACCACCCCGCGCCGACCCCCAGACAGAACGCTATGAGGCCGACGACCAGCATTACTGACGTAACTGATACCGTAATTTCTTTTCTCAAGATATCATTCCTTTCCTTTGTTAGTATTGTGGCGTCGCCGGATTCATCGGGTCGGTCAAGCTGTACACCGGCCTCTCGCCGTCCCTGAGTTCCCGGCGCAACACGACCGCACGGGTCGGTTCTTTTTTGTTCTGGATGATCTCGACGTAATCACCGGGTACAAACCATTTCACTATATCCGGGTCCACACCGGGTTCGTTGACGAAATCCGGCCCGACCATGACGTTGGTTAAATAGTTAACGTCGTAGGTCTCCGTCTTGCCGATTAACCGCCGATCCGATGCGAATGTGAGTTTAATCGTTATCTTGCCCGGCGATACCTCTTCCACCGTGCCCCGCCGGGTCCTGTCTTTAATGTCCAGATCTTCCCTAGCTATCGCGGCCCGTTGGTCGCGGGGAACCTTGACGTTGGTCCACCAGGATATATAGTAGCCTGATGCGAAGATTAGAGCGGCCAAGGCAACAACGAGAATCTTTTGATCACGCGGACTTAACTTCCGAATCAACCGCCTCACTCCCTTCTTTAAGTCCCAGGATTTTTTGCATCTGATTTAAGGCCGCAGCAAGCCGTTCCTCGTTGCTTTGGGCCTCGGCTAACAGTGCCGACAATTGCGCTGTCTGGATCTCAAACCGTTCGATTTCATTTGTGGTCCGGTTCTCGTATTCCTTGATCAACGACTCGACGCTCTCAACAACCGCACGCAAGTCCGTTAGCGAAGATTTGTTGGGTTCCGGGGTCGCCAGCAAGAGAACCCGGCTTGCGGTCATTTTGAGGTAGTGCCGCCGATAGATCAAGCCGACGATAACCCCGGTAAGAGCAATCCCCGCCCCTATTCCCAATGCAACATCCCTGGTTAGCGTTGAGTTTGTCGAGGCCAGAACTATTGTTGTCGCGCACAGTATAGGCCAGACGCCAATTAGAAAGATAAACCACGATGTCGCCCCAGCTTGTTCCTGCATGAATGATTCCGGGGTCGCGGCGGGATACCTGCTTTTCCTGTTTACCATTAGATCTTTCTCCTTTCGTTTCGTTGATTACGGGACATCCTCAATTTCATGCCTCGATGCCCCTGACACGGTATAGCTGAAATGATAAGGCCACTCAGTTGACCCTCTTATTAATTTCATCAATGTCGGAAAAGGGTTCACTACGTAGCATGTCAACGTACACTCGACGGTTTCGCCCCGGTCTATTAGAGAAGTTACCTCAACCCCGTTCTGTCCCCTGGGGGGATAATGGCCTTGAGGTAAAAAATTTGAATTGGGTTTCATTAATCCCCCGTTCACCAGGACTTGTTTTGCCCTGGCGGTCGCTTCCTGCGCGGCCTGGAGGTTTTTTCTTCCGAGTTCGATCCCATAGACCCGTGCGGCATCTCGGGCGGCCATCGCGCCGATTGCCTTTTGCCGGTCCAGGTTTAGCCATGTGCTTGCGAGCAACAGGAAGAACAGCAATATTGGGATCACGACCAACCACGCGACAACCTCTATAGATCCGCGCTCGTTTTCCAACACCTCTAATAACACGCAATTAATCCACTCCTTCTCTCTCGGAAACAAAAAACGCCTCACCCACAATCGGAACTGTCGTTTGGGCCGATGTACCCGCGCCGCCCCAGATTGGGGTCGCCGCTTGGCTCATCTTTTTCCAGAAAGACGGGATCGGCACGGGATAGTAGTACACTACCCGACAATACGCATACCCGTCGGTCCGTAACGGCAATCCCCCTGTGGAGCGCACTCCGTCGGCAACGTCCACGGTAAATGATGCGGAAGTGTTAATGTCGCTTGACGACATCATTACTTCGCGGGGCGCGGCAAGGATCTCGGTTGCCAGGTCTCCGTCAGGACAAACCGCTAATTGCCTCGCCCCGGCCCGCGCCGCCTCTTCGCAAACGCTTTTCACGGCGGCCATATGCCCCAACCACGACAATCCGAGGCATACGACCATGAGCAAAGGGAGGATTACGACCAACGCCACGGCGGACGACGAGCCTCTTTGGTTAAGCATGGTCCCTCACCCCCTTTGGTATTTCGCTGAATGGCCGTCGCACAACACCCGTCGCATTTGTACCGACCAACACCACGTTATGAGGAAGAACCGGCAATGTCCGCCCCTCGCCGCTCACGGCCTCCCCTGTATGTTTGAATGTCGACGCGAATGCGGAGCGCAATTCCCTGTGCTTCTTATCCCATGCGTGGCGGCGCACGGTGTTCATGCACAATGCCCCGTCGAGATTCAAACACTCGGATATTGCCCGGATTGTTTGTTCCTGCATGAATATGTCCGGCGGGTACAACCCGTCGAACACGTCAACGAAAATGAAATCGAACTTTTCCTCGCCTCTGAGTTCCAAGATGATCGTTTCTGCTTCTTCCACGAATATTTTCGCGTCATCCGGCAAATCGAAATGTTTCCTAGCTGTGCTTATCATGCCTAGGTCCTTTTCTATCCCGACCAGTTCCGCACCCGGCCAGTAATGCCTGACGGCATGAAAGAACGACCCTCCGCCGACCCCGAGCATCAGAAACCTACGCACATCGCGTACGTTCTTCAACAAACTGGCGGCAACCCGGTAACTGAACGCGCACATGCGCCAGGGCTGGCGGACATCAATCGTCGACTGGCTTGCAATGGGGCTTGACCGGATATGTTTTCGGTTGGGTCCCCGCGTAACCCATACCGGGTCGTAGATATCCCCGTGTTCCACCGCGACGGGGATCTGGCCTTGGAGCACGAACAGGGGAGCGTAGAGTAAGGTTAATGTTGCTTTTTTCATGCCCTCACTCGCCCCTTAGTTGCCGATTAGCGCGTTACTCATGTTTTCGACCGCTCCTCTAATCCCCGGTGCTAACCCTTTAAAGGCAATCACCGCGATAATAACGCCAATCATGATTACTAATAACCAGTTCACGGTCTCTCCGCACTCGTTCTTTAGGATGTTTTTGATTCGGAAAACTGCTTTGGCCGCAATTTCGTTGAGTTTGTCCAAGGCTAGACCTCCTTTCATGATTTAGGGCCGCTCTGTAATGGAGAGCGGCCCCAGTACATCCCGCTTATGTCGCAACGCGCCACAAATCAGGGACTAACCCGCACGCTGTTCAACCCATTCGCGGCATCTGTTCCCACGTTCGTTATCGCGGTTCCTATATCCCCTCCTGCGCCCTTAAACTTGAGGAAAGCGCCAACGAGAAGTATAATGCAAACAATGACCAAGACTAGCCAATTTACGGTTTCTCCACGCTCGTTGATCAGGTTCTCCTTGAACCTGTTCCACCCAAGCTGAACTCTAATCGCTAATTCTGTTAGCTTGTTTCTCAATTAAAACCACTCCTTTCAAAAATAAAAGCACTCG
>LSQX01139655.1_pt1 | contig 11521 bp, 10 predicted proteins | sample 654561 | NCBI WGS metagenome assembly LSQX01 (sample SAMN04489861, study PRJNA283612) | anaerobic digester metagenome | isolation source: 4 biogas reactors fed with cattle manure at either 37C or 55C with and... | place: Denmark: Kongens Lyngby | collected 2014 | reverse complement strand
GTGAATTAATCGGTTTATGTTCCTTAACGGAAACTTACAAACAATATTGTTTAAATTTGTTAATTTTTAATTTTCAACCCCTGATTCGCATAAATAAGTAGTAGAAACTACAAAATTACAATTTTTTTTTGTTTTTTGCTTAAAGCTTGATTGATGGAAAAAATTTTACAGCAATATTTCATGTCAAGATATACTTACTTCGTTGTTTTTACGTTAGTACTTACGATTCATACTTCAAAACCTTGAGTTCATTTTTTATGTCTAAAAAATATTTCATTTTAGTTGCCATTCTATTGATTAATACACTGACTGTTTTTTCACAAGCCGGAAGGGGTGTTTATCGTTTTTTAGAACTTCCGGTATCGTCAAGAGCTGCTGCTGTAGGAGGTTACAACGTATCGATCCAAGACAATGATGTGAATTTCGCACTGATGAATCCGGCCTTGCTTACAGAAGAAACTCATGGCGTTATTGGGCTGAACATGGCAAATTACCTTGCCGACATTAAGTTTGGCAGCGCCATTTACGGACATAATTTTGGAGATGAGAATTTCTTTTCTTTCGGTGTTCAATACGTTGATTTAGGACATTTCGCCGGCTATGATGAGTTAGGCCAATATACTGAAGATTTTACCGCGAAGGACATTGCGTTACATTTAAGTTATGCGCGTCCGCTAAACGATTTTTTCACTGTAGGCGCTACTTTAAAGCCGATTTTTTCAGCCTATGAACGATATACAAGTGTCGGGCTGGCGATGGATTTTGGAGTGAATTACAACACTGAGCTATTCAGTGCCGGTTTGGTGGTAAAAAATGCAGGAGTCCAACTGAAAGGGTACTATTCCGATGTAGATGGTCAGCATCGTGAACCGCTCCCTTTTGACATTCAATTAGGGATATCTAAGAAATTCGAACACGCTCCTCTCAGAATTTCCGTCACAGCAAACAACCTGCACCGATGGAATGTAGCGAGTTATCAAACTACCAACAAACAACAAACAAATCTTGACGGAACTATCATTGAAAAAAACATCGGTTTTTTTGATATGGCTTTCAGACATTTAGTATTTGGAGCTGAGTTTGTACCTTCAAAAAATTTCTACGTAGCAGCCGGTTATAATCATCGGAGAAACAAAGAAATGTCGATTGATGGATTCAAAAGCTTAGCCGGTTTTTCGTTTGGAGCCGGAGTAAAACTCTATAAATTTCAAGTCGGATTCGGGCTGACACAGTTCCAAGCCGGCAATAATGCCTACCAATTTTCTATCAGTACAAATTTAGGTGAATTTGTGAGCTTGTGATTTTACAAACTAATAAATAAGCATCGCGTATATCTTTCTCCTCCAATTCCGTCATTTCTAAAAACAGCAGAAATTTCAGTCTTTAGATTCATTTGTAATATGGTTTCACTTCAGAAACCACTAAGCCTGTCCGGTCATAAGTCGGTCATTGCTTTAATGCCTCAATTCCGATCTCTAATCGATTTTATGCGACTTAGTTTATTATTGGTATTACACTTAGTGATTAGTTGATGTTTTTAAATGTCGGTGACAATTAACACTATAACATTCTAACTAGTATAATCTCTGATTTTTCCCCGACTCGCAGAGTATATTTCTCACCTATTCTGCATGAGCACGTCGAATAAAATACCTTGAAAATATGAATTTTACTTCGTCTTGCCATAAAGGCAGTTTTTTTTCTTAATTTTACACCCGAAAATTTTTAATGAACTATTTTTTGAAACATGAAGAAAATTATCGTTGCCATAGATGGACACTCATCCACCGGCAAAAGCACGATGGCAAAAGCACTGGCGAAATACGCAGGATATATTTACGTAGATACGGGGGCGATGTATCGCGCTGTGGCTTTATTCGCGGAACGGAATGGCTGGATTACAGACACTGAAATAAACGAGAATGAATTGAAGAAACATCTCGGTGAAATAAAAATAAGCTTCAAACCCAATGATAAAGGAGAACAAGACACTTATCTTAACGGAGAAAACGTGGAGAAAGAAATCCGCACACTTGAAATCGGGAATGTAGCAAGCCGTGTGAGTGCGATTGGATTTGTGAGAAGAGAGCTGGTACGTCAACAGCAACTTATGGGCATCGAAAAAGGAATCGTAATGGATGGAAGAGATATTGGCACTGTAGTTTTCCCCAACGCGGAATTGAAGGTTTTTGTCACAGGGTCACCGGAAGTACGTGCCCGGCGCCGCCACTTAGAGTTAATTGAGAAAGGAGAAGAAGCTGACTTGGAGGCAGTTTTGGCAAATGTAAAGGAACGTGATGAACGTGATTCCAACCGAAAAGAGAGCCCGCTTCGAAAAGCAGATGATGCCATAGTCATTGACAACACACACTTAAATATGGAAGAACAAAATGAAATGTTAAGAACATTGTTTCATGAAAAAACGTTGTAGTCTTAGTTTAAGAATATTGCAAATGAATAATACTACATACTGAATTCAGAGCTTTTAATTTAATGAATTGAAAGCTCTGAACTGTATTAAGCTGATAAGCAAATTGTTTTTTCATCATTAATTATTCTTAATATACCATTAATTATTTCTAAATATTTAAAAAATTAAAAAAGTCATGGCAAATATAGAAATAGACCAAAAGTCCGGGTTTTGTTTTGGAGTTACACGAGCAATCACAAAAGCAGAAGAAGAATTAGAAAAAGGGGGCGTGATTTACTGCTTGGGCGATATCGTACACAACGGAAAAGAAGTTCAACGATTAGCTGAGAAAGGCTTGATTACGATAACACGTGAGGAATTCATGAAACTGAAAAATGTTAAAGTCATGTTTCGTGCTCACGGTGAACCACCTTCGACTTATGAAATTGCTAAGCAAAATAATATTGAATTAGTTGACGCTTCGTGCCCGGTAGTACTTAAATTGCAGGACAGGGTAAAAAAATCGTATGAAGAAGACGAAAACATAAAGGAAACTCAAATCGTAATTTTTGGAAAATTAGGTCACGCTGAAATCATTGGTCTTCAAGGGCAAGTGAATGAAAGCGCAATTATAATAGAAAGTGTTGATGAGTTAGACAAAATTGACTTCACTAAAAATGTAAAATTATTCTCTCAAACCACAAAATCTCTAATTGAATTTAATGAATTAGTAAAAACGATATCTGAAAGGATGTCTCCGGACGCAATTTTTGAATATACTGACACAGTTTGTCGACAAGTTTCGAATAGAATGCCAAATATTGCTACCTTTGCAGAAAAAAATGATATTGTACTTTTCGTGAGTGGAAAGAAAAGCTCAAATGGTAAAGTACTTTACGAACACAGCAAAAGTATCAATCCGAACACCTACTTTGTAACAGGTCCGAAAGATGTCGATGAATTGAATCTGGATTTTACTAAAAAAATAGGGATTTGCGGAGCCACATCTACTCCCAGATGGCTTATGGATGCTGTGTCTGATCGAATCAGCAAATTAGAAGCGAATCAAATATAACTTTGTTTAGTTGAGAGTTAAAGTTTTGAGTGGTTTATTTATTTGAATAAAAGACATTAAATTACTAACCAATTTTTAATTTTTTACTAAACTACTTAAAAATTTTTATGGAGTATAAAATTAATTGTATTGGAATTTTAACTTCCGGTGGCGATGCCCCGGGAATGAACGCGGCCATACGATCAGTTACAAGGGCTGCGATTTTTAATGGAATCAGAGTTAAAGCAATCTATCGAGGATTCAGAGGATTGATTACAGGTGAAATTAAAGAATTTCAAACCCAGAATGTAAGTAACATCATTCAGCAAGGCGGAACTATTCTGAAAACCGCGCGTTGCACAGAATTCAAAGACGCTGAAGGACGAAAGATGGCTTTCGAAACAATGAAAAACGAAGGAATAGATGCTTTAATTGTTATTGGTGGAGATGGAACTTTCACAGGTGCACGTATTTTTGCACAAGAATTTAATGTTCCAATCATTGGAATACCCGGTACTATTGACAACGATTTATTTGGAACTGACTCCACGTTAGGTTATGACACCGCGCTAAATACAATTATGGAAGCAGTGGACAAAATCCGAGACACAGCCTCTTCGCACGAAAGACTATTTTTCATTGAAGTAATGGGGCGCGATGCAGGATTCCTGGCACTGAACAGCGCTATGGCCTCGGGAGCAGAAGCTGCTATTATCCCGGAGTTGGAAACAAAAGTTGACCAACTCGATGAACTGATAAAAAACGGGTTCAGAAAATCGAAAAACAGTAGCATCGTGTTAGTGGCTGAAAGCGAAATAACCGGTGGGGCAAATGGGCTTGCAGAACGTATGAAACGCGAATATCCGGAATATGATGTGCGTGTTACAATTTTGGGTCACATTCAGCGTGGTGGTTCACCTACAGCGTATGACCGAATTTTGGCAAGCCGATTCGGGGTAGCAGCTATTGATGCACTGCTTGATGAGCAACGCAGCATCATGATAGGCATTGTGAATAACAAAATAGTACACGTCCCCTTCACTAAAGCTATTAAAGACGACAAGCCGCTCGATGAAAAATTGGTAGGCGTGTTACATATGCTTTCTATTTAACCCATTCGCATGATTGGGAATTCAGAGTAAAAAAAATCATTATACCAATTAGAACTTTAGGTATAATTTCTTTTGAAATTGTATCTAAAGTTTTTTATTTGAAAGAAAAAGATATGTCAAAAAAATCAGTTCTATTTGTTTGTTTGGGTAATATTTGCCGTTCACCAATGGCACAGACAGTTTTTGAGAAAATTATTTCGGAGAAAGGTGTTGACGACAAATTTATCGTTGATTCAGCCGGATTAATTGATTATCATGAAGGAAATAAAGCAGATTCAAGAATGCGGGCGCACGCAGAAAAAAGAGGCTATGAAATTACGCATCGCTCACGTCCGGTAAGAAAAAGTGATTTTGACAAGTTTGATTATATCGTTGCAATGGATAACCAGAACATTCGAGGATTGAATAGTATCGCGACAACGGACGAACACCGCGATAAAATCCTGCGCATGACTGATTACCTGCAAAAACAACAAGCAGATTATGTTCCGGATCCTTACTATGGTGGCCCGGAGGGATTTGAATTGGTGATAGATTTATTAGAAGATGCGTGCGAAGGGCTATTTAAAGAGATTAACAAATGAAAACATATCACAATATTTGTAAATTAAATGATATATATTCATGCAATACCAGCCGTTGGCTTGTTTTTTGTTGCATATTTTTAACAAATAAATTATTAATCAGTAATAACATAAAATTATGAAAAAACTAGTATTACCGCTCCTTATAATAGGAGTAATTTTCGGGTCTTGTAAAAAAGAAAAAGAATTAGGTTCTGTAACTTTAGATCCGGCTTCTAAAACTATTGTATTTGACGATATCGTACAGCTAAAACCTGAGTTCAGCGCTACCGGTGAAGCCAGAAATAAGACTTATATTTGGAAATCAAATGCTGATTCCATAGCATCGGTTAAACCCGCAATGTCAGGAGGTACAGGAGAGGTAAGAGCAAAACGAATCGGTGAAGCCAAAATTACATATGTTTCTACCGATGGTCTGGTAAGCGCTACTTCTAATATCACAGTTTCTCCGCGATCAAACATTTTGAATGGTTTGTATTACAAAAAAGGAGTTACTGCCAGTGAAATATCCAATAACATAGCAGGACAATATGTTCCTGACTTAATCAATTCAACAGAAAGATACAAGATTTATACTGCTGCTTTAAGTACGACAATTACACATTTAATTTATGAGTTAAATGGTTCAGGTAAATTAGATGCGCTATGGGTAGTGATAAAAAATATTCCTGATAACAGAACAAACACAGAACATTACATTCAGGAAAGATTCGTAATGACGGGTAAATCTCAAGATTCTATCAATTTCTTTAAAAACACAGGATTATCCGTGTTCCCAATTAACACGGTATTAGGGATTTTCTTAAATAAAGAGATTGAAGGCACTACATATCCATATGGAGTAAAAATAATGGACGTCTCATTCTTACCCTGATTTCACTAAAATATAAATTTAAAAGCTGTCTTTTTTGACAGCTTTTTCTTTTTAAAATATCTTGTTAACTTTGCATAATAATAATTTTCAGAACACCATGTCAAAATACATTGATGAAGAGTTAGTACGTTGTCGTCCATGCGGTTACGTGATGAAAAAAAGTGAATTGGATAAAATAGGCGTTTGTCCTGCTTGCGGAATGCCACATACCGTATTTGAACCATACCGTGAGCGAGTTTCAGCAAATCGTCTCTTCATTCTCGGGTTAGATATTCACCCGATTGCCATTCACCTTTCGCAAACATTTGTCGCAATGATTCCCGGGTTGATGATTCTTCGGTTTTTATTCCCAAATTTTCTGCCTGATTATTTTTCACCGGTTATCGATTTCTCTATTTTCGTATTTCCTCTATCTTTAATCGCGGCCTTCGCTTCCGGAATTATCGATGGGTTGACACGGTTCAAAACGCTTGACACACCTCTTTTGAAGTCAAAAATCTATTATGGAATCGTTATTTTTGTGATTTCAATATTGATGATTATTTCGTTAGTCTATCTTCCCGAAAAATTCGATATAGGTAACACAAAGTATTCACTTATCGATCTCTTACTTGGAATTTCAGCCCTTTTCTGCGCAGTTAAACTCGGAATGATGGGAAAAAAATTATTAGATGTGATTTTACCCGGAACCTATCGTCTGAGAAAGAAAAAAGTTCAGAAAAAAGAAGAAAAACACTAAAAATTCCCTGCCTCATTCAAGGTCTGCTAAAAAAAAATCATCATGCTAACACTGAGTTAGATAGAAATGATTTATTCAGAACAAGCGTAACGTTTTGAAGAGAGCTGCCGCAAAGCATTGCAGTAGGATTAAACACACACAGCAAAAACTCGTTCGTTTTCAGCAGCGCCTATTTGGTACGATACTTTTTATTGTTGAATCTCTCTATTGATGATTTTCAGCAGGAATATCATTTTCAACTTTTTTAGGACTGAAAATAAGTCGCAACGAGGTGTCCTTGGTAATATAAGCCCATGCCCAATTGATAAAAATAATAAGTTTATTTCTTACACTCAAAATCAGCATTAGGTGCAAAAACATCCAAGTAACCCACGCGAAAAATCCTTGAAATTTTAGATGTTTCAAATCTACGACTGCTTTGTTTTTTCCAATCGTTGCCATCATGCCCAGATCTTTGTATTCGTATGATTTTAGGGGTTTTTCATTCAGTGATCGAACAAAATTCTCGCCCAGATTTTTACCTTGATTAATTGCTACATTGGCTACCTGCGGATGACCTTTCGGGTAAAGCGGTGTTTCCATATAAGCTACATCACCAAGCGCGTAAATGTTTTCCGAATCTTTTATCCTGTTGTAACGATCCACTACATAGCGATTTCTCACTATATTTTCCGAAGCTGTAATTCCGTGGATAATGTTACCTGAAACCCCGGCAGACCAAATTAAATTCTTACATGGAATCACTTCTCCATTGCTTAAAACGGCTTTATTTCCATCATAAGATTTTAAAATCACGTTGGTTTTCACACGTACACCAAGCTCTTCAAGGTACTTTTGTGAATGCTTTTTTGATTCTTCACTCATATTTCCAAGCGTATGCGGACCGCCTTCGAGTAAGATAATATCCATTCCTGAAAAATCAACTTTAGGATAATCTTTTGGCAAAATATCATTTTTCAACTCTGCAAATGCGCCTGATAGCTCTACGCCGGTAGCTCCGGCACCCACTATTACAAGATTCATTAGTCGTTCTTTTTCTTCGGCGGTAGCATTGGCAAAGTGCTCAAAATCAAGCAATACTCTATTCCGTATCTCTATTGCTTCAGACATTTCTTTCATTGGCAATGTGTATCTCTTCAAGTCATCATTTCCAAAAAAATTAGTCGTACACCCGGTGGCTATAACCAAGTGATCGTATTTTACCTGACCATCATTTGTGAATACAACCTTTTGTACGGTGTCAATCTTATCTACTTCTGCCATTCGAAAATCGAAATTCTTATAACCTTGAAACACTTTTCGGAAAGGGAAAGAGATACTGGCAGGCTCAATTCTCGCGCTTGCAACCTGATAAAGCAATGGCTGGAATGAGTGAAAGTTTTGTTTATCAATCAATGTGACACGTACAGGCGCTTTTTTTAGAGTCTTCACTAATTGCATCCCGGCAAAGCCGCCACCGATTATCACTATTCTATCATTCGGTTTTATTTTCATACGGTTAAATATTATTCTTTACATTAAGGTCGTATGGAACACGCCATTAACCATTCTCTTGGGTTTAAGATTTCTCTTAAATGGCTGTTTCATACAGATAATATTTATTTCTTACATTAAGGACGTATGGAACACGCCATGAATCATTTCCTTAAGTTTGAGACTTTTCTTAAATGGCTGTTTCATAATTTTAATTGGAGAAAAATTTCATTAATAACAATTCATAAGGTAAAGTTGTTCAAAATTGATTTAAATATAAAAATATATTTAAAATAACCACTGACCGACAAAAAACAATTGATTAGCCGCATTCCGTCCTAATAAATCCGGGAAGCTTGTCCGACCTACAGCGGATTATTTAAGGAATTTTCCTACTTACAATTTTTAGTGGGTTAATAGTGATTTAATATCATATAATACACAACGCTATATTAATGAACAACAAATAGTTAAATTAAGTTCTTTGAGGTCATTTTCGGGGAAACGTATATAATTTTTTTTTGAGTTTATCAATTCTTTCTAATAGCACAATCAACTTGATTATAAAGCTCGACTAATGGAATAAAACAATTCAATTATCTGTATATTAATACTTTAGTATAGAATTTGCAACTGATTACAAGGAGGGTTAGTATTGAAAAATTTCACGCCGTTAAATAACGCGTACAATTCTGTAAGAAAAGTCTGCAGAAAATTATTCTTCAAATAGTAGTCAAATAAGAATAAAAATTGTTATTTTTGTACATAAAAATTTACAAAATCCTATGAAGTCAAACTCTTTATTCATTAAAATATTAGCTGTCACGGTACTGTCAACAACCATAAATCTACCCGCTTTTAACCAGGTTTATATTGATAGCACCGACCAGTATATTGAACAAGATCAGCCGTTTCAGGACACAAATCAGCAATACAATGAAGCTGCAACTGAAGGTCAATATTATTACAAGTGGGAAACACCAATTCTCGAAAAAATAGATCTAAAAAGCATCGAGGCTTACCAAAACGATCATGAAAAATACCTGACATACTTAGAAACTGTTGAAAATGTTCTCAAAAAGAACAGGCAAGAACTGAATTCTTTTTACCGGCAAGCGAAAGATCATGCAAAAGTTTTGAAAAACGAAAGGAAAAACCTGAAAGAAAAAAGAAGATTTTACAAGAAGGATGAGAAACTCATGAAACGTGAGAAATCACTTCGAGACAGGGAATATAAGTTAATTCAGAAAGAGAGGAAAACACTGAGAAGACAGGCAAAAAACATGTCAACGTGGGATGTTGACGAGAAAATGAGAAGATTTGATGACAGAGAATATCGGATTGAAATTGCCGAAGAAAAATGGAACACCAGACGCGAATCAAATCAGCTGAATTTAGAGAAAATTTCGGAAGATGAGAATACGCTTAACGCGCGTGACATGGAAATTAAAGAACGAATCCGCGAACTTGATTTTCTCAAAAGAGATTTAGACTTACAGGGAAAACAGCTAAAATTAGAACAAAGACAAACAAAACTTGAGATAAAAAAAGCCAAAGCGGCTATGAAAAAACAAAGTAAATCAGAATAAATAAAAGCATCTGATAATGAATGGATTCGAGGAAACAACTTGAATCCATTTTTTTATTGTAAAATTTTTCGACTGATTTTACGAGCGAAAACTGATAAGAATAGATAGTAAAAAAGGTTAAAAAACTAAAGTTCCAACAATTTTAATAGTTACTTTTGTTCCCTAATTGAAGAAAAAAAACATGAATTTGGGTTTGGTATAGCGTTTGAAAATATTTCTAATAGACACACTTAAATTGAATTACAAAATGAAAATCATCAATCTTAAAACGATACATTCTCTACTATTTCTCATTTGTTTTACTGCCGCATTTTCACAAAATGCCGCGATCAAACAAGCCAATGAACTTATTGCGCTGCAACGCTATGCTTCGGCTTATGAATATCTTCGAGGTAGCGACCCCAATGATCAAAGTCCGGAAATAGCCATTGCGCGTACAAATCTTCTGCTGAATTTCTATGTGAGAACTGACAAATTCCATTCGTTCGGATTGAGAGATATCGCTCCAAACCAAAATCTACAAGACTTCCGAAATACGAATTCAAACGTCAGGATGCTAAAATACAAACCGGATTCAATTCTAAATAAGCTCATATATCAGTATCCGAGCAACTACAAATTGCACTACGCGCTGGGAAATTTTTACTATGAAGTCAGATTGGTATATCCTGATAATGACTGGATTATGCCCGACTCGGTAATCATTGAAAAGATCAAAACACACTATCTGGAAGCATACAACAACAATGAATTTGACTACTGGTCATTATTTGGAATCGGCTATGCATATTTATTGGACGAAGATTTTGACAGAGCCATTCCCTTCTTGGAAAAATCGATAGATCTGAACAAAGAGTATCCAATGAGCTACTACAATCTGGCTTACGCTTTTCATGAAAAAGAAGCTTACGATAAAGCCCTTAAACTGGCTCAGAAAAGTTTTGAACTTCAGACCATACCGGAATTTAAAGCCGAAACAGCTATTCTGATAGGGACAATTTATAAAAATCAGAAAAACCTGCCAAAAGCGCTTGAAAATCTCTTAATCGCGAATAAACTTTTCCCAAAAGACTACAACGCGCTCGTACCTCTGCTTGAGTTGGAGGTGCTTCTTAATAAACCGGAGTTTCCAAAAAGAACGAATGAATTGTTTATGCTTGGACCCGACAATCCGATTATATATCAGGACATTATGAAGATTTATAGTGAAAGTGAAAAATACAAGGAATTTATTAGCTTTTTAGAATCCAAAAAAAATGAATTCAGAGCAAGCATGCTGATTTCGGCGAATATACACTTCTACCAGGCAATAGCGCAATATGAAAATGATGATTGGGTAGTTTCAAAAATTAACTTTGAAAAAGCCAGGAATCTTTTCAGAAATCTCTATAAATCAGACCATAATGTATTCAAAGTGATTGATTCATATACAGAGGCAATTAAAAAGAAAAAATAAAAATCCCGAGCCAAAAACTCCATTATGTTCAAAAAAAAAAGGAGATTTTAACGCTTCATAAAAGTCCGGTAATTTCAAAAACTCATTTATAAAACTTAAAGACTCATAGGTTCTATCTCAATTTAGAACCTTTTTTTTATTACCGAAACCGAGAATGTAGTGATAAGCTACAGAAAGCTTTAATTATGATATTTTAAAATTGTCACACTATTCTTAATTGAGGCAAGTTT
>LSQX01156101.1_pt1 | contig 11522 bp, 13 predicted proteins | sample 654561 | NCBI WGS metagenome assembly LSQX01 (sample SAMN04489861, study PRJNA283612) | anaerobic digester metagenome | isolation source: 4 biogas reactors fed with cattle manure at either 37C or 55C with and... | place: Denmark: Kongens Lyngby | collected 2014 | reverse complement strand
GCTGTGTTAGCCGGATGCTTACTTTTTTCTAGCAGATAGAAACGAAAAGTTTTGGGACTTGTGTTAAGCATCATAAAATAGTGATTTGGAAAGATAAGCACTTAGCGGTTTTTATGCTGTTCCTGCTTCATCAGTATTTGCGGTAACTGCATTTTGGCTTTATCACGCAGTTTTTTCTTAATATACAGAACCAGTGCAAAGCAAGTGGTAGTGAGCGTGAGCAGCATACTGTTCATGTAGCTCATCAGTGAACTGACATATCCAATCGTGGTTAAACGATCCATCATCTTAAACACTTGAGGGCTGCTTTCTACACCTGTAATGGCCCAGGTACATAAGTGTTCGCAGTTATTGATAATTAGATGATAGTTATTTTCATGCATTCTGGAACGCATACGACGTACCACTTTACGCCCTTTATATTTGGCTGCATGGTAGCTTTGTACTTTAATTTCTTTACCGTGACTAAACTTTTCAATACTGGTCATTTCAATCGGGTGTTTTTTGAAAAGATGTGCAAAACCCGAATAATGAATCACGCGCCCACGTCCAGCATAGATACCATGATGGCTATAGCCGAAGTGTTTCACAATTAAATGTGCCCCTAAAGGAAATCGTGTTTTCTGCTTGAGCATTGTACGTTTGACCAATAAAGTAACATGAGTAAAGAAATAAGAAGAGGGTTTATAGTGTACTGTGTCTGAGGTAAATATGCGATAACCCATTCAGATATATGCACAATTTGTAGCATAGCTATGGCAGGAGCTAGTAGAATGAAAAAAATATTTTGCTGCTTGATACTGAGTAGTCTGCTGCTTAGTACTGTCGCACAAGCAGGGATACGTGCATGGACTGTAAAAGATGCGCATATTGATGTAGATGTCGTTGAGATTAGTCATTTGCAGCATTTGCGCTTATATCTGAATGAGCTAAATGCAAAACCGTTTAAGCAAATCTCACAGCTGCAACAGGCTTTAGCATTCTGTGAGAAATTACAATTTGCGATGAATGCAGGCATGTTTCATCATAATTATCACCCTGTGGGTCTGTATATTGAGCAAGGGCGACAAATTCAGAAATTAAACAGGCAGCAGCAAGGTTGGGGGAATTTTTTGATTCAGCCAAATGGTGTATTGGCTTGGAATCGGCAGCAAATTTTCTTGGGTACGACCCAGCAATATGCAGATCAAAACTTTGCAGCAAGTTATGCTACCCAATCGGGGCCGATGTTGGTTATCAACAATCAGTTAAATTCACGTTTTCTTGCAGATAGTCAGTCTTACAAAATTAGAAATGGTGTAGGTATGAAAAACCAGCGCCTGTACTTTGTTATAAGCAATACACCTGTGACTTTTTATCAATTTGCTAGGTTTTTTAAAGACCAGCTGAAAACCCCAAACGCTTTGTATTTAGATGGCTCTATTTCTACAGCGTACATTCCACAATTACAGCGTCAGGTTGCTATACACCGTGACTTGGGGCCTATATTTGCCTATATCGACTCAACTACTTGTGGGGCGTGATTGTTTTGAACAAGCGCTTTAAAGCTCTCATGCTATTGAGGAATGAAGCCTAAAGCAGTGTTCTGCATGCTACAAATTTTGGCAGCCTCATCAGCCTTCATATTTTTGACTTCATCTTCAAATTGCTTTTTCTGCTGTTTGAGTTGTTCATCTGAAATCCCCATTTTTTTAGCAAAATTTTCCATTTTCTCCCAAGTCTCAGCACATTCTTTAGGCATTGGGCTGCATGCGCTAAAACTGAGAGATATGAGTACAAGACAGGCAAGTTTGGTTTTTTTCATGGTGTGATGCTCTGAATTTGAATTATTGGGGGTATGGCAGTGCTTTGTTTGTTTTTAGAAATACTACCGTAGGATTGTGAAAATAAGATTGGCTAGAATTAAGCTGAATGGAATTTTTATGCAAGCTAGCGCATTGCGTGCGTTACAAAATTATTTGGCAGATTGATTTTTAGTATTGAAGTTTTGGTATTAAAAAAGGCACTTAGTTAAACTAAATGCCTTTTTGTCATATTCCATTACTGGAATGGTAGATGCTGGAGTTCATTCAACTCTTTGCGGCTAAAACCTCGCGATGCGAGAACCTTCTTAATTCCGATAATCACATCTTCATCGGTCGCTTTGGTTAAAGCGTCGAGAAGTTGTTCATTCGTCTTGCAAGAGCAATCATTTTCAACACAAGCAATTTGATTTTTATGCTCGTTTTGCTGTTCTGCAGAGAACAACTTTTGCCAAAAACTCATAGAGCCTTCATTCACAACCTAACATAGATCGAAATATAGCCAATATAAAAAATAAATCAAGTCGACCTAAGTGATAAAAGCAGCAAACGACTTGCAGAATTTTCGATGATATTGCATTTTCTTAACGAAATTATGACAGTTAAAGTGCTTGTAATTCTTTAACTGATTCATTTACATCGTTATATTTACAAAGCTAAGAAAACTCATCTTGTAAATATGGGTGAATATTGCAACAAATTGTTTAAATCTTTTCCAGTAAAACCCCAGATTCAACATGGTGGGTGTATGGGAACTGATCAAACAGTGCAAATTGGGTCACTTTATGGCTTTGACACAAGGTTTTTAAATTGTCATGCAAAGTGTCAGGATTACATGAAATATAAATAATACGCTTAAATCGTTGTAATAATTTTAAAGTCGCATCATCTATACCTGCACGTGGTGGATCGACAAAGACTGTATCAAAATCATAACTTGAGATTTCAATTTCAGCTTCTTGCAAACGGCGGAATTCACGTTCGCCATTATAGGCTTGGGTAAATTCCTCTGCAGATAAACGTGCCACCTGAATATTCTCAATCTGGTTTTGCTCAATATTCCATTGTGCTGCATATACAGATGATTTTGCCAGTTCAGTTGCTAATACACGACGAAAACGAGTCGATAATGGCAGGGTAAAGTTGCCGTTACCACAGTATAGTTCCAGTAAATCTTGTTCTGAATGCTTGGCTACCGTGCATGCCCATTCCAGCATTTTTTGGCAGACCTGAGCATTGGGTTGGGTAAAACTACTTTCAATTTGTTTATAAGTATAAGCCCGATCAAAAACCTGTAACTGTTCAACCACATATTCATCCGACAATACAAATTTTTGCCCACGACTACGGCCAATCAATTTAATTTTTAATTCAGCTGCAAGGTCTTTTGCGGCAAGTTCCCAATCTTGTTCGAGTTTACGGTGGTAAAGCAATGACACCAACATTTCACCACTTAAGGTTGCTAAAAAATGCACCTCAAATAAACGGGTAGATAATGCTGGATTGGCTTTAATTGCAGTCAAAAGTTTGGGCATCAAGACGTTAATGCTGTGATCTGCAATTGGAAACTCATCAATGCGAATCACATTTTTTTGTTTATCTTCACTGCGTTCAAACATGGCATAAAACAGGTCATCTTCTGTGTGCCAAATTCGGAATTCTGCACGCATACGGTAATGCTGTTCAGGTGATGCAAATACTTGTAAAGCAGGCGGTTCAAATTCGGAAAATTGGGCAGAAATACGGGCAACTTTTGCATCAAGCTGTTGCTGATAAGATGAGGTCATATGCAGTAAACATCACAAACACAGAGAAAAAGTGATGGTAACAAAGTTTTAATGAGATACCTAAAACTATTGTAAAAATGATGCATCAGATGTCAGAAATAGCCTGAGCAAATTTTTGACATCTAGCACAGATTAAATTTCAAATGGTGTAATTACTTTAGTTTTGCTGTAATTGTTTAAATAACTGCTGCATACCTTCTGTTGCTGTGAGTGCGATACGCTGAAATTGTACAGGAAGCTTGGCTTGCATAGCTTTAGGGTCAATATAATAAGCCTGACAATTCTTTGGAATTTCATGCACCAAACCTGCAACAGGGTAAACCACTAGACTGGTGCCAATCACAATAAAAATATCAGCATCTTGAACTAGATCAATCGCGTCTCCATACGCAGGAACAGCTTCACCAAACCAAACTACGTGTGGACGTAAAGGGTAGCCTTGCGGGCAAATATCACGTTCTAAATCTAGCGAGTCACCTTGTATCGGTAAAAATTCGGTGGTGTATTGTGCGCTTGGTCCAGAACTTTTAGCCAAGCGGATATTGCCATGCAAATGTAAAACTTCCGAACTGCCTGCACGTTCATGCAAATCATCAATATTTTGTGTGATCACTTGCACATCAAAATCATCTTCAAGTTCAGCAATTAACTGATGTGCTAAATTGGGCTGCGCATCAAGAATGTTCTTGCGTCTTTCGTTGTAAAAGCGCTGCACCAATGCAGGATTTTTAGCCCACGCCTCTGGACTAGCTACATCTTCAACACGGTGTTTTTCCCATAAGCCATCACTATCTCTAAAAGTATTGATCCCGCTTTCAGCACTCATACCTGCACCCGAAAAGACCACTAATTTACGCATGTTTTATTCTCATGATGGACTATTTGAATTGAGTATAAGTTCTCAAAATAGAAACACAAATCCAGCACTTATTTTTTACGAGTTTTAAGTATCTAAATATTTAAAGCGGGATTAACTTGAATTTTTCTTAATAAGTGAATACTGGTTCATTTTTCTTCTCATTACTGCATTTTAATGTTAGAACATAACGTATTGCTCAGACCATTTTACGCAATACAAGATTAAAACAGGGATGAGCCATGTTTGAACAAAATAATGCGCAGAGGATGCCATGTCACAACAGAATTCACCGTCTAATCACACGCCAACAAGCCATAACAAGAAAGTAAATTTTGACTGGAAAGATCCATTTTTATTGGAGCAACAACTGACAGAAACCGAGCGTATGATTCGTGACAGTGCCTATGCGTATTGTCAGGAGAAATTACTACCACGTGTGCGTGATCAGTTCAGACATGAAACAGTAGATCGCACAATATTTCGTGAAATGGGAGAGCTTGGCTTGTTAGGCCCCACCATTCCTGAACAATATGGTGGAGCAGGTTTAAGTTATGTCAGTTACGGCCTAATTTCACGAGAAATAGAGCGGGTCGATTCAGGCTATCGCTCTATGGCAAGTGTGCAAAGTTCTTTGGTGATGGTGCCGATATATGAATTTGGTAGTGAAGCACAAAAGCAAAAATATTTACCTAAATTGGCATCGGGGGAATGGGTAGGTTGTTTTGGTTTGACTGAACCCGATTTTGGCTCTGACCCAGGCAGCATGAATAGCCGTGCCCATAAAGTCGCAGGGGGTTACCGTTTGCAGGGTGCAAAAATGTGGATTACCAACAGCCCAATTGCTGATGTATTTGTGGTGTGGGCAAAAGAAGTGTCTGCAGATGGGCAGGTGGGCGATATTCGTGGCTTTATTTTGGAAAAAGGTTGGCAGGGGCTTTCAACTCCAACCATTCATGGCAAAGTCGGTTTGCGTGCCTCAATTACCGGTGAAATTGTCATGGATGATGTATTTGTACCTGAAGAGAATCTTTTACCACACGTACGTGGTTTAAAAGGGCCATTCACCTGTTTGAACAGTGCACGTTATGGTATTGCATGGGGTGCTATGGGGGCGGCTGAATTCTGTTGGCATACTGCACATCAATACACAATGGATCGGATCCAGTTTGGGCGTCCTTTGGCGGCTAATCAACTAATTCAAAAGAAACTTGCCGATATGCAAACTGAAATTGCGCTGGGTTTACAGATTGCACTGCGTTTTGGTCGTATGAAAGATGAAGGCATTGCTTCACTTGAAGGAACATCACTGATTAAGCGTAACAACTGTGGTAAAGCGTTGGAGATTGCACGGATGGCGCGTGATATGTTAGGTGGTAATGGTATTAGCGATGAATATGGCGTAGCACGGCATTTGGTCAACTTGGAAGTGGTGAATACCTATGAAGGAACGCATGATGTGCATGCTCTAATTTTAGGTCGTGCGCAAACAGGTATAGCCGCTTTTGCAAATTAAGACGTATGGTGGAGAGAAACTGCGGTGGAAAATGTCGCAATACATTTTCCACTGATTTAACTTTAGGGATTTAGCTTTAAAAACTGGGCAATTTCCTGACTGAATTTCAGTGGCTCAGTTAATAAAGGCGTATGCCCCGACTGGTGAAATAATACCTGTTTAGCATTTGGCATACGCTCCATCACTTGGCGTTGCCCCTCGGCTGCATAGAGGGTTGATTGTGCACCTGTAAAAAACAGGGTTGGGCAACTGAGCTGACTCAATGCTTCGCGATAATCTTCTTGATGGTGTAAATAATTGTCGATATACCAACGTAAATAATCTAGGCGTTGCGTAGGTAAAATATAACGTTGCAAAACAGGACGCTTAACCGCCAGTTTAAATAAAAAAGGACTAATTTTATTGCTGGCTTGTAGCTCAATAAATTGTAGCCAGAGTTCCACCAAATTTTTACGTTGCAATACATCCATTTGCTGAATATGGGTATATTCAGCATGCTGATGTAAAAACTCGGACAGATGAATTAATAATGCTTTAAATTGCTGATGTTTATCACCAAATAAACCATAGGGCCAGTTTTCATCTACCCCAATTTTAGGTGCTTGGTCAATTTGCAAATAGCTGTTTAAACGCGAACCCAGTTGCCCATATTGCATGCCATGCATGGCTGTGGTTGCGCCCATCGAGTAACCAATCAGTTTAAACTGTTGTAGGTTTTGCTGTTGAATCAAGCTGTTTAAATCTTGCCAATGACTAGAAATGGCATCTAACGCTGGAACAGCACATTGATCTGAACCGCCAAAACCACGCCAGTCTGGAATAATGAAGCGATACTGCTTTTTATGTTGATATAGAAACGGCAACCATTGCCAACTGTGCATGCCCAAACCTGAAAGTACAACCACAGGCTCACCTTGACCAAATTCACGTACAAATAGGGCTTCGCCATCGGGCATGCGGTAAAAAGGCATCAGCATTTCCTTGCATGGTTGTGGTTAAAGATGCGTTATTCTTTATAGCATAGCCTGATCATTTCTGTATGGTGATTGGCTTTAATTTAATAATTCAAAGGATTACTCATCATTCCAAAAATCTGCATTTAATGTGAGTTATCAGCATCAAATTTTTTAAGTTCAGGAATGACCTTTTCCAACCATTCAATCCAGCCAATTTCTTGATCTATTCCGAGCTGTAAAATCATTTTATGAATATATAGGGTGCGGTTGTTAGCTGGTGCTTGGCGAAAATCTTTGGAAAAAATTTGTTGATAAGTATGTAACTTGGCTTTGTGTAATACCAAATGGCGCTCTAGTTCAGGCAATACACTGTTGCCACCAAGTTGAGCTTCGGCACGTAAACGCACCATCAGTTCTTCACGTAATTGTGCAGGCGGACTTTGTTCGACCATCCAGTTTGCCAATTCCTGTCGCCCTAAAGCTTCTACTTGATAGGTTTTACTGCGACTACTGGAATCTTCATCTTCAAGGGTGGAAATCCAGCCTTTTTTTAGCATGCTATTTAGTTCGCGGTAAATTTGTTGATGAGTCGCATTCCAGAAAAAGCCCATAGAGCGGTCAAAACGGCGTGCCAATTCAATGCCATTACTGGGTTTTTCAATCAGACTGGTCAATAAAACGTGAGCGAGCGACATAAACAGAACAACTTTATTTTTTCAGCTTTAATTATGCAACATGTTGCATAAAAATCAAATCTAGAATATAAAAGTATGCAACAAGTTGCATTAAGCATAAAACAGCCAGCATTTTTGCCAGCAGGGAGATTCTATGTCTAGCTATCCATACTTACTTGCGCCTTTAGATTTAGGCTTTACCACTTTAAAAAATCGAGTCTTAATGGGGTCTATGCACGTGGGGCTTGAAGAAGCACCGGGTGGATACGAACGCATGGCAGCTTTTTATGCAGAGCGTGCCAAAGGTGGAGTGGGGCTGATTGTTACAGGCGGTATTTCACCCAATGATGCTGGATTAACCTTTGCAGGCGGCAATAAACTCGACACCCGTCAAGAAGCAGAAAAACACAAAGTAGTGACACAGGCTGTGCATGATGCAGGCGGCAAAATTGCCTTACAGATTTTACATACAGGGCGTTATTCTTATCAGCCTGATATTGTTGCACCTTCTGCAATTCAGGCGCCGATTAACCCAAGTAAACCACATGCTTTAACTTCGGCAGAAGTACAGCAAACCATTGCAGACTTTGTGAACTGTGCCAAATTGGCACAATACGCAGGTTATGATGGTGTCGAAATCATGGGCTCGGAAGGGTATTTAATTAACGAATTTATTGCTGCACGTACTAACCACCGTGATGATGAATGGGGCGGTAGTTATGAAAACCGCATCCGTTTTCCAATTGAAATCGTAAAACGTACCCGTGCTGAAGTTGGTGAAAATTTCATTATTATTTACCGCTTGTCAATGCTGGACTTGGTCGAAGGCGGTTCAAGCTTTGAAGAAGTGGTGCAATTGGCACAAGCGATTGAAAAGGCTGGTGCGACTATTATCAATACAGGAATCGGCTGGCATGAAGCACGTATTCCAACCATTGCCACAAAAGTACCGCGTGCAGCCTTTACATGGGTCACAGAAAAATTAAAAGGCTTGGTTAAAGTACCTTTAATTACCTCAAACCGTATTAATACCCCAGAAATGGCAGAATACGTATTGGCAGCAGGACATGCCGATATGGTGTCTATGGCACGTCCAATGCTAGCCGATGCGTTCTTTGTACAAAAAGCAGAGCAAGGACGTAGTGATGAAATTAATACTTGTATTGGATGTAACCAAGCCTGTTTAGACCATATTTTCTCTATGAAAATTGCTTCATGTTTGGTTAATCCACGTGCTTGCCATGAAACAGAACTGATTTTTAAAGAAGCGACTCAAACTAAAAATATTGCGGTGATTGGCGCTGGGCCTGCGGGTTTAAGCTTTGCGACCTATGCTGCAGAACGAGGTCATCAGGTCACCATTTTTGAAGCATCTAACCAAATTGGTGGACAATTCAATATTGCCAAAACCATTCCGGGCAAAGAAGAGTTTTATGAAACTTTGCGCTATTTCAAGCGTCAAATCGAGTTGCAACCGAATATTAAATTGCAACTGAATCATCCTGCGACTTTTGAGCAACTAGAAAATTCTTCATTTGATGAAATTGTAGTAGCAACTGGGGTAACACCACGCCAGCTTGATATTCCAGGCATCGATCATCCTAAAGTATTGTCATATATTGAGGTGCTGAAAGAGCGTAAACCTGTAGGGCAACGAGTCGCAATTATTGGTGCAGGTGGTATTGGTTTTGATACTGCGGAATATTTAAGCCATGAAGGTGAAAGTGGCAGTTTAAACCCTGAAAAATTCTATGATGAATGGGGGATTGATACCAATTATGCGCAGGTTGGTGGACTTAAAAAAGCTAATGTAGAAGCTTCACCGCGTCAAATTTATTTGCTGCAACGTAAAGCATCGTCAGTGGGTGCAGGCTTGGGCAAAACCACAGGCTGGATTCATCGTACAGGTTTAAAAAACCGTAACGTGAATATGATTGCAGGTGCAAGCTATGACCTAATTGATGATCAGGGCTTACACGTTACCGTGAATGGTCAAAGTACTGTGCTAGAAGTAGATCATGTGGTGATTTGTGCAGGGCAGGAGTCTTACACTGCGATGTACGAGCAATTACAAGCAGCAGGTAAAAACGTGCATTTAATTGGTGGCGCCAAAGAAGCAGGCGAGTTGGATGCTAAACGTGCGATTCGTCAGGGTGCTGAATTGGCCGCAACAATCTAGACAATTTTAGCGCTTTATATTTGCTTGGTTCTTTTTAGAAGTGGGGCAGTATAAAGCGTCTGCTCCTTCGGAACAAAATTTTTATTTTATAGATTGAAATATTCAAATTTATAAGGAAATCATAATGAGTCTGGAAACAACACAACAAGCCGTGCAGCGTTGGCATGAAATGCTGCAAAACCGTGATATGTCTATTTTAAGTGAGCTACTGGCAGATGAAGTGGTATTTCGTTCTCCTGTTGCCTATCAACCTTATGCGGGCAAACAAGTTGTATTTTTTATTTTGACCAATGTAATACAGGTCTTTGAAAACTTTACTTATCACCGTGAATTTTATTTACAAGATGGTTGCAATGTTGTACTTGAATTTTCTGCCAATGTGGGAGATAAGAAGTTAAAAGGGATTGATATGATCCAGTTTAATACACAAGGACAAATTGTGGATTTTGAAGTAATGATTCGCCCGAAAAGTGGTTTAGAGGCTTTAGCTGTACAAATGGGACAACGTATGGCGGCCTTTATGCCAGCCGAAAAGTAAAATAATGCGTGTGTATGGCAGTGTGGTTTGTTTTAGAAATCGGTTTTCGGGTGGACATGCTTAAAAATACATGTATTGCTTGGGAGTAAAATGATGTCTACATTACAAAAAATAGCGCAAATTACACAAGCTGTATTAGATCAAGTTACAGGCGCAGACTTACCTACCTTGTATTATCACCCGCATGGGGAAATCCGTCGGGTGCTAGATAAATTGCCACAACTGAAAGAAAAATACCGTCCGACGCCGTGGTTATCTAACACACATGCGCATCTTTTATATTTTGATTTAATTAAAAAGAAAACCATTCGCCAGCAGTATGATCGGGTCGATCAACTAACTATGCAGGATGGTGGTGTCACCGCAGTGGCTTGGGTCGGTTATGACCTGCCTGTAGATACACCTACAATTGTGTTGATGCATACTATTACTGGGTCTTTAGAAAGTATGCGTGAATTGGTGCGAGATTTACACCAACAAACCCAATGGCGGATTGCTTTATGTCTACGCCGTGGGCATGGCAATTTACCGATGCCTGTACCGCAAATTAATCTATTTGGTTCAACCCATGATTTGCGTGAACAAATCGAATTTATTCAGCAGCAATTTCCACAATCAGAATTATATGCTGTTGGTTCATCGGCAGGCACCGGTTTGCTGGTACGTTACTTGGGTGAAGAAGGGGAGCAAGCCCCGTTTAAGGCGGCATTTGCACTCTGCCCAGGATATAACACGGAGTCAGGCTTTCAGCATGTGCATCCTTTTTACAGTAAGGTGATGACCAAAAAGCTGCTCAAATTTTTTATTCAGCCGCATCAGCACATTTGGCAAAATGTGAAATCTTTGTCGCAAGTTTTAAGTGCAACCACTTTGGCGGAGTTTGAAAAAGCCTATTTTGAATTGGCAGGATTTGAAGATTACGACAGCTATACGCAGGCAATTAATCCAATTTATGTGTTTGAGAATGTCAAAATTCCACTCATGGTTTTAAATGCGGAAGATGATCCTGTATGTCATATTAAGAACTTTGATCCTTATAAAGAAACCATTCAAAACATGCCAAATATTATGGTGGTGACTACCCGTAAAGGTAGCCATTGTGGTTTTTATGAAGGTGTTGGGTTTACCAAATCATGGGCGTCACGTCTGATTGCTAATTATTTTAAAGTACAGTCAGAATTGCCACGACCTAACCCAATTCATTGATCATCTGA
>LSQX01199905.1_pt1 | contig 11523 bp, 6 predicted proteins | sample 654561 | NCBI WGS metagenome assembly LSQX01 (sample SAMN04489861, study PRJNA283612) | anaerobic digester metagenome | isolation source: 4 biogas reactors fed with cattle manure at either 37C or 55C with and... | place: Denmark: Kongens Lyngby | collected 2014 | reverse complement strand
AGCCTCGGCGTTGACAGAGCGCTCGAGGTGCGCAGCGCATGCGGGTGTGAGGTATCGCATGCGAATGAGTACGACCTAATAGGTGCCGGCGATCAGGGTATGATCTTCGGCTATGCATCGCGCGAGACTCCTGAGCTCATGCCGCTTCCCATAACCCTGTCGCACAGACTTGCCAAACAGGTTGCAAGGATTAGAAAGACGGGTGTAGTCGACTATCTCAGGCCTGATGGAAAAACACAGGTTACAGTGGAGTATGAGGGAGATAAGCCGGTTCGGGTCGACACGATTATAGTCTCGGCCCAGCATGATGACAAGGTTGCTCAAGAGACCTTGGCCTCCGAAATCATAGAATACGTCATAAAGCCGACAATCCCTGAAGATCTTATGGACGCTGATACCCGAATACTTGTCAATCCCACCGGGCGGTTCGAGAAGGGCGGACCCTCTGCTGACTCCGGCCTTACCGGAAGGAAGCTGATCGTTGACACCTATGGAGGCATGGCGAGGCATGGGGGAGGAGCTCTGTCAGGAAAGGACCCCACGAAAGTAGACCGCTCCGGCGCCTACATGGCCAGAAAGATTGCCAAAGCAGTGGTGCGGGCGGGTTATGCAAAACGCTGTGAGGTACAGTTGGCCTATGCCATCGGTGTGCCTGAGCCAGTATCAATCTCAGTGGATTGCTTCGGGACCGGTCGGTTGCCGCAGCACCACATCGTCCAGTGGATTCGAAAGCACTACGACTTGACGCCAGCANNTAGATGTGAGGTCCAGGTCGCCTATGCAATAGGGGTTGCCCGGCCTGTATCAATTTCTGTAGATACTTTCGGGACGGGCGTTCTTTCAGATGGGCGTGTGACCGAGATTGTGCGTGAGGTGTTCGACCTTCGGCCTGAGGCAATAATACGCAAGTTCGACCTGCGGCGCCCCATTTACAGGCAGGTTTCCGCATATGGGCATTTCGGAAGGCCCGATCTTGACCTGCCCTGGGAAGCGCTGGACATGGTTGAAGAAGTGCGCAAACGCATGTAGTTCATGCGTCTGCAATATCGAGGTTTTCTGGGGAGCGCACAAGCTCCCCAGTGCTGATATTCGAGCCATGATGGGGTGATTCAAACTGGATCTTGTAGAGGGAGTCATCGATAGAGTCACCTTTCGCGATGAAGAGACTCTCTATACGGTGGCCCGCATCAAGACCGATGACGGGATAGTGACGGCTGTGGGCCCGTTCAGCTCAGCCACTCCCGGACAGGCGGTCCGATTGACGGGTAGCTGGGTTGTTCACAGATCGTACGGGCGGCAGTTCAAGGTGGAGCAGATGGAAATAGTGGCCCCCGCAACCCTTAAAGGCATAGAAAGATACCTAGGTTCCGGACTGATCCGAGGAATCGGGCCTGTAACTGCCAAGAGGATTGTCCAGCATTTCAAGATGGATACTCTGGAAGTCATAGAATCCCGTCCGGAAGCTCTTCTGGGGGTGCCGGGAATTGGCCCGAAACGCGCAAGCCAGATTGCCAGGGCAGCTCAGGAGCACAAGTCTATTCAGAAAGTGATGGTTTTCCTTCAGTCGCACGGAGTCAGCCCGACCTACGCCGTGAAGATATACAAACGCTATGGGGATGATGCTGTCGCTGTTGTGAGCCAAAACCCATATCAGCTGGCTGATGAGATCTACGGGATTGGGTTCAAGACCGCCGACAAGATAGCGCGCGAGGTAGGGGTTGATAAGGATTCTCCATATCGCGTTGATTCGGGAATCAAGTACTGGATGGCCAAAGCCTCAGATGATGGCCATTGCTATTCCGAGGCTGAGGATGTTGTCGGCGAGGTAGCTCATGAGCTTGACGTCTCTGAAGACCTTGTAAAGGAGGGCCTTGTGAGACTGCAGCGCTCCGGCGACATATTCCGTGAAGGCGAATCGTCGGTATGGCTTGGCCCTTTCTACCATTCGGAGCGCGGCGTTGCGCAGCGTCTGTATGAATTGAACCATGGCAGGATGTGGCAGCTTGAGTCTCTGTCGCAAGAGGAATTGGACAAAGCCCAGGCTCACACCGGCTTGTCCCTGGGGGCACAACAGAGAAACGCGATTGTCCGCGCCTTTCAGTGCGGGGTTATGGTTCTTACCGGGGGCCCGGGAACCGGAAAGACCACTACTCTGAAACTGATGATAGACCTTTTCGAGGCCAGGGGATTGCGTGTGTTGCTGGCAGCGCCCACAGGAAGAGCTGCAAAGAGGCTGTCGGAGGCAAGCGGCAGGAGTGCAAAGACCATACACAGGCTGCTTGAGTTTGAACCGGGCGAGGAGGGGTGGCGCTTCGCACGCGGAGTTTCGAGCCCCCTGGAATGCGATGTGCTTGTAGTGGATGAGATGTCAATGGTAGATATTCTGCTCATGCACAACATGCTGAAGGCTGTGAAGCCCGGGACCAGGCTTGTTCTTGTAGGGGATGTGGACCAGCTGCCTTCAGTGGGTCCGGGAAACGTGTTGCGCGACATAATTGATTCCGGAGCGGTGGAGACTGTCGTTCTTGATGAAGTGTTCAGACAGGCTCCAGGAAGCATGATCGTTTCCAACGCACATCGTATTAATAGAGGTGAATTCCCCCATCTCAGAGGCGCCCGCGACTTCTTCTTCATCAACGAGGAAGATCCTGAGAAAGTGGCTGAAGCTGTAGTCCACACAGTCAAATCCAGGCTGCCCAGGTATCTCAAGTGCAGCCCAATCCATGACATACAGGTCCTGTCGCCAATGCGGCGGACTGTGACAGGTGTCGACAACCTCAACATGATGCTGCGGGATGCACTCAACCCGCCGAGGCAGGGCGTCTCGGAGCTGAAGTATGGGGCTACGCTCTTCCGGCGTGGTGACAAGGTGATGCAGATCCGCAACAACTACGAACGCAGAGTCTTCAATGGCGACATGGGCTTGATAGTCCGAATCGATCCCGAGGAAGGCGAGGTCGTAGTCAGGTATCCTGAAGCTGAATACGACCGGGATGTCACATACCTTCAGGACGAGCTGGATGAACTGGTTCTCTCGTATTGCGTGTCAGTCCATAAGAGCCAGGGAAGTGAGTATCCGGCGGTAGTTGTTCCCGTCACTACTCAGCACTACGTGATGCTGCAGCGGAACCTGATCTACACTGCGGTCACCAGGGCCCGGGAAGTGGTTGTTCTCGTCGGAACGAAGAGGGCTCTGGCCATCGGCATAAGGAATGCATCTCTCTTAAAGAGAAGAACCATGCTGGCCGAGAGGCTTCGTGAGCTGGCGGGCGCTACATACTGACCCCAATCGTTCCGGCAGTAAATGGTGCTAACCCGGATGATTTTTCATGTTTTTTGAAGGAAACCATCTGTCTCCGGAGAACCGGGAATACACCATTGTTTGCGGGAGTGTGCCGGCACCATGTTCCATTCTTACCTGGTATTCTCCGATTCTCGGGTTCGAGCCGGGTTTGGGCGCTCGCCCGAATTCGAATGGATGTTTCTGAATGCAAGATCCCCGACTGACCTGGCCGTCCTTACAGCACCTCTTCCTGTAGCCATCGCCGAGCTTGTTGCGCGCGAGTTGAATGTTGCGTGCCGTACAGATTCGTCTTACAAGGCTGCAGTGAGGAGCGGGCGCCGAGTGGTGAGGTCGGTCTTGTCGGCTCTGGGCATAGGCAGAGCCGCGCTTCTTCCAAGGCCCGTGTATATCGAGGGTTCTTCACTCAACCCGGCTGATCTCGTGCCGAAGTTGCCGCCCCCTGAGATCATGAAGGAATGCATGCGGATTTTGGGAGGCCGCGCGCTCCTCGACGAGGAAGCCAGGCGTGCTTTGGCGGATGCGGGCCTCTCTAGCTTGGACCGGGCTGAGCATCTTCTTGCTGTTATGGCCCTGGAGGGCAACGCCGCTATTCTTCCAGGGGTGGGCATAACCGATATCGGTGGGCGCATATGCAACAGATGCGGTTCCCGGGGCCCGTTTCTAGAGCTGCCATGTGCAATATGTGGCAGGGATGTGTGCGCTATTTGCTCCGAATGCAGGAGCATGGGATTGGTGAGGGAGTGCATGCCCATTTACCTCGTTAATCCGCCATATGCGAGCAGTGCGGCAGTTGGTGCAGTCGCAGATAGAGCAAGCCTGGTAATGCCTCACACCCTCACCCCTGCCCAGGCTGAGGCCTCAGAATCACTGGTCGACTGGTATGAATCAGGCGAGTCTAAAGAGGCGATCGTGTGGGCGGTATGCGGCGCTGGAAAGACGGAAGTGTCGTACGGCGTTATTCACTATGCCCTTGCCGCCGGAAAGCGTGTCATGTATGCGGCTCCAAGGCGGGATGTTGTTGCGGAACTGTCTCCAAGGATACAGTCTGCGTTTCCCGCCGCTCGATGTGGCGTATTCTATGGAGGATCTTCAGAGCGGGACTTCGGAGCTGACATCACGCTCCTCACAACTCATCAGGCTATGCGTTTCTACAGCGTGTTTGATCTGGCCATCATTGACGAGGCAGATGCATTTCCCTACTATGGCTCTGAAGCACTTGCAGCCTCTGTCAGCAGGGCCCTGGCTCCCGGGGGTCGCACAGCCGTGCTGACTGCTACGCCGTCTTTGGGGCACATGGCAAGAATAAGGGCGGGCGCTTTGCCTTGTTTCAAGATATCAGCCCGCCATCACAGGCATCCCCTTCCGGTGCCGGTTCTGATCGAGGCGGGCGATAATGCCACAGAAGCCCTCCTTGCTGAGGTGGTTGAGGCGCGCCTCAACCATAGCGCTCCGCTCTTGGTTTTCGTGCCAACACGCCATCGAGCCCCGGAGGTTGCGGAGTATCTCTCTACATCCGCCGCTGACACGAAGATAGAATGGGTCCACTCTGCTGATCTCCAGCGTGACGCCAAACGGATGATGTTTGCGCGCGGAGAATGCGATATCCTGGTGAGCACGTCGGTCATGGAGCGAGGAATCACGGTGGAGGGCGTTGATGTCATAGTGCTTGATGCCGATTGGGAGGCAGTCTTCGATTACAGGGCATTGGTCCAGATGGCTGGACGTGCCGGGCGAACAGCATCGAACCCGAAGGGGAGCGTCTGGTTCATTTGCTCACGCGTGAACCAGCATATGCGCGCTGCTGTGGAGATGATCGATGAGATGAACAAGGATGCCAGGGAGAGGGGTTTTCTGGATGCCCAGAACGGGGTGTGAGCAATGGGCCCATTGTCTTACATATCAAACTTGATCGACACTGTGCTTTTCGGCAGCGAACTCCGGTGTCCGGCTTGCGGGAGGCCAGCTGATTCAGATGGCATGTGCAAGGCGTGCAAGGGCAGAATCCCGTACGTTCTTCCACCTGTCTGCTCGCTATGTGGAGTGCCGCTGAGGGGTGCAGGCGGCGATGGCAAACACGCCTTGCCGAATCAAGGCAATCCGCTCTGCGCGGGCTGCCTCACTCAGAACCATTATTTCTGCAGAGCCAGAGCTGTTGCCGTGTACGACGGCGCAGCACGGGATCATGTCCATGAACTCAAGTACAGGGCACGAACGGAATTGGCTCCCGCGCTCGCCCGCATGATGGCGGAGGTTGCCATCTGTGATGGGATGGCTGCAGAATGCGATTGCGTGGTTCCGGTGCCGCTTCATTATGAGAAGGCGGCAAGGCGCGGATTCAACCAGGCTGAGCTGCTTGCGCGCGATGTAGGGCTCTTGCTGGGAATTCCAATGGAGGCTGGGGCCCTCCATCGCAAGGAGCGGGGAGGAAGCCAAACGTTTTTGGACAAGAGCCATCGTCGTGCTAACGTGGTGAGGGCTTTTTCATGCCACTTTCCGTCTGTAGTTGCTGGAAGGAATGTACTTCTGGTAGATGATGTGTTGACCTCCGGCGCCACTGCTGACGGGTGTGTGAGAGCCCTCCTTATGGCCGGGGCAGCGAAGGTATATGTGTTGACTTTCGGAGTGTCAGTAGCGGACGAGAGAGATTGGCTCAGGGGTTCGAGGGTTCAAGCTTAAAAGGTGGCAGTTGCGCAGATTGCTTGTAAAGGTATATAATTGCCTCCAAGTCGACCCACGGCAGTGTCGGCAGAACGTGGAACAGCGATTGTCGGGGGCAGCGGTGTCCGCCTGGTGCCATCGGGGTTCGGGTGATCACGTGCCGGGCCATGATCGACAGGCTTGCAGAGTCTGTCGATGTTCGCTTTTCTCCAGGACTGTTGGCACAGCGATGGGTATAATGTTCTCTGTAGACGTAGTTACATGGGGGTATGATTGTTGACACTACCTACGGCCAGGCCGTGGCATGCAGTTGCTCATGGAGAAGCCCTTGTAGAATTGGGAACTTCGCGCCGTACCGGACTTACAGATGAAGAGGCCCAGGCTAGGCTGAAGGAGCATGGCCCGAACAAGCTGGCCGAGCCGGAAAGGCGAACCGCCATCCAGCAGTTCTTCGATCAATTCAAGGAGTTCCTGGTGATTTTGCTCCTCATATCTGCCGGCGTATCTGCTGCCGTTGGAGAGTTTGAGGACGCTCTCGTAATCCTTGCGATAGCCATCGTCAACGCGGTTATAGGGGTTATCCAGGAACAACGGGCTGAGAATGCCCTCGATGCGCTGAAGAAGATGGCGTCGCCTAAGGCAAGAATCATAAGATCCGGAGAACCAAAGGTTGTTGATGCGTCTACGTTGGTTCCTGGCGACATAATCCTCATTGAGGCAGGCGATAGCATTCCTGCTGATGCAAGGCTTATCGAGTCGGGCATGTTGAAGGTGGATGAATCGTCGCTTACGGGAGAGTCGGAGCCGGTTGAGCTGTCTGCATCGGCTGTGATGGCCAAGGACGCCCCGCTGGGCGACAGGGTGAACATGGTTTACATGGGCAGTTCCGTGTCTTACGGAAGAGGCGTCGCGGCTGTCGTGGGCACAGGTATGTCCACTGAGATGGGGAAAATCGCTGCGCTCTTGCAGGAGGAGGACGAAACCACCCCTCTCCAGGCCAGACTGGACGTTCTCGGGAAGAAGCTGGGTCTGGCTGCCGTCGTACTGTGCATTGCCATCTTTGTCGCCGGGGTCTTACGTGGCGAGTCGGCGTTTGATATGTTCCTCACAGCTGTAAGCCTGGCAGTTGCCGCAATACCGGAAGGCCTTCCCGCCATAGTCACCATTGTGCTTGCCATCGGGGTTCAGCGAATGGCGGCCAGGAACGCAATCATAAGGCATCTTCCTGCAGTTGAGACCCTGGGAAGCGCAGACGTAATCTGTTCTGACAAGACGGGAACCTTGACTACGAATCAGATGACAGTCACGAGGATCTACGTGCCTGGAAGAGTTCTGGAAGTTTCCGGCGAAGGCTATTCTTCTCACGGAGCTTTCATAGAATCAGGCAAGGAGATAGATGCGTCTCTGGATCCTTCAATCATGCGCATGCTTGTAACCGGAGTACTGTGCAATGACGCCAGGGTAAGATCGGTTGAAATAGAAGCTTTAGCCGCCCAGGAGAGCTTTGATGATGCGCCTGTGAGGCTGGAGATGATTGGCGATCCTACAGAAGGGTCGATAGTCGTCGCAGGGCTCAAGGCCGGAGTAGACAGGGTGAATCTCGCTCAGTGGGCACCAAGGATAGAGGAGCTTCCGTTTGAGTCTGAAAGAAAACGGATGACCACGATTCACCGGCTTCCCGAAGCATATCTAAGTTGTACCAAGGGAGCACCCGACGAATTGCTTAGAGTCTGTAATTCAGTGTATGACGGGACCAGGATACTGCCGCTCACTGAGGCCATGCGTGGGGAGATCTTACGGGTCAATCAGGAGATGGCCGCTTCTGCTCTCCGGGTGCTGGCAGTAGCCCAAAGGGAGTTCGATGAGCTGCCCGCGGAGATAAGTGTCGACGCTATTGAGAGGGATCTCGTCTTTCTTGGCCTGGTCGGCATGAAAGATCCGCCACGCGCTGAAGCGAAAGATGCCGTCCGAGAATGCTTGAGCGCAGGAATTACTCCTGTCATGATCACTGGAGATCACAAGGAGACTGCGATGGCTGTTGCAAGAGATGTGGGGATCATGACTCCCGACAAGATTGCCGCTACCGGAGCGGAGCTCTCACAGATGTCGGATAGCCAGTTGGACGATGCTGTTGATCAGATAAGGGTCTATGCTAGAGTGGCGCCTGAACACAAAGTCCGTATTGTCGATGCCTGGAAGCGTAAGGGACACGTAGTAGCGATGACAGGGGATGGAGTCAACGACGCCCCGGCACTCAAGAGGGCTGACATAGGCGCCGCAATGGGCATTACAGGAACGGATGTTGCGAAGAGCGCAGCCGACATGATACTGACAGATGACAACTTCGCGACGATAGTGACTGCGGTGCGCGAGGGCCGGGTAGTCTTCGACAACATAAGGAAGGCGGTACAGTACCTGGTATCATGTAACATCGGCGAGATCGCCTTGATATTCGTGGCCATCATGCTCGGGCTTCCGAGGCCTCTGTTGCCCATTCATATACTCTGGCTCAATTTGGTAACCGATGGCTTGCCGGCGTTGGCCCTTGGAGTGGATCCTCCTGCTCCTGATCTTATGAGAAGACGGCCTCGGGGAGGCAATAACGATGTTGTGGGGCAGGGTGCGCTGGCCAGACTCATCTTCTACGGGCTATTTGTGGCATTGTTGGGCCTGCTGTCGTTCGCTATTGGACTTGGGTGGCCTGGAGAGCTGGACATGTCTGCAGGCAACCTGATGCAGGCGCGGACGATGTGTTTGTTGACTATGAGCTTCTGCCAGCTGATTCATGCCTTCAACTTCAGGTCTGAGCTTGATTCCCTGTTCAAGGTAGGAATGTTCGCCAATGGCAGGCTTGTAATGGCTTTCCTTGTTTCGGGCATGCTGCAGTTGGCAGTAGTCTACATCGAACCCATTCGAGGGTTCTTCGACCTTGTGGATGTGCACGGCAGGAGACTCGTCGATTCCATAGCGCTTGCTCTTCTCATGTTGGCAGTGGGGGAGTTGACCAAATTGGTCTCCCGAGCAGTACCCGACAGAAAAGGCTGCTAGGCTGGATTGCGAGGGGCGTGCCGTCCTTGCAGGGCAAACCGGAAGCGCGCGCATCTCTCCGACTCACGCAGGATTTTCCCAATCGAGGGTGAAGTACTTAAGCAGCCGATGCGCGCCACAATTAGTTCGGAAGGGGCTGGTATGAATGGAGGTCACAGTTGTAGGTCGTAATATCGTGATTACCGATGCTTTGAGGGCCTATGCTGAGAAGAAGGTTGATAAGCTCCAGAAGTACTTCGAGCGTGAGATTGTGGATGCACAGGTTACCATGTCTGTGGAGCGGAGCATTCATACGGCTGATGTCACGATTCAGGTTGATGGTCTGTTGCTCCGGGGTGAGGAAAGAACCGGTGACATGTATGCATCAATCGATAGCGCAGTGGACAAGATCGAGCGTCAGATAAGAAAGTACAAGACTCGGATAAACAGGAAGTTGAGGCAGGACGGAAACAAGTTGGTCGAATCCGCAGTCAACCGCCAGGCTTCAGTAGATGTGTCTGAACCATCCGAGCTCAAGGTCGTAAGGGTCAAGAGGTTCGCAATGAAACCTATGTCAGTTGAAGAGGCTATCATGCAGATGGAACTGCTCGGTCACGATTTCTTCGTCTTCATGGATGCCTCGACTGAAGATGTAAATGTCGTATACAAGCGCAAGGATGGGAATTACGGTTTGATAGAGCCGGAGTTCTAGATTGCGCAGACATACTGTGCAGTGGGGCGGTGCAAGTTGCATCGCCCCGCCCCATTAAAACCCACGTGGAGCGTGTGAAAAGGGGGTGTGTATCATGAACCGCCTGGTTGCGCTGGTGTTCGAAGGCGGAAGGCGGCAGGGCGAAATAAGCGGTTGGGTTGGCAGAGCCAGGCAGGAGCTGGCATTGTCCCTCTGCATCAAATTGGCGCTGTCGGAGGCTTTTGACGAAGTCACTCTGATTACTGATAATCCTTTACTCTATGACCGTGCTGCCACAATCGCTGCAGTCTCAGCAGAACTCGACCCCTGTTGCGGCGGAAACTATCACTTCGGGGCAAGGCTTGGGCAGGCGCTTGGCTCCAGGCCGGGGGATGGATTCGTCTACATGGGCGGGGGATCAGGTTTTTTCATGACGATCCCTGAGATTGTGCGATTTGCGGAAATGGTCAGAGACAATCCGGGGGCCGTAGTTTCCAATAATCCATTCTCAGCCGACATGTTCGGATCAAGCGATTCGGGCGCCGTTGCACAGCTGGACCTTCCACCTAGTGACAATGCTGTGCCAATGATTGCCGCCGCTGCAGGCATGCGCATGCTGGCGCTTGAATCTTCGATTGGCTCCGCTTTTGATGTAGATACACCTTCAGATTTGCTGGTACTGGCATCCGCCATTCCCCACCTGGCTCCCGGCGAGAAGGCGGTTCTTGATGTGATAGTATCAGGCCCGGTTGAACCGGCCTTAGGTCGCCTCAGACAGGCCAGAGATGTACTGGGGACTGGGTTTTCCGAGGTCGCCCTCATAGGCCGTGTCTCTCCGGCTACTGTAATGGAACTGAATAGAATTACTCATTGCAGGCTGAGAGTCTTTTCTGAAGAGCGCAGCATGAGAGCTTTCGGCCGTGATGTGCCGGGAGGAGCGAGAAGCCTCATCGGAAGGCACGTGGAAGCCATCGGGCCTGAGGGGTTTTTTGCAGATCTTGCGTGGTGCTGCGACGCAGCGTTTATCGATACGCGAGTCCTTTTCTCTCACATGCGGGCTGCCCTATCACAAGAGCAGAGATTCGCCTCCGACCTTGGCCTCCACGACAGAATTGAGAATCCTGCCGTCGCGCAGTTCGTGAAGTCGGCCTGCGAGGCCCAGCTCCCCGTGGGGATTGGTGGCCATTCTCTGGTTTCAGGCGGAGTAAGAGTGCTGGCCACAGCCGAACATAGCACACGAAGCGATGTGGTATAATTGCTTAGTCGGCTAAGATGCAAGCGAGGTGGCCACGGGTGCTAAACATTCTTAAGCGGGTATTCGATGTGAATGCCAGAGAACTGAGGGAGCTTCGCGCCAGGGTGGATGCGATATCGGCTCTCGCTCCGGAGGCGGAGCGCGCCACCGATGACGAGCTGCGTGCTCGGACTGGGAAGTTCAAAGGCAGAATCGAGCGGGGGGAGCCGCTTGACTCTGTGCTTCCCGAGGCCTTTGCGACAGCTCGAGAGGTTGCAAAGCGCACCATCGGGTTGTACCCCTATGATGTTCAGGTTATGGGCGGCATAGTGCTGCATGAAGGCAAGATCGCCGAGATGAAGACGGGCGAGGGCAAGACACTTGTAGCGACGATGCCCACATACTTGAATGCCCTGGAAGGCCAGGGCGTTCATATCGTAACTGTAAACGACTACCTTGCCCGGCGTGATGCTGAATGGATGGGGCCGATATACAACGCGCTCGGCCTTACAGTTGGTGTGATCGTCCATGATCAGCAGGGGGCCGCGCGCAAGGATGCCTACATGGCTGATATTACCTATGGAACGAACAATGAGTTTGGCTTCGACT
>LSQX01293458.1_pt1 | contig 11525 bp, 10 predicted proteins | sample 654561 | NCBI WGS metagenome assembly LSQX01 (sample SAMN04489861, study PRJNA283612) | anaerobic digester metagenome | isolation source: 4 biogas reactors fed with cattle manure at either 37C or 55C with and... | place: Denmark: Kongens Lyngby | collected 2014 | reverse complement strand
ATACTAAGCGCTTAAATCGTATTACAAATAACCTGAAAAGCTACGAGGGCCAACCCTTAAACTATCAGGTATACCTAGTTAATGAGGTCAACGCTTTCGCTCTTCCTAATGGTGGTATTCGAGTTTATAGTGGCCTAATGGACAAAATGAGCGATGATGAGCTGCTATATGTAGTTGGTCACGAGATTGGTCACGTTGTCAGAGGGCATTCTAAACAACAAACACGCACCAATATGCTCAGTTCAGCGGCGTTACAAGCCGTTGGTTCTACAGGTACACCAGTTGCGGCATTATCTAACAGCGTTGTTGGTCAATTAGCGCATCAATTAGTAAATTCTCAATACTCTCAAGCCCATGAATATGAGGCTGATGCTTATGGCTTAAAAATACTCAGAGAGCATGGTAAAACCAAAGAACCCGCTATTTCAGCTCTACGTAAATTAGCCGCTATGGGTGGTGATCGTTCAAGCCTATTTTCTTCACACCCTAACCCTTCAGCACGCGCTGAACGAATTGCTAATATGAAATAAACAAGGCTTAGCTAATTAAGCGTCTAATTTAAGCATTTAATAAATAGCTGAGACTATCAGCGACATCGACTTCGGGCATTAGTTCATTAATGCCCGATTTTTTTGGATAATCGATATGCGCTAAATAAAGACCGTCTGCCATAAAGGTAGGCGCTGCATATTTACGCTGTCGATGTGCAAGCAACTCGGTCATATAAGTGGGTTCATATTTACCCTTGCCAACATAAACTAAGCTACCGACGATATTACGCACCATATGGTGTAAAAAACCATCACCCTTAACTGAGAATATGAATAAATTACCTTGCTTTTGAATATGGAGATGATGAATAGTACGTATCGGCGAATGTGCTTGGCATTCGGAGGATCTGAAACTGCTAAAATCATGCTCACCCAATAAAAGCTGAGCTGCTTCTTGCATTTTTTCTAGATTTAAGGGCATATGATACCAACCAACTAAGCCCTTTAATACCGCAGACTGTACAGCATGGTTACGCAAAATATAGACATAGGTACGAGCTTGGGCATCGAAACGCGCATGAAAATCGGGCGCTACCTCTTTAGCCCATTTAATACGAATATCTGGCGGTAAAAAACTATTTACCCCCCTCACCCATGAATTATCACTACGCGTTGCATCAGTATCTAGATGCACCACCTGATTAATGGCATGAACGCCCGTATCGGTACGACCCGCACTCACCACTTGGGTGGGTTCGGTAATAAATTTAGTCAAGGCCGTTTCAACTGCCTCTTGAATTGTGCTTTGATTGCTTTGAACTTGCCAACCCGAATAGGCTTGACCTTGATAAGAAATACCTAAGGCGATACGATGCTTGGCCATTAGTCTTTGTCCAAGTCTAAATTGATATCTTTTAATTTAGCTCTAAACGCCTTAGCTGCAGGGCTCTGATCTAATTCGACCTTGGTAGAAGAAGCAGAAACGCTACCCTCGGTTGAATTGGTAGCGCTTGGTGTGGTGTCTAGGTCGGGAGTCCCATTGGGAGACCTAGACACTTTAAGAGCAAAATAAACAGCTACTACAAGCAAAATGATCAATAACACTAGGCTAATTGCCATATGATCAGAAATCACTTCCAGTAAACTCATGTTAGAACGCCCTTTTAAAACTATTTAAGTAACTAATTACATCTCACCTAAGGCAATACGCAACATACGGCGTAAAGGCTCGGCAGCACCCCAGAGTAATTGGTCACCCACCGTAAAGGCACTGATGTACTCAGGACCCATATTTAACTTACGAACACGACCTACTGGGATATTAAGAGTACCAGTTACAGCTACAGGTGTCAGCTCGTGCATTGTTTGCTCGCGCTCATTGGGGATGAATTTAGCCCACTCAGTACTGCTATCAATGATGTCGTTAATCTCATCTAGAGGAACATCTTTTTTCAATTTGAAAGTCAATGCTTGGCTATGAGAACGCATCGCGCCAACGCGCACGCATAAACCGTCGATAGGTACAATGTCAGCGCCGGTATTGCCTAACACTTTATTAGTTTCGGCTTGTGCCTTCCACTCTTCGCGTGATTGACCATTATCTAGTTGAGTATCAATCCAAGGGATTAAGCTGCCACCTAAGGGCACACCGAAATTGCTATGCGGTAAATTAGGATCGCGTTGAGTTTCTAATACCTGACGATCGATATCTAAAATTGCTGATGCAGGATCATCTAAGAGTGATTTAACTGAGTTACCAAGAATACCGAACTGTGTTAGTAGCTCACGCATATGCTGAGCACCACCACCTGAAGCGGCTTGGTAAGTCATGCTGCTCATCCACTCAACTAAACCGTGTTTGAATAAACCACCAACACCCATTAGCATACAGCTAACAGTACAGTTACCACCCACGAAATCACGTACACCCTTGGCTAAAGAGGCATCGATAAGATCGCGGTTAATTGGGTCAAGCGCAATGACGGCATTATCATTCATTCGTAGGGCACTGGCTGCATCGATCCAGATACCATCCCAACCGGCACCACGTAGTTTAGGATAAACCTCGTTAGTGTAATCGCCACCCTGAGCAGTCACAATGATAGGTAATTTCTTTAAGGCCTCAATATCAAAGGCATCTTGCAAAGGACCAGCGCCCTCAGCCCACTCTGGCGCAGCGCCACCGGCGTTGCTCGTAGAAAAGAATACTGGCTCGATTAATTTAAAATCACCCTCATCGCGCATACGCTGCATGAGTACCGAACCCACCATGCCTCGCCAACCGACGAGACCAACTGCTTTAGACATAAATTTACTCACTTAAGAAATAATTTGCTTAATAATTAATAATATCACTATCGCTCTATTAGTAGAAACGATAGTGATATTTGTCATTAATTAAATTGAGCGACTATCGAGATTTAACGATTAAGCCTCAAGTGCAGCTAAAACTGCATCACCCATGGCTTTGGTACCCACTTTTTGAGTACCCTCTTCGTAAATATCTGCGGTGCGATAGCCCTGTGATAAGACTTTGCGTACCGCGGCTTCAATTTTTTGAGCAGGCTCTTCCATATTGAAGCTATAACGTAACATCATTGCTGCCGATAAGATTTGCGCTAATGGGTTAGCAATATCTTTGCCGGCAATATCAGGTGCTGAACCATGGCTTGGCTCATATAAACCTTGGCCTTTTTCGTTTAAAGAAGCCGACGGCAACATACCAATAGAACCTGTTAGCATCGCTGCTTCGTCAGATAAGATATCACCAAATAGGTTACCTGTGACCACAACGTCTAATTCTTTAGGTGCGCGGACTAACTGCATTGCTGCGTTATCTACGTACATATGGCTAAGCTCAACGTCTGGGTAATTACGACTTTCATCGATCATAATATTGCGCCAGAACTGTGAGGTTTCTAAAACGTTAGCCTTATCAACGCTGAGTAATTTACCACCACGTTTTTGAGCTGCTTCAAAAGCAATTTTAGCAATGCGACGAACCTCGGGTTCGGCATAACGCATGGTATCAAAGCCCTCGTCTTCGCCTTTGAATGGACCATCTTCTGCTTTGCGCACGCCACGTGGAGTACCGAAATAAATATCACCCGTTAACTCACGTACGATCAAAAGATCTAAGTCAGAAACAATTTCTGGCTTTAATGATGAGGCGTTAGCTAACTCAGGGTATAAAATCGCTGGACGTAAGTTAGCAAATAAACCAAGTGCTTTACGTAAACCAAGAATCGCTTGCTCAGGGCGCAAGTGACGCTCTAAGGAATCATACTTCCAGTCACCTACCGCACCAAATAAAATAGCATCAGCATTTTTAGCTAACTCTAAAGTGCGCTCAGGCAATGGATGACCATCACTCTCATAAGCTGCACCGCCTACTGGCGCTTCTTCGAACTCTAAACCTAAGTCTAGTGCTTTTAATACACGTACTGCTTGCTCAACAATCTCAGAGCCAATCCCGTCACCTGGTAATACTGCTACTTTATACGTCATGATAATGTCTTTTTAATTTAATTAATGTTGGGTAACAGCCCGATAATAGTATCAGGCTGTTTTATAAATAACGATTTAAGGTGTTAGTCAACAACCTTAGCTAACCATGGCTTTTCAGCTAGGCGCTTTTGCTCATAGGCTTTGATTTTATCAGCTTCGCGCAAGGTTAAACCAATATCATCTAAACCATTTAATAGGCAATACTTTCTAAAGCTATCGATTTCAAAGGTGTACACATCGCCAGAAGGTGATGTTACTTCTTGTTTGTCTAAATCGATATTTAGCTCATAACCTGGATTGGCTTCAACCTCTTCAAATAGTTTAGCTACTTCCTCTTCGCTCAGAACAATTGGTAATAAACCATTTTTAAAGCTATTGTTAAAGAAAATATCGGCATATGATGGTGCGATAATTGCTTTAAAACCAAATTGCATTAAAGCCCAAGGTGCGTGCTCACGGCTCGAGCCACAACCAAAGTTTTCGCGCGCTAATAAGATTGAAGAACCTTGATAACGCTCTTTGTTTAATACAAAATCAGGGTTTAATGGACGCTTACTATTGTCCATACCTGGCTCACCATGATCCATATAACGCAATGCGTCAAATAAGTTTGGACCAAAGCCAGTGCGTTTGATCGATTTTAAAAACTGTTTTGGAATAATTAAATCCGTATCAACGTTGGCTCGATCTAATGGAGCAACTAAGCCTTTGTGAACTGTAAATTTTTCCATGCTTATTCTCCTAACTGACGCACATCAATAAAATGACCGCATACTGCAGCGGCAGCCGCCATTGCTGGGCTAACTAAGTGTGTACGACCACCTGTACCCTGACGACCTTCAAAGTTTCTATTTGAGGTTGAAGCACAACGCTCGCCTGGTTCTAAACGGTCAGCGTTCATCGCTAAACACATAGAACAACCTGGATCACGCCACTCAAAACCAGCCTCGATAAAGATCTTATCTAAACCCTCGTCCTCGGCTTGTTTTTTAACTAAACCAGAACCAGGCACTACCATAGCTGTGATTACGTTATCAGCAACTTTGCGACCTTTGGCAACAGCGGCGGCTTCGCGTAAGTCCTCAATGCGTGAGTTAGTACAAGAGCCAATAAATACCTTATCGATTTTAATATCGCTAATTGGCATATCAGCATCTAAGCCCATATACTCAAGAGCACGCTCAATACCAGAACGCTTAACAGCATCGCTTTCTGCTGCAGGATTAGGTACTTTATCCTCAATACTTAAAACCATCTCTGGAGAGGTACCCCAAGTGACTTGCGGACGAATATCAGCCGCGTCAATTTCGACTACTTTATCAAAATGAGCGCCTTCGTCAGAGACTAAGGTTTTCCAATAAGCTACTGCCTGATCCCACTCTTCATCGCTTGGAGCGTATGGACGACCTTTGAAGTATTCGATCGTCTTATCGTCAACAGCAACCATACCTGAACGAGCACCTGCTTCAATGGCCATATTACAAACCGTCATACGACCTTCGACAGATAAATCACGGATCGTGCTACCAGCAAATTCAATGGCATAACCCGTACCGCCCGCGGTACCAATCACACCAATAATGTGTAAAACCACATCTTTAGCACTACAGCCGAAAGGTAATTTACCTTCGACCTTAACTAACATGTTTTTATCTTTTTTCTTTAATAACGTTTGGGTTGCTAAAACGTGCTCTACCTCAGAGGTACCAATACCAAAGGCTAAAGCACCGAAAGCACCATGCGTACTAGTGTGTGAGTCACCACAAACAACTGTCATACCTGGTAGGGTAGCACCTTGCTCAGGTCCCATCACGTGAACAATACCTTGGCGAATGTCATCCATGCCGTAACGTACAATGTTGTGCTCTGTACAGTTTTTTTCTAAGGTATCAACCTGAAGCTTTGAAATAGGGTCATCAATACCCTTATCGCGATCAATGGTCGGTACGTTGTGATCCTCAACCGCTAAGTTTGCGCTAATACGCCAAGGCTGGCGACCAGCGATTTTCAAACCTTCAAAAGCTTGCGGGCTAGTAACTTCATGTAAAAGATGACGGTCGATGTATAAAATACAGGTGCCGTCTTCTTGTTGGTGCACTACGTGCTCATCCCATAGCTTGTCATACAATGTTTTAGCCATGCTTTTCTCCAAATTTATAAATTTCTACGCTGTCTATTGTCTGTGTTTTTAAAATACTTAACAAGATCAATGAATATACTAGTATTAATACTACTATATAGCCTAAGTCATTAAAAAAGCGAGTCTTTTTCAAAACTCGCCTTTTTGTTCGCACTAATTTGAGTAATTATTAATAGTACATTTCGAACTCTACTGGATGCGGTGTAACGCGCAAGCGATCCACCTCTTTAGATTTAAGCTCAATATAAGCGTCGATTAAATCATCAGTAAATACACCACCCGCTAATAAGAATTCACGATCTTGATCTAAGGCCTCAAGCGCTTGCTCTAATGAATGTGCAACAGTAGGTACCTTGATATCCTCTTCAGGAGGTAAATCGTAAAGGTTTTTATCGGCTGGATCGCCTGGATGGATTTTATTTTGAATGCCATCAAGACCTGCCATTAATAATGCAGCAAAGCAGAGATAAGGATTAGCTAATGGATCCGGAAAGCGTGCCTCAATACGTCGTGCATTAGGACTATTAACATAAGGAATGCGTATAGAAGCCGAACGGTTACGCGCGGAATATGCTAATTTAACGGGGGCTTCAAAATGCGGTACTAATCGTTTGTATGAGTTAGTGCCAGGATTTGTAATAGCATTTAAAGCTCTAGCGTGCTTGATAATGCCACCAATATAAAATAAAGCAGTTTCAGATAAGCCAGCATAACCATTGCCCGAGAAAATGTTTTCACCCTCTTTCCAAATGGATTGATGAACATGCATGCCTGAGCCATTATTACCAAAAAGTGGCTTAGGCATAAAGGTGGATGTCTTGCCATAGACATGGGCTAAATTATGAATGGTATATTTTAAAATCTGATTCCAGTCAGCGCGTTGTACCAGGGTTGAGAAACGAGTACCAATTTCTAATTGAGAAGTAGCTACCTCACTATGGTGAACCTCGACTGGTACGCCCTGCTGTTCTAATAATAAACAAGCTTCAGAGCGAAAATCAGCAAAAGCATCAGCTGGTGATACGGGAGCATAACCACCCATATGACGTGGGCGGAAACCATTATTGCGACCCTCCATGGGGTCACCACTCATCCAATGACCTTGATCAGAATAGACCTTGAAGCTGCAATGCTGCGGATCGTTATTCCAAGTCACTGCGTCAAAAACAAAGAACTCTGGCTCCGGACCAAAAAAAGCGGTATCGCCAATGCCTGTGGACTTTAAATAATCCTCAGCACGCTTAGCTACGGAACGCGGTGCACGCTCATAGCCCTTGAGGTCAACAGGATCAAGCACATCGCACATTAGCACCATAGTCTTTGCCTCACAGAAAGGATCTAGGCGTGCGGTGCTGGCATCGGGGACCAGAAGCATATCAGAAGCCTCAACCCCTTTCCAACCTGGGATAGAAGAACCATCAAATGCATAACCCGACTCAAAATAATCCTCATCTAAGTGTCTTGCTGGAATTGTCATGTGATGCTCTTTGCCTACGGTATCTGTGTATCGTAAATCAACGAACTCGACCTCGTGTTGACCAATGAGTTCAAGCACTTGAGTTGGGGTAGTCATGAAATTCTCCTGATAATTCAGTTTAAACACGTTAATAATATATTATGACGGTTTTCAAAGCTCTTTTTTACAATGTAGCTTTTAATTATGTAATCTATTATTGAGCGAGGTTTTAATCTAAAAAGATAGCTTGTAAATCATTTAAAAAACGCCAACCAAGCTCAGTCGCTTTGTAATTAAGTGGATCGTCTTCTAATAGCTTTTTATCAATGGCTTTTTTTATTTGCTTTTGCATAATCAGTGGTGACAAACCCGTATGCTCGGCAAATAAACTGGTTGGTACACCCTCTCGTAGTCTTAAGGCATTAAGCATAAACTCAAAAGGAATCTCATCAGCCACTAACTCTCGCCACTCCACCTGATGTGAGCCATCACCCTTAACGGCATTAGTCATCCAGTTTTCGGGTGAACGCTGATTCATGGTACGTACGATTTTGTCGTGAAAGCTAATTTTGCCGTGCGCCCCTGGTCCGATACCTAAATAATCACCAAATTGCCAATAATTCAAATTGTGACGGGCTTGTGCATTAGGCTTGGCATAAGCTGACACCTCATATTGCTCAAAACCAGCAGCAGTCGTTAAATCAATATTTTGTTGCAACATATCATCAACGATATCGTCTTCTGGTATGCCTTTAGGTGGATATTTAGCAAATACTGTATTAGGCTCAAGGGTCAAATTATAGAGAGATAAATGTTCGGTTTGATGTGCTAGCGCTTGTTTCAAATCACTTTCATGATCTTTAAGTGATTGATTTGGCAAGGCAAACATTAAATCTAAGTTGATACGTTCAAAGTAACGTTGTGCAATTTCAATCGCTTGATGCGCTTCCTCTGCACTATGAATTCGACCTAATTGCTGTAGGTGATCATTATTAAAACTTTGAATACCTAGTGAAATACGATTAATGCCACTGCCAGCAAACTCTTTGAATTTCTCTGTTTCTACCGTACCAGGATTAGCCTCCATGGTGATTTCAATATTTGGAGCGATGCCCAACAGGTTTCTCAACAGGGTGATGAGTCGCTCCATCGCTTGGGCAGATAATAAACTTGGCGTACCACCACCAATAAATACCGTTTGTATGGTACGACCCCAAATATACGGTAAATGATGGATTAAATCCGCCTCAAGCGCTTGTAAATACCTGTCTTCGGGTATACCACCCTCAAGTGCATGCGAATTAAAGTCACAATATGGGCATTTTTGTACGCACCAAGGCACATGTACATAAACCGACAAAGGTGGCAGTCCACCTTGAAAGCTAGGGCTTGGGCCAGTTGTTAATGGACCCTCTTGGTTTTGAGTTTGGGTACCGACACGATGAATAGTAATTGTCTTCACTACTTTGCAGCTTCCATTTCAACAACTAATTTCTGTAAAGCTAGAGCACGATGACTTAAGCTATTTTTAAGTGCGGGCTCCATTTCGGCGGCGGTCATATCGTGCCCTGGCACATAAAAATGAGGATCATAACCAAAACCATGCTCTCCACGAGCCTCATCTTGAATCACCCCTTGCCACCAAGCTTGAGCAATTAATGGCGCTGGATCATCAGCATGTCGCACAAAGACTAAAACCGCCAAATAAGCTGCGGATTTGTCTTCGTGTTTTTGTAGCTCGCGAATTAAACACGCATTATTATTAAGATCGGATTTTTCTTCACCAAAAAGCGTAGCGTAACGAGCTGACATTACCCCAGGCAAACCATTTAAGGCAGGAACTACAATGCCTGAATCATCAGCTATGGCGGGTAGACCAGTCACACGGCTCGCATGTCGTGCTTTTTGCAGGGCATTTTCCACAAAGGTATGGAAAGGCTCATCACATTCTGAGACATTCAGCTCGCCCTGAGGGATTATTTTAATACCGTATTGCTCAAACAAAGCAGCAAACTCTTTGAGCTTGCCTTGGTTATTTGAAGCCAACACGATGCGATCTAGTTTTTTAAGTAATGACATAGGAAGATGCTATTGATGTTAGTGGTCTGTGCTATGGGTTTATGCCTGTGGCCAAGCTTCTTGCTGTACGCGCAGTAATTGAGCAATACCCTTGCCCGCTAAACCTAATAGATCGTCAAGATCTGATTTGCTAAAAACATGCCCTTCAGCAGTACCCTGCACCTCAACAAAGTGGCCGCTACCTGTCATCACGATATTCATATCTGCATCACAAGATGAGTCTTCGGCGTAATCTAAGTCTAATATTGGCTGATTTTGCCACATACCAACTGAAACGGCAGCGACTCGATCCCTTAGAGGACTTTCGCTAAGCTCACCCTCTTTGAGTAATTTGCTAATAGCATCAGCTAAGGCAATCCAAGCACCAGTAATAGCTGCACAACGCGTACCACCGTCAGCCTGAAGCACGTCACAATCAAGGTGAATCGTACGTTCGCCTAGTTTTTCTAAATCGGTGACAGCACGTAAGCTGCGACCAATAAGACGCTGAATTTCTTGAGTACGACCACTTTGCTTACCACGAGCTGCCTCACGGTCTGAGCGAGTATGTGTAGAACGTGGCAACATACCGTATTCGGCAGTTACCCAACCCTGATTTTGCCCCTTAAGAAAAGGTGGTACGCGATCTAATACGCTCGCATTGCAAAGCACCACGGTCTGCCCAACTTCGATTAAAACTGAACCCTCGGCATAGGGAGTGAAGCCACGCGTAATTTTTACATCACGCATCGTGGATAATTCACGCCCAGATGGACGTTGAACATCAATATTTAATGAAGTGACAGACATAATTTCCTCTAAAAGTTTGTACAAAGTTTGCAATATGCCATATTATAAGCCTTCTAGCGAAAGTTTTTATTAATGGCACTAATCTTATAAGGTACTTTTATGATTTCTAGTATGACCGCTTTTAGTCATATCAAAACAGAGTTTGAACACGGCACCTTGCTCGTCGAGTTACGCTGTGTGAACCATCGTTATCTTGATGTGAACTTACGCATACCTGAGGATTTTAGAATCATTGAAGACAAATTGCGCGAATTAATCGGCCAATACCTACACCGCGGTAAGGTTGAATTAAAAATCACCTTCAAGTCCGAACAAACACAAGATAACTTAGAACTTGAGCCACAAACCATGGAGCGCGTAGTTCAGGAAGTTGAAAAGCTACGTCGATATTTCCCTGATATGCCAACGCCTAGTTTTGCGGAAATTATGCAATTAGGCCAAAGCATTCAAGCCACGGATGAGGACACAGAAGAAGATAAATCTGAAGAAGCTCAGCGTTGGGAATGTATTTATGAACGCTGTCTTGAAACAGTGACTTTAGCCATTAAAGAATTCACTGCCATGCGTCAACGAGAAGGTCAAAGACTAGCTCAAACTATGTCTGGTTATGCTGATGAGATTCTCAAAATAGTAAATCATTTAGAATCACAACAAGATCAATTGCTTGCTGAGCAAAAAGAAAAGATCAATCAGCGCCTAACCGAAGCTTTAGAAGCCGTATGCCCTAATGGTTTTACGCAAATCAGCGGCGAAGAGCTCTCAATGCGTATTGCCCAAGAAACCGCTCTTTTTGGCATGCGCGTTGATATTGCCGAGGAAATTACTCGTCTAAAATCGCATACCACTGAGCTTAGCCAGCTATTGAGTGGCAAAGAAGAAGCAAACAAAGACACAACTAAAACAAAAAACAAACAAAGCCTAGGCCGTCGTTTAGATTTCTTATTTCAAGAAATGAATAGAGAAATCAATACCATAGGTTCAAAATCTGCATCATTAGACAATACACAAGCCGTGATTGATATGAAGCTTTATGTAGAGCAATTGAGAGAACAAGCTTTAAATA
>LSQX01260290.1_pt1 | contig 11525 bp, 10 predicted proteins | sample 654561 | NCBI WGS metagenome assembly LSQX01 (sample SAMN04489861, study PRJNA283612) | anaerobic digester metagenome | isolation source: 4 biogas reactors fed with cattle manure at either 37C or 55C with and... | place: Denmark: Kongens Lyngby | collected 2014 | reverse complement strand
GAGCGACTATACCACCGGGTATAGTCCTATACCTCCGGTACATTGTCCGGCGGATCTGCCGGGGCTACAATTCAGTCATGCCGGTTCAGCATCCAGTCATTATGCTTGAGAACGGTTTTTGCGGCGGCAGCAATCTCCAGAATAATACGCTTTTCGTAGCTGTTGCAGTCAGCTATGATTTTGCTGAATTCAGTATCGCAACCATAATGGTCACAGCCGAGGTTCCCGACAAGGAGCTGGTCTACGGATGTACCCAGGGCATTAGCAATCCTAACTACAATCTCCAGACTGGCTCTTTTGCGGGCATTTTCAATGTGACTGATGTACTGCGGCGAGGTATCTGTTATCTCTGCCAGTACAGCCTGTGACATTCCGGCAGCAGTTCTCTCTTCCCTTATCCGGCAGCCGATTTGTCTGTAGTTTAATTCCATGTTATCACCTCCTATCGTGCAAATTCGGGTACATTATTGCACGATAGCGGGTGCCTGAAATTTGACCACTCCAGCGTCTCGGACAGACATTTTTTCAAAAAAATATGAGCGTTTTATAACCACAGGTAGCGATGTAGACCTGTGGTTATTTCCATTCCGGGACGATATTTCCTATACTATCCATGAACATAGAATTGGAGGGGCTGCACATGATTGATAAAGAAGCTCCGCTTTCAAAGCAACAGCAGAAGGAAAAAATCCGGGAGCGGTATAAGGGTATCAATCCAGATATTCTGGAAGTCATCCCGGCAAGGAAACGTGCCGATTTCTAAGATGACGAACCCCGGCGTGTTGCCGTTTATGTCCGTGTTTCCACGGATGATCCCCGGCAGACGTCCTCTTATGAATTGCAGAAGAACTACTATGAGGATATGGTTCAGCGGCATGAGTCCTGGACGCTCGTAGAAATATTCGCCGATGAGGGTATTTCAGGATATAATAGTAACCCGTTTAATACAATTACACGGTGAACCCATTGAGGTTCAGAAACAGGGTTCAAAAGTCGCATGATTTCGCCGCCGGGGATGCCCGGTTATTTTTTTATGGAGGAAAACGCTATGGCTGAAAAAATGACGAAGGCTCAAATCGAGGATTACAGAAAGCTCTGCGATGACCGAAGCCACGGTCGACTTTTGACCCCTGAGGGCTTGCGGTTCATCTGCTCTGCGAACGATTATGACCCGGAGAAAATCGGACGGTATTTCCTCGAACTGCTACCGACCGTCTGCCCGGACTACAAATGACGAAAGCCCCTCAACCATAATGGCTGATCTCGCTGATTTGTTCGCCGAAGATTTCATCATTAAATTCAGCAAGGCCGAGGACTTCGGCAGAAACGCGCTGAAGCATTTTTTCCGGTATGGTCTTTGAATCGCAGGCGGTACTGCCTTACCTCTTGCCAGAAATCATCTCCCAGGTTTGCATTCTTCGCACGACGAAGAGCAACTCTTGCACTTGGAATAGCTTCATCCATGATGTACTCCGGGAGATCGGGTGATACTTGATTTCTTTCCTTGCCAGCAAAAGACCAGGGCTTTGATGGTATTGAGCTAAGAGGGGTGGAGTCGGAAACTTGTGTGCCCCGTATTAAGGAATTTTCCCCGGCAAAGCGCGGCGCTACCCTGGCTCAGCTAGAGCGTTTGGGCCTAGAGATTCCCTGTTTAACCGCCGGATACCTGTTAAATGGCCAAGGGAACCCAGAAGAGCTAATCAGCTATATGGACTTAGCAAAAGTCCTGCGTACCCCTTATATACGGGTATTGGGGGATAACGTGATTGTACCTGGGACAGCCGTATCGGACGATATGGTGATTCAGGAGGCCAAAACGCTGGCCAAAATAGCGGAAGAAAAGGGTGTTACCCTTTTGATTGAAACCAACGGGGTGTATGGAGACAGTGCTCGGTTAAGAAACGTGTTGGATCAGATTGATTCTCCGGCAGTGGCAGCCTTGTGGGATATTCATCATCCCTATCGGTTTTTTCATGAAGCGCCAAAAACAACGGTAGATCATTTGGGCAGCTATATTCGCCATGTGCATTGTAAGGATTCCATTTTGGAAAATGACCAGGTGAAGTATCGTATTATGGGCCAAGGGGATGTTCCCGTGTTCCATGCCATGCTTTGCTTAGAGGATATGGGCTATGAGGGATTCTATTCCCTAGAGTGGGTGCGCCGTTGGGATCTTACCTTGGAAGCACCGGGCATTGCCTTCACCCAGTTTCTCCGGTATATGAAGCATGGATTTTAATGAAAAAGAGTGGCTTCTTGCCACTCTTTTATCAATGAGGCATCGTTTCTTTCGGGAATCTGAAGTGCGCTTTAAGCATATGGCCATAAGGGAATACCGGAGCACGGATCATTTCTGATTTGACAAGCAGGAAAAAATAAAAATGGCATTTGTTCCACCAGTCCGGCTGATTCGTAGGAATATAATTGTCAAAAGATTGGGTGCTTGCAGTGCAGCGTCCATGGAAACAGCAAAGGCCTTGGCAGAGGCAAAGGTTCTCAATCCACATGGTTTTCAGCCAATTACCAATAAGCTGGTGAAGGATGGCATCATCTGCAAAACTGCCAATGGAAGGTATTACATTCCTTAAATGCCCCTTTTCCTATGGGTTGGCATGTCCGAGAAAGGGAATGCCCATCAATCCTTTTTCCTTCTGGATATATACACGTCCCAAATGCAAAGCTCAAGCAGAAGTGCAAGCACAACCATTCTCACCACATTGATCCGCGATGATGTGACAAAGATGGCAGTTGCGCCATCTGCGCTGCTGATGATAGCAGAGCTTACGTCTTGGCAAGCCTGGGCGAGGTTTGCATACGAAGCATGATTTCCATTTGAGCCGCAAAGCAGCAAAGAATAGCGGCAATGCCTGCAACGGAAAATCCACGAAGGATTTTTCGTTTTCAATGGGGCATGCCCAAATAGCACGAATCACCTGTCAGCGGCTCCGCTGCACCAATGCATACCGATATCCTCGGATATGATGACATGGCACAAATGGGCGTATGCCTTTCCTGCACCAACAATATTTAGGCTTCTTGATCCGTCAGAAACCAGCTTCAACCTGGAACATAAGCGGATTAGATTGCTCACATGAGATTGCTGGAAGCCTGTTTCGCTTGCTATCTTGTCCAAGCCTTTCCCTTTGCTTCGCCTTTCCAATACTTTTAACCGTGTTTCTGTCTGCTTGTCGCGGTTCTTTTTCCTCGCTTCACAAATCTCAAAACATTGTTCTTCGTTAAATTTGTACTTCATTCTCATCACCATGTCCATTAAAATCTCACCTTGCTTCGTTTCTTACTGTTATATTCAACCCTCAATCCCATTTCTGCTTTTGGTTTTGCAAAAAAACAGGCCATCAACTGGCTTTGTTGATGGCCTGTGCTTTTCCCTGTTTTGTATTCATATTGTCCCTGCAATATCCTGTATGCACTTGGCATAACACACTTTGTATTCCGTTTTTTGCAGAGGTTGGATTCAGCGACGCCGGACTTGCTCAGAACATCTTATCGGTGATCAGGTTCTCAATCTTCCTCAGCATATCCGCTGTAAGTATGTCCTCCGAGTCCAGAAACAGCAGTTCTCCGGTGAAATCGTAGCAACAGGTGAAACGCATTCCCCGGATAGCAGAGCTCTGCTTCTCTACCACCAATTCATCCGTTTCCAGCGAGACAAGGTGCTGATACGGGAGGGATGCTATGGTACGGCACAGAGACGTAGGAAACTGCTCTACATAGACCATGCGCAACGTAGTAAAGAGGAACAGGGTCTCGCCGGATGTGAAGACATACCTCACGTCTTCCCCGTCATGCAGGCGGTGCAACATGATTTCCAGGGCAAGCTCGTGGGGATTGACAACCTTCTCAACCACGGGTTCTCCGGTCTTTTCGTCTACGAGCGGTTCCCAGGTCACGGGATCAAGAACCGATTTTGGCGGCATCTCCTGGGCCGGATCCGCCCAAGTCAGGCGCCAGGTGTTGGAATGAAGAAAATGCATAATAAACTCCTGTTATCTGTTTCAGTGTTACCGTTGACACCTGTCTATCAAACAGGCAGTCCCAGCACAGAAGCAATCAGAGATAACTGCATATTGATCCGTTTCTCCTGAAGATCCGCTCGATCCTGCACCACCTGCTCCATCAAATTGTAGTATCCGCCTATTTCGGTAATATTCAGCGGGGCAGGCATCCGCGTAGGTTTTACTTCCGATTCGTCTACAATCCGCTTTAAAAGCGCTACTTTAAGAGCCTGCACATCCTCCGATGCTTCAGACTTTATGAATTCAGCCAGTGCCGCCGCTACAACATCATATGTATTATCCAAAGCCAGTTGCTCCTTTCATAGTTTTTTCAGAATTACTTACCTGGTGTCTGCAACAAGAATTTCAAGACCGGATGGATCAGTGTTTCATTATCCTTATATAAGTCATATTTCTTTCTGACTTCCGCCCGGAAATAATTCATCCCCTCAAAATTATTGCTCCTCCTTTCCGTTACCTTATCAAGTCCTTTATAAGGCAAATCGGACGCCGCCTTCCAAATAAAAACTGGATCACCATGATTGGATGCTTTTTGAAAATTTACGTAGCCTTCCTTATGACCAATTACGACGTTTGGCCTTTGCAGCTGATTCCCTTTATATCCAACACCATCTCCAACAGCGTCAGGTACCAATTTAAGGAGCACACAAAGCATAGCCGTCAGTTCCACTGCTGCGCCATTTGCGGCCTCGAAATGTTTCCTCATAGAAGCTCGTGCAGCGCTCTTCGCTACGTCAGTCCATACATCACCCTCCTTACAATGATCAGAAAACCCAACGTATTCTGTTTCTTTATACTCCAACACAAAATTATCTTTTTTACGTGCATCTGCATGAGAGTTTGCCTTATCTTTTGTTAACTCACTGGGTTCACATATATCGATGGCAATCATGGGTTCTTTGTCTGCACGGTAAAAGCTGCCTTCCTTTCCACAGCCACAGTGGACAGAACGATAATTTAACGGAGAAATACAATATGCATATCCCGTATCGCCATCAATGACGAAATGCGTCGAAAACACTCTATCTTCTTTATTCTGATTGAAGTCTTCAATCACAGAGGGAGCTCGTTTAAACGCGTCAGGGGAATGTATCATGATGCCCTTGCACTTGCCTGTAATAAGGTGTTTGCTTTCCTTCGGAAAATAAAAATTATTCTTCGTGTAGAACATCGTCTTAACACATTGCACAAGCCCTACAGTCTTCGCTCTCTCAGCAGTGGCAAGACATGCCTGGTTGCCCATACACGCATTGCAGGCTGCCATATAGTCTTTATACAAGCTGTAAAGCTTATTCGTATCAACAGAATTTGAAAATCCTTTGAATGCCGCATCAACAACATTAACAGATTTTCCATCATAAGAAATCCCATTTAAAACCATTTCGCACCTCACTTATTTTCCTAAAAACTGTTCAAAAGCGGAAGCAATCTGATTAGCTATTTCGCTATTGCCTGAGCCGCAAACTTCATTCAGCAACGATGTTGGATCTTCGCCAGCCTTGAGGCGTTGGATTATCGCTTCTGTTGAGCTTTTGAACTGCTCTTCGAAATTCAGTGGGCATCCCCCGTTATATTCTTCATTTGTCCACTCGTTCCAGTCGTCCTGCTCAACTTCAGCGTCATTTTCATCGGAATTATCATCTCCACTTGGCAGCGTCACCTCCGGGTCAGGGTCTGACGGGTCAGGATTCTGCATGTCCGATTTTTCTGGGGCAGGCTGCCCTTCTCCGCCTCCGCTCGGCGTGGTTCCGGGGGTAGACGAGGTGCCACCGGGGTTCTGGCCGGAGTCGGTATTTGGAGTCTGACTGGGAGTGGTATTGGAATTGGACGAAGCGGGGTTCTTACTGCCGCTTCCAAGTGAGGAGGGATTGCCCAGCGCAGCAGTCGCGACCTGTGCGGCAGCCTGTACAGCCGTGTTGATCATTCCGGCGTTTGCGGAAACAACGGCTTCGCGGCCGGAGGCGGCGTTGCTGTCAGCAGATTTCAACAGATCACGGATATCTGTATTGGAAAGGGGATTTGCAAAGGTGGGCTGACCACGGTTGACCAGCGCCGTCAGCAGATCCGATGCGGTAATATGGGCCGTAGCCTGAACACCCTGCGTGGGCGCATCCACAGTCATGGTATCTGCGTTATCCAGCAGACTGTGCTGATTGAAGCTGCTCTGGTCAATGTTCATGTGATCGATCTCGGAATCCTTCCAGTTCCAGAAACGGGTAATGTCGATCTTCTCGCTGACATTGGTAGCACCCAGAACGGCCTCGCCCACCATACCCTCAGTAGGCACCGATACGACGGTAGTAGAAACACGGAAGTTGGTGGTGTGGAAGCGATACAATTCGTCCTGCACTTCTGCCGCAGTCTTTCCCAGCACCTCGGCCAACTGCTTGGGGTAGGTAAAGGGCAGCAGCATACAGTTGCCATAGAAACCGATCAGCTTTTTGGCGTTGACACAGCTTAGCAGCGACACCGTGATCGGCTTGTTGCTCATGTAATTTTCGCCGGACAGCACCTTGTCAAACTTCATTTCTACCGTATAGGGTTCCAGCATCATAATGCGCTCATCGTCCGTCAAAGAACCCCAAACTACCTGAGAATAACCGATAGTGTCGGAGCAGATGTGGTGCAGAGTACACTCCATTTCCGAAATCTCGTTGAAGCCAAGAATCGGGATCCGGTTTTCCAGATAGATGCTGGTGCTTTTTCCGGTGAACCGACCGTTGGAAACATTCTCGGAGGGATCGTCCATTTCCACACTCAAATTGCAGCTTCCCAGCGCCAGCAGATCATCGCGGGTCAGAATTACGGTGGGATTCAGGCAGCACTCCGGTAGACCTTCCTTATAATGGTCCATATTGCGAAGATCCTTCGAGTTGTCCACATTATCATGACTGAAGTTATACTTCCAGTGGTTATAGTTGTTCACAGCCAGGCGCTCGGCGGCATTCATATACTCCGTACTCTGATCCAGCTGGATCTGATAATCGCCCAGATCATTTTCAAGGGTCATGTAAGCGATATCGTTTTTAGAGACGCCGGTAGGCAGATGGAACTGAATGGTAACCTCAACTTCGGTTACTCCATTCGTAATATCCGTATATCGGCCGGAATTTCCATTCGTCTTCCTGACCGTTTTAATACCCATGCGCCACTTTTTCAGAGCATAGAGCACATCCTTTCGGGTGTTCATAGAGGGATGAACTTGATGGCCGTCAAAGGGCTTCACTTCGCCCTCCACGACCTGTTTGGTTCCCTGGAAATGGAGCTGAGCGGACAGGCGATCCGTTTCCAGGAAGTGACCGCGCAGTGTCACCGTAACCAGGGATTCGGCATGTGCGGTGGTAGCCAGCTTCCACTCGGGAACGGAGGCAAATTTTTGTATCAGCTTCAGACCGCCGCGATACTTGCGCGGCACCGCATCCATCAGGATGTCCGAATAAAACAGAATATTGCTGTAGCGGTGGTTAAACAGGTCCTTGGTAAATTCCTCATAGGAGCTCATCGCCAGTGTATAGGCGCTGAACTGGTCATGGTCATTTTGGTTTTCTGTATAGCTGGTTTTCTCCGGCAGGAAACGAATCATCTGCAGAGGCACAAACAGTACCAGATCGATGCCCTGAATACAGGTCTCCATCCGATATCTCCGGTTAACTTCCCAATACTGAACAGTCATCACATGGGAATGGTTATGGTTGGCAATGATTTTGGAGGAAATCGATTCCGTCTCATTGCTGGAGGCAATGCGGATGCTGGCTCGTTTGGCGGTGGCCAAGCGGGCTGATTCGGTTTTGATCTCGGTCTGGAAGTTCTGGGCCGCATTGGAGGCCTCGTCATAGGAATCGGTCTGAGAGGCATTCGAGAAGCCGCTTCCCGAGTTGGAAGAGCTGGCCTTGGATGAGGCACCCAGGCCAAAGAAGAAGCCGATGTGGGATTTGCCACTGCTGCTGGCCCTGGATTGATACTCGTAATCTGAGTGGGCAGCAGAATAGCGCTGGACTGCCTGATTGAAAGCTGCCGTTTCGCTGTCCTCCTGGGTATTGGTATAGGTATCCGAGATGGTATCCATTGCGGAGGCCTGGTCATCAACGGTGTAGCTTTCCGTGTGCTCTTGAACAATAATGCGCTGCTCTTCTCCGGGCGCAAGAACCAGAGAATACAGCAGGCTTCCCAGGGCAAATCCATCGGGAACCCATGCCTGATGCATGTTCAGCATATAGCCCATTCCCAAAGAGGTGGCCATGGGAATTTCCTTCTGGTTTTCCCGCATATTCACCCGGAAATTCATTACATCAATGGCCTGATTCAGCGCTTTGCGCTGATAGGTGGTATTCCCCTTGGCAATGGTGGGATCTACCAGTCTTTGCAGCATGGAGTAATTAAAGATGCGGGAGGGTGCCGTATCTGTCGGCAGGTATACTGCATCGCTTCCTTCACCCATCAAGCGGACGCTGGGCAGCGCACGGGGCTTTTCGTCCTCGCCGCAAAATGCGGTCTCGATCAGAATCAGGTCACCCAGGTAAGCATCCATGGCTTGGGTCAGGAAATTAATCATGGTCTGGCGGATATCGTTGGTGGTCGAATCCAGATCATAAATGGTCTCCAGGATACACTTGCACTCTTCTTCGTTGTCTTTATACTCCTGGATGACCGAATCAGAGTACAGATACACAGTGATTTCTGTCGTACCGCCATTGACCTTATAGAGCTTGGTCTTAGGCGTTTCTTTCTTATCATCTTCATACAGCAGGAAGCCTTTCACATACTCTTCGAAATTTCTTGCTGCTGCCTGACTGATGGCCTGCTGCTTGAAGTCCTCCAGGTTGGCCCACTCCTGCTGCAGATCCTTCTGGCTTTGCTGGTAGTTCTCCACACACGCAAAGAACTCTTTGCAGTCATACACAATATCTCGGAGGAATCCCATGCTCTGCTCAATGGCATCGCTGAATTCTACGCCGTAATCCTTCAGCTTGGGGGGATTGATGACATAGTCCGTATCCGTTCCAAGGGCATCCACCAGGGCGCTATCATCGATCGCAGGCAGAATGATGGAATCCAGCTCCTGCTGCGCAATATGAATCACTCGATTCAACTCGTTCAGTTCTTCGTTGAGATATTCAATCTGGTTTTGCAGGTTCATCTGCTCGTCCTTCAGGTATACCAACTGCGCACACCCAGCACGATCACTCGCATAGTGCTCCAGAATCAGCTGGAAGTCTTCGGCGGGTTCGCTCAGGATAACCGGCTGGAGGTTTTGGGCACACTGTTTTTGATCAGCCGAAAACTGGATTTCGACCGTCGCCTTCAGATCGTCTTGCACCGCCGGCACGGCCGTCGTTCCCTCACTATGGGCGTGGATAATCTGCTCCACCTGGTCGTCCGAATAGAGCTGCATTCTTTTTAATACGGCAATCTGGCCCTCTATGTCTCGAAGCTCTTTTTCCACAATACCCTCTACGTTCGAGAGAATATACTCCTGGTCGAGATTATACTGGGCTAGTTTGTCCTTGAGCTGTTTCTGCTTCTCTTCCAGCGTAACCATGTCCAGTCTCTGGTGAAACTGGAGCTCCAGAAGCAGTTTGCGCTCCACCTCTTTCAATCTGGTCTGCGCATTCGCCAGTTCCTTTTCCTTATCCGCCTGATGGCTCTTCAGCTCTGCAATCAGCTCGTCAATGCGCGTACGATAGGACAGGAGGGAATTTTTCATCCGAAGAAGCTGGAGCGTCTCACGGCGCTTCAGTTCGTCCTTCGCTTTCACCCTGGACTCCAGGGTCATATTTCGGGCATTCAAATACTGCAGGCGGTCAAAATCCCGCAGGACGTCCTTTGCCGATTTCCAAATATCCAGCGTGCCCTTGTTCGCTTTCCGATAGCGGGGCATGTCCTCATTCGCGATATAAATCGGAACTCCGTCATTCTTATGCACCCAGATATATTCCGCATCCATGATTTCCGAGGCACGGCGAACAAATGTCATGGTATGAACCGCATTGGCCGCCGTATGCAGATCCAGGAAATTCCGGGCATTTTCGGCGCGGTTTTCCGTCACAGTAAGGGTAACGCATTCCTGCATATTGTAGCGTTCCGGCATCAGAATGCTAAAGAAACCGTCGTTATCCGTATAGCAGAACAGATCCTCCTCATCCTGAACGCGGTCTTCCGCCGGGTTGGCGATTCCGCTGATCTGAACCTTGCATCCCGGCATCGCCACCATGTTCTCGCTGTTATCATTGTCCTTCATCACCACGCGGCCACTGATCGTGCGCGGCAGGGGCAGAGCCACCGTGATATTTTGCAGGAACTGCAGGCCTTCGTTCAGAATTTCGCTATCCGTTCGAACCGAGGCATCATTGTCCATCAGGTATGTAGGCTCCGGATCGCCCTCAAAAACAATGGAATTGTATTCGCTGGAGGAAATGATCATGGATCTGGCCGTTTCCAGAACCGCTGTGATATCTGTAACCTCCGGAGCCGTCAGCTCCCCATCCAAAAACGCATTTGCGCTTCGTTCCAGACTGCGGAAGGCAGAAACCAGCTTTGTCAGGCTGATTCGTGCCAGGTCTGCCGCATTTCGTACACCTGCAACGGCGGCCAGAAACGCAATGTCCCTGTTCATTCCATCAACCTGGAACAATGCCGACTGACGCAGCCAAATACGCACAGCAAATTCGTTGATTGGATCATTGCATGCCGAGCGTTCCGCCCGCTCAACCAATGTGCGCAACCCGTATGTCTTCGCATACTCCAAAAGTTGATGACAGCTTCCGATATTCATTTCGGAATTCAGCCAGTCACGATGCAGATCTCGGATATAGATTGGCATCAGCAGTCGGGCAAATGGGCCCACATAGGAGATCGGTTCCACAACATTCACCTTGATCTTCGCTTGCTTCTCCAATGTGCTTCCGCCGTCCTTCTGGATGTATGAGACCGTTAGGGTAGATGTACCCGCTTTTAATCCCAAGATTGTATTTCCTCGTAAACGTATTTCTTCCGGCTGGCTGGAAGAAATGGAAAGGTTGGATATCTCCACTCCTCTCACTAACTGTTCAGGTTCCAAAACAAACTGCTCGCCTTTTGCAATGGTCACATTTGTGATTTCCGTTTCCAAAAAACGAACTTTAGCTATTGCCACTACAATACCTCCTTTCAAAATTGGCCCGCCAACGCAAACGAATAAATTTTATTTTGTTATTCATTTTGCGTAAGATGTAACACTCTGTATATTTAGCTGTTACCGATGCTATGACCTACTTTTTTTCATAGGCCTCGGCTTATTTCACCAATATCCAGCATATGCTCCTGTTTCGCTTGCTATCTCGTCCAAGCTTTTCTCTTCGCTTTGCATTTCCAATGCTTTTAACCGTGTTTCCAGCTTATTCACTTTGGGTTGCTGGATTAAGAAGCCCGTCAAGAAGGACGTGATGGTCACTCCGATTGCGGCAAATATATATAACAGCCTTTTCATTCAGCATCCTCCCTAAAAGCCAT
>LSQX01076352.1_pt1 | contig 11525 bp, 7 predicted proteins | sample 654561 | NCBI WGS metagenome assembly LSQX01 (sample SAMN04489861, study PRJNA283612) | anaerobic digester metagenome | isolation source: 4 biogas reactors fed with cattle manure at either 37C or 55C with and... | place: Denmark: Kongens Lyngby | collected 2014 | reverse complement strand
AGATGTGTATAAGAGACAGCAATGAATACGAGCGACAGATCCATTGCCCTGCTTGACACTGCACTTAGAAGAAGGTTTGCATTTATTGAAATAGCTCCGGATGCAACCCTCATTGAAAGCAAAACGCCGACCGTTGGTGGTAATGTTTCACCGGCTAAACTTATGAATGCAATTAACGAAAAAATTACAGATAAAATCGATCGAGACCACAGAATTGGACATAGCTATTTCTTGAGTGATGATTTGATTTCAAAAATGGATCTTTATCATGCGTGGTACTATAAGATTTTGCCTTTACTCATGGAGTACTTCTACAATGATATCTCTCAGGTGGGTGAGATTGTAGGGGAGCGCTTCTTTGATAAGAAAACTGGTTAGATTGTTACTCTTGGTTTGAAGGCAAACGAATCAGGTATATCAGAGTTTGAAAGTGCCTTGATGAAGATTTATGAAAGAGGAAATTAGAATGTCTAGCAGTGTTGTCACTCTATTTGAAGATAGAAAAACAAAAGTGAATTTATCAAATACTCAAATCAATGACATTCTTTTCTTCAAGAGTATTTTGGGAAGCCAGTGCTTGAGTCTTGATTATGATGGTTCGCTTCAGATCATGCACTATGTAGGCTTTATTTCAAGAGGGAATACCAGAGTACAGATACTGCCTAAAATCTATGAAAAGGCAGGAATCCGAGGAGAAGATGAAGTCAGGGAGTCAACAAAAGTGCTGTATAACTTACTCCGAGTATCTGAATATAACAAGGTTCTTCATCTACCTGACAGTTTGAAATCAGGCTTAGATGAAATTGACTTTTTGGAAGTATTCATTGGTATTTTTGCTGATAGAGTCTTTCGAACTTATTCAACAAAAATGAATCGTGAATACTTAGAGATTGAGGAAAATAGCGCTTTTGTTAAGGGGAAGATCTCTTTTCAAAAAACAATGAAGCACAATCTACTAAGGAAAGACTTACACTATGTCAATTATCAGAGTTTTGAACATGACAACGTTATTAACAACGTTGTAAAAACTGTTGCAATCAGACTGATGGAATATACTCGTGATGCAGAAAACAAAAAGAACCTAAAAAAAGCGTTGATGTTCCTGGATGATGCGAAGCAGATTGAGTTGTCTTTGCCTTTGATTCAATCGGTTAAGTTCACTCGATTGAATATGGAATTTGAATCGGTATTCAATATGGCAAAGATGTTTTATTTGAATCTGCAGCCTGAAAACTTTGCTGGAGAAGAATCTGTATTTTCATTCCTAATACCAGTGAATGACCTATATGAGCATTTTCTATATAAACTTTTTTCCGAAATTGATGGGTATCATGCAGTTCATGAAGATATGCGAAATTTTGCTCGCTTTGAAGACGGAAGAAATGTGCTCAGGGTTAAACCGGATATTTTAGTGTTCAAAAATAAACAAGTTGCTTTAGTGGCAGATGCAAAATACAAAAACCCTTGCTTTGATAAAGGCAACTACACGAATATCAGTAGAGATGATATTTATCAGGTTTTTGCCTATTCCAAAGTTTACGGAATCACGAAGACAGCACTTATATATCCGCTCTTTGACGATGTTCCAAGTCCTAAGAAGCGAATTTTATTGAAAGACGATACTGGGGAGATAGAACTAAATATCCTGTGTGTTGATATTAAGAGTAACAATTTCGAAGAGGTAAAAGCTCAATTGTCAGCTGAGCTTCTTCAAGAAACCTATGAATAAGGGGTGACGTGATGGGCAAAAGCTCAAATCAAAAGTTGAAATTGCTATATTTACTGAAAATGCTAAATGAAAAGACAGATGAAGCAAATACAATGACGATCAATGATATGATTGCAGAGCTTGATCGTTATGGAATAACAGCAGAGCGAAAATCAATATATGATGATTTGGAGGCACTCAGAAATTACGGATTGGACATTGCGTCAAGGAAGTCAAAGACCACTGACTATTTTGTTGCCAGCAGGTTATTTGAGCTGCCGGAGCTTAAATTACTAGTAGATGCTGTCCAATGCTCAAAGTTCGTTACTCATAAAAAAAGCAATGAGCTTATCAAGAAGATTGAAAGTCTAGCGAGCTATAGACAGGCTCAGTCATTGCAGCGACAGGTGTATGTTTCAAATAGGGTCAAGACCATCAATGAAAGCATTTACTACAATGTGGACAGGCTTCATGCAGCAATTGCAGAGAACAAAAAGGTATCATTCAAATACTTTGACTACGATATCAAGAAAGAAAAGGCATTCAGGAAGAATGGTGACAAATACTCGGTTAGTCCGTATGCCTTGTCTTGGGATGATGAGAATTATTATCTGATTACTTTTTCAACTAAATATAATGATTTTACACACTACCGGGTAGATCGAATGACGGATATCGATTTGATTGAGGAAGAAAGAGATCCACTTCCAGATAGGGAACATTTCGATATTGCTGAGTATACAAAGAAGGTTTTTAACATGTTTGGCGGTGAGGAAGTTATGGTACAACTGCAATTTGATAATTCGCTTGTAAATGCAGTTGTTGATCGTTTTGGAAAAGACGTTGTGATTGGAAAAAAGGATGAAAACAGCTTCTGTATCTGGATTAAGGTGGCCGTAAGCTCTACTTTCTTTGCTTGGATATCACAGTTTGGAAGTAAGGTGAAAATACTATCTCCGGAGCTAGTGATTGAGCAGTATAAACTACATTTGAGTGGAATTCTTGATCAATATCGGCTAGAAATTTAGAAATGCACGAGTATAAATCATTGGAGGCAATGTTGATGATAAATATTCTAAAAAACTATAGTAAGAAAACAATTGATATATATGATCTAGCTTTCGAATATCGTAAGAAGCCAGTATTGCAATGGTCTCGTGAAGAAATCAATGAGTATATTCAGCATCTTCAAGATTTGGATGACCAAAAAATTATTCAAATAAAGAGAAGTGCCAAAGGTGAGGCAAATTTGGATTCTATCCAGAGAAAAATCACTATTAACAAGTGGAATTTGGAAGGCCAATCTGAAGGTGTAGATCTTAATTTGTTTTGCCACGATTTGGGGATGGACGCTTCATACTATCTGAAGAATATAGATCAGTATCATATTGATAAACCACACATTGAGAGACTAAAAGTCCTTCTACATACAAATTCCGGAGCGTTGACCCTCAATGAAATTTCATATGTGGTTTTCAAAGACGAAAAAGCATTATCACAACCCGAAAAAGCATCAGTGAATGGGAAACGTATCCTTAACAATCTGGGGCTAGAGATTAGCGACATTCCATATGTGGATACAATATCGCCATTCTATTATCCGACATCTTCCGATGGTGATACCGTTCTAGTTGTCGAGAATAAAGATACCTGCTTTTCACTACTAAGATTGTTAGCTGGGAGAGAGTCCAATATCAAAGGTGTTCTCTTCGGAGAAGGAAGAGCAGTTATTAAGATCTTTAAATTCTTGCATGTATATGGTCTCGGGAACAAAGATTTGTTTTTATACTATGGAGACATTGATCAAGAAGGTTTTGACATTGCAAGGTCTCTTATAGAAAAGTATCCGCAGCATAACATCAAGCTCTCAAGGGCTCTATACCATAGCTTGCTTAGCTATGAAGGACGAGCGCTAATCAAAAAACGAACGATTGATAACTCAAAAGCTGAAGACATACTGACAAACCTATTTGACGAAGATAGAACTACAATAATGTCAATATTGGAATCTGAAGGATGTATTCCGCAGGAAGCATTAAACTATGATGATATGAAGGTGACAATGGATGAACTACAATATAGACTATTCTGATGCCAGTAACCGTCAGGAAATAATAGGGATATATTCGCTGTATTATTATATTGTGTCAGGAGCTTCCTATGCGTTCGATATTGGCAATTTAGTCATATCACTACTCATTTACATGGTTGAAGAAGGGCGACTGAATGCATATGCGATGAAAGTATATGAAATCAAAACTTTTATAAATGAGTACTTAAGTGGTATTGAGTATGTTGATGAATACAACTTGGATGAGATTGCCGAGAACCTAATTTCCAAGCTCCAAGGAGCTAAACCGAATGGAGATCCAATTAAATTTGAATACTATGATCACGAAATTCGCAGTGTAAAATCGGTGAAGGTTGCCTATGTGGATTACAGCCTCAAAGATGAAGGCTTCAAGATAACAGATAAAGGGTTGGAGTTTCTTATTTCATCAAAGGAGATTCCGCAGGAAGCTAAGCTGACAGTGGCATTATACCTTTTCAAACTGCAATTGGAAAAGAAAAAGTATAAAGCAGCTCTAAACACCATTAAGAGCATTAATCTGGAAACCTTGAGACAATTGGACATTAAGACAGAAATTTTGTCTATGAACAGATTTGGTCGTGAAGAAGCGAGTAGACTTTACAAAAAATATTGGGGCGATTTCTTTGATCTTCGCAGTGAAGAAACGAGTCATTATGAAGATGCCAAGGAGCGCCTGCAGCTTTACAAGGAGAGCGAATACCTAGAAAAGAATAACATTACACTCACACCCGAAGACATCGAGGTGTTAAGAGCTATTGAAATTGAACTCAGCAAGAGTTCGAACCTTCAAGCCCTGTATACAAATGAAATTTCAAAAATGCCAGTTGAGATGCTTGAAATTGATAAATCATCGATGCTTAATATCTTTCTAAGCCTGTTCAATTTACAGGAACACTTTGATGAATTGACAAAACTCGATACACCTATCGATAAATTTATAAATTCTGTTCAGCCATTACTATTGCCGAAACGAAACAAGCGCTTTGGGGTTACTGTCGCTTTATCGGGGCAAAAGGTTACAAGGCAAATGGAGAACATAGTACCTGAAGAAATTAACGTAAAACCGCAAAAGCATGAAGACTTTGAAAAAATCTATGATGGCCGAATGAAGAACAATTATTTCAAACTGTTCGAGATGTTGGTCGAATACCTGATAAAGATAAATACTACGATAGAGGATATTTCAGAGTTTATAAGCTATGTTGAGCAAGGAAAGGGAACAGCAGCAATAGGGTCAATTGACTTTTTAAGCTTTTTATTAAGCTTAAGTTATTTGCCGGATGCACAAAGAGAGAATGAATACGGCTCTGATAATGTGCAGGTGATACAACTGAATGAAAGAAACTGGATAATAGATAAACCTATTGAAGTGTTCCAAGTACAAGAACTATTAACATACTTCTGGTTTGAGAGAATGAAAATGGCTTATAATGCAGAGATCCATATTGCAACTGAACCGGATCAAAAGGTACAAATTAACGGTGAAGAGGATAGAACGATTGGGAATCTGAAAATAAGCCTGATTGAGAAAGGAAGCTTGAAAAATGGCCAAGAATATTGATGCCGTAGGGAATGCTCTTAAAGTGCTGATTGAAAAAGGAAGTCTTTCAAGAGATGAATTTCCCACAATCCATGAAAGTATTATTAACGATGGAGATACTCTGAGTGACTTAGAAAATCTATGCCAAACAATGGGGCTATTTTTAAATGAAAAAGCTGGAACCTTCTACGTCTCGCCGATACCTGGAGTAAAAACATTTGGTTATACAAACGAAGAGATGAGGAAAGAATTCGGATATTCCTTTAATAACGAAGATCTGTATACAGCTCTATTTATCATTGCAAATGTTATAACTGAGTTTTTCCCAGAAGCAAGCCCCTCAGCAATGAAGCCATTCATGAAAAGTAACGACCTGATGGATATTGTTGATAAAAAGGTAGAAATCCTAAGAGAACAAGCTAATCTCGATGAAATCTCATACGAGAAATCATACAATTTTGAAGTTGTCGTAAAGAAATGGTCTGATCTGCCCAGAGTAAGGCTTGATAAGGGCGAAGGGGATAGTAGGAAGGAATATGGGAAATCATCAAAAATCCAACTGCTTAATACAACGCTCCGCTTTATGGAAAATCAAGAACTGATTAAGCTGGTCGACTTGAATGGAGACAAAGTAATTTACATTACAGACCGCTTCAAAGCTACAATTTTGAACGCTTACAATGCAGATGAAATTCAAGCTGAAATATACAATTACCTTGATAATCTGATTACTGAATAAATCGAAGATAATGCGTTTTTAGAGAAGGAAGGGAGAAATATGGCGAAATTAGAGGGTTTTAGGTTGGTAAATGTTCATGCTAATCATAACTCGATTGTGTATCCAAACGAGTATTTCTTTATTGATGGCAAAAATGCTCTGCTTGATATGAAAAATGGTGGAGGCAAAACTCTTGCAGCACAGATGCTGTTTCAAACTGTTTTGCCTAATTCATTTTTTTCTGATAAAAACCAAGTTCTTAATTTGTTTTCAGGGGTAACACTGGGATCAACAGTACATTCGGTATCTCATTTTAGTATTGAAGGACACCAGTTCAACAATATCTATCTTGGGTTTGCTGCTATGGCTGAGCCAAGAAATAGTGATGAAGCCTCGGATGCAGTAGATAACTCCGACTTGGGACTCAAATATATGAATTACATCATTGCCGGCAATAATTTAGCGGCAGATTCGTTATCAATTGAAACATTGCCATTGTGCAAAGAGGACGGTGACAGGATAACACCTGCAAACTATAAAAGTATAAAGGACTTTTTGCAGGCAAAAATGAGAAGCGATAAGCACGGGCGCTATTTTGTCATACAAACATTTGAAAATGAAAAGAGTCGGTACTATCAGGAGTTAAAGAAATTTGGAATCAACACAGAAGTATTTGAATTCTTGAGAGAAATCAACAAAGACGAAAACTACATCAAGCAGTTCTTTGAGGAAAAATGCAAACGCCCCAAGGACTTACTTATGAATTTTATTGTTCCAAATACAGAAAAAGCTCTTGATGCTAGAGCATTCGTAATGAATCTGGAAAAAGTGGACCGATCATCTCAACTCGCGGAATCGCTTTTTGAAAAATCACAGAGTCTGAATGAACTTAATAAATTTCAAGCTGACAAAGCAGAGTATGAGCGGTTAAGAGAGGAAATTGCAGCCTTTATTGAATTTGTGAATGGGAGAGTAAATGCTCTTGAGGAGTATGATACTCATTTGAAAGAATACCCTAAGCAAGCTGCGGCATATGTATTTGCTCTCAGGCAAATGGAAGAACGCTCGAGGGGATTGGAAGCTGAACATGTTGGACTTAATGTTCTGAAAAGTAATTTCGAGAAAGACATTGAAAATATTGAAATTCGTAAGCTTCAGATAGAACTTGAAAAACTAAACAAGACGCTCGCTTATAAAACAGATATCGTAAATCAACAAAATACTGAAATAGAAGATATGCAGCAAGAAAAGACCAAACTTGAGACTATTAATTTGACTATTGATTATAAGCAACATGAGTCTGAGAAAAATGGAATCGACGAAAGATTGGAGAAATTAACGAGCGCACACTACGACGAGAAAAAGATCACAGCAGAGTATGCCAATACAATCTATATGATTGCAGAAAAAGAAATCGACAATTTGGAGATTCAGCTTGACTCAAATAAGACGCGACTGGCACAAGAAAATGAGAAATTAGATAATCTAAAGAAAACAGAAGGTGTGTTGGGAGAACGGTTAAATCAATGTTCGTCGAATATCGCAAATGCAAATAATCAAAAGTACAGCTTGGAACGCTCTTTATCAGATATCGACAAGGAACTTAGAGAATACCCTAATTACAGTAATTCGTTATTGGATGAAGAAGAACTAAAATGCCTTGAAGCGCTTAAAATAAGTGTTGCGTCTGAATTGAAAGGCACATCTGAAGCAATAAATAAGAACAAAGAAGATCAAATAAAATCCAAAGGTGATGTAACCAATACTGAGACAATCATCGGTGAACGAAAAAGTCAACTCTCAGAAAAAAATGAATGGGTGGAAGCATACAGAAACTCTCTCAAAGATATTAGGACGAAGACATCCGCTCAAGAGAGTGATATCGAAGAAATTTGTGGCCAGTTTAAAAAACAGGTTGAAAGTCATGCTTCGAGAACGAGTGAAATCAACAAATCTATAGATCAGTTAAATGACGAGATTAAAATACTCGAAGACTATGGGTTCCTAAGAGCGAGATCAAAGTATGATGCTTTAAATGCCATTAAAGGCGACTGGAAATATGCGAAATTTGGATCTGATATTTTGAAAGAACTGGATGAAGAGAAATCCGGAAAAATACTTGATAGATTTCCGGGCTTTGCTGAGGTCTTGATAGTTGCAGATGATGACTATAAGCGTGTTTCAGAAGGTAAGAAAACCGTAAGTATAACGGTAGCTCAAGAAAACTTGGTGTTAATGCCGTGGTCCGCTATAAAGAAATTTGAGGAAGAATTTCAATTCAACTCACTTTTTCTGCTTACCCGTGATGGAGAGTATTATAGAAATCTTCTCAATCCAGAAGTGGCAATTGAATCGAGATGTAAAGAAATCAATAAATTATCAGAAAAGCAAACGGCTCTAACTACAGAAAAGGAAATGATAGAAACACAGATAGCCTTGCTAAGCGCCCATATTTATAAGTATCCCTTACAAACAGTCGAAAAACATTTAGAATCTGTAAGTAAATTGGAAAAAGAAATTTCTGCATCAACGGCGACAAAGCTGCAGCAGGAGCAGTACATTCGAACATTAGAGCTTAAAGCAGAGGAACTAAAAGATAAGCTTCAGAAGCTTGATAACGAAAATACAGAGGTAAATGAAAAGCAGCAACTACTCATTTCCAAAATGAAATTAACTAACGAGATTAGTGAAATTGCTGGTCGAATTAAAGATTTCATTGATGAGAAGTCAAGTTTAGAATATGAAATTGACAACAACAATGCTGATCTTAACCTTGCCCAAAAGGAAAAGGATTATCTTGAAAAGACCATTGAAAGATTTAAAGAAAATATCCGCCAGTATCGTGACTATGTAGAGGGATCGAAAGGTTATAAGGATGAAAGCTTTGGCATATTAGAGGACGCGGATGTAGCCAATCTCTTCAGCAAATTTTTAGCAGCAAAGCGTGCATTCGACGAAAAGGCACAGAATTACGACGAGCTGGTTGAAAGGCAAGCCAAATTGAATAAATTGATGCAAGATATCCGAGAAGACCATAGGTTTGGGCAGATAGATTTTTCGGAAGTCTACGCACTTAATTATGTTCAAAAGGTTTCTCCGGAAGAGTTTAAGGTTATTGATCTGAAAATTGAAGACTTGAATAAAAAGAAATCCGGATTTGAAGAAGAAAGAAATAATGTCAAAGCTGAACTGATCTCCTGCAAAAAGGATTACGAAAAACTAGAAAATAAGATCACTGTGTACTTTGATAAATTTAAAGCTCTTGATGCGCAGCAATTATCTAGCTTGGAGAGAGAAAGTCATACAGAGCTATTGAAAGTTAATGATCAAATTGAAGCTATTAGAAAAACAATGAATGACATAACTGAGGAACGTAATCTATATACGAACGAGCTTGGTCAGTTCAAAGTTTTTTGTGACGCAAATGCGTTGAATTGGCAAACTGCTGTAAAATCAGATTTCATGCTTTCTTATAGTGAAATGCAAAAAAGCTACGCAAAAGTGAAAGCAGAGTATGATAAGGCAATTAGTCGAATAAATGGGGAGATAAAAAAGCTCGACGCCATGCTCCATAAGCTTATTATCAATGAGCAGCTTAAGCTTAAGCTCAAAGAATACCTTACCAATAAGCGGACGTTTGAAGAAACGATATTGCTTGTAAAACTCCTTTTACAAACTTCTGATAGCATCAATACGACTATTCGAAATTTAGAAACATCGATTGAAAACATCGGACGTCTTGATGAAGAGATTGCTGAACAAGTATTTAGAATGCTTAAAACGATATTGGATGAGATTGCAAAAATTCCGGAGTATTCAAAGTTTAAGTACGGTGATTACACAAAAGAATCATTTAAAATCAACTTAAGTGATGAGAATAGCTGTAGGATTGAAAATGATATTGCTCTTAGCAGACTTAAGGCTTATGTCTATGAACTGGCGTATTCAGTCCAAAATGAAGGAATGACAAAGAAGGAAATCAAAAACCGGCTTAGCATTAACAATATCATTCAATATGGAATTGATTTTGATAAGTTGAATATCCAGATACTAAAGATTGAGCAAGAAAAGCCTAAATATTATAGTTGGGGAAGGCTTTCAGCATCATCAGGTCAAAGCTATGTAACATATGTTATGTTTGCCATCACGATGGTCAAGTATTTTAATAACGTGACGGTGATTAATGACAAGATGAAAGCACCGATTTTTATGTTCTTGGATAATCCGTTCGCATCTGCATCCTCAATTGAGCTTTGGGAACCGGTAAGGCGATTCCTCGATAAAAGCAATGCCCAATTACTATGTGTTGCGCACAACGTACCAAGTTCGGCTCAGATCCTGTTTGATAAACACATGATCATTGAACAGACAAAGAATGCTAAAGGTCAGTTCATCAATACTATTCGGAATGAGAAAACGGAATCAAAGGAAATCATTCAAATGAGGCTGTTCGATCATTTAGAGATTGATTAGCAATAGCATATTTGAAAATGCAAAGTTAAGTACACACGGTATTAAGTCACGCAAAATGAATTACTCTCGTCTTTGAAGGAGGGATAGAAGTGTTTTCACCACTAACGCAAGAGAAAATCGGGTATTACGTATATTGCTTGAATTATCCTGATACAGGAGAGACCTTTTATATAGGAAAAGGCAAAGGAAATAGGGTATTTAGTCATGCCAACGGAAACTTGGAAAGTGATTCAAATATTGAGAAAATTGAAGTGATCAATAGTATAAAAAGTAGGGGTCAAAAGGTTGAACACTGGATTATCAGATATGGAATGAGTGAGAAAGAGGCTTTTGAAGTTGAAGCAGCTTTGATTGATTTTGTTGGACTTGATAATTTATCAAACTGCGTCAAAGGGCATTCCATTGAACGAGGTAAAATTTCTTGTGAGGAATTAGATATTCTTTTAGGAGCTAAAAAAATTGAGATCCAAGATAATGTTATGACAATAAAAATAAATGCCAAATATAGAAGTGATATGAATGAACAAGAAATCTATGAGGCAACGAATAAATGGTGGAAAGCAAATCAAGTAAATGCCGAAAAAGCAGATTATGTTCTTAGTATTCATAACGGGATTGTGAGAGGTGTTTTTAAACCTATAGCATGGTTTAAAGCAGAAGACTCCAACAGAATTGGATTCGAGGGAATACCAGCTTATGATTTAATCAAGGAAAGGTATCTGCATCGTTCAATTGAAGAATTTATCGTAAAAGGAAATGCAAACCCGATTCAATACTTCTTTGTGAATAATTCTAAAGAGAGCTTCAATATGCAAGAATCTGACGACATAAACGATGACGAAGAAACAAGGATTGAAGAAAAAGCAATTTTGATAAAGATAAATGCAACTTACCGTGATGGGATGAGCAAAAATGAAATCTACACTGCTACTAGAGGTAATTGGAAGCTGTCATTGATAAAAGCACAAAATGCAGAATATGTGTTTAGCATTGT
>LSQX01314987.1_pt2 | contig 11526 bp, 9 predicted proteins | sample 654561 | NCBI WGS metagenome assembly LSQX01 (sample SAMN04489861, study PRJNA283612) | anaerobic digester metagenome | isolation source: 4 biogas reactors fed with cattle manure at either 37C or 55C with and... | place: Denmark: Kongens Lyngby | collected 2014 | reverse complement strand
GGATACTCTAGCATGGATGCGAAGGGGTGCTTTAGCTTATGTGTGAAAAGGTACTCTAGCTTGGATACGAAGGGGTGCTTTAGCTTATGTGTGAAAAGGTACTCTAGCTTGGATGCGAAGAGGTGCTTTGGTCTAGGCACATAGATATACTCTAGCTTGAGGATATTGAGGAGGAATATAAAATGGGATTGACTAGCCAATCTACAGGATCTGGTACACTAAAAAACACTTTTACTGTTCAAAAAAAAACTTCTGGAGAATTCATCATCGCTCTAGCCGGTAATCCAAACACCGGAAAAAGCACTGTATTCAACAGTCTTACAGGGCTAAATCAGCACACTGGAAACTGGACGGGGAAAACCGTCACCACTGCCCAAGGGCGGTATAGCTACAAGGGCAAAAACTTCATAATGGTAGATTTACCTGGAACCTATTCATTAATGTCCAATTCTGTTGAAGAGGAAGTTGCTCGGGACTTTATTTGTTTTGGGGATCCCGACACCACTGTCATAGTAACAGATGCCACCTGCCTAGAAAGAAACCTGATTCTTGTGATACAGATACTTGAGATGACAGACAAAGCAGTTGTATGCGTAAATTTAATGGATGAAGCAAAGAAAAAGAGTATCACAATAGACCTTAGCAAGCTCTCAGAACTATTAGGGGTGCCAGTGGTGGGGACCAGTGCGAGAAGCGGCGATGGCTTAGATGCTTTAATGGAAGCGGTATGCAAGGTTTCCAGTGGTCAAATAGAAACTAATCCTGTAAAAATACACTATGACAAACCCATTGAAGAAACCCTCGAAAGAATTGGAGCCAGTCTCAATAAAGTACTCTCCTTCAATAGGCTCAACAGCAGATGGATTAGTCTAAAGATGATAGATAACGATCCAGTAATCATATCCTCTATTTCAAAATATGTATGCCAATCAGGCCATGAGTCCTTAACTGCTCTCATCCCTACATCAACCATCTTCTCTCTGATCCAAGGTGACAATCATACTATTAGAGACAGTATAGTCTCAAGTATTGTTGAGCTTGCAGAGAGCATTAGCAGTCAAGTAGTCACCCGAAAGAAAAAAGTGCATAATGAGATAGATAGAAAAATTGACAACATCTTGACTTCTAGAAAATTCGGCATCCCTACCATGGTAGCACTTTTGGGTATTGTTTTTTGGATAACTATCGTTGGAGCAAATTTTCCATCAGGGGTATTAGCGAATTTTCTTTTTGGAATAGAAGATAAGCTAACTGCATTATTTTTGGCATACAAAATGCCCGAATGGCTCCATGGTGCACTGATACTAGGCATATACAGAACTCTTGCCTGGGTAGTCTCTGTTATGCTGCCTCCGATGGCAATATTTTTCCCTCTCTTCACACTTTTAGAAGATATAGGCTACCTGCCAAGAGTTGCATTCAACCTGGATAATTTCTTCAAGAAGGCCTGTGCCCATGGAAAGCAGTCTCTGACCATGTGTATGGGCTTTGGATGTAACGCAGCAGGGGTAATAGGCTGTAGAATTATAGATTCTCCAAGAGAACGGCTAATTGCCATTCTAACAAACAACTTCGTACCCTGTAATGGACGTTTCCCAATGCTGATTACAATCTCAACCATATTCATAGCAAGAGCAGGACTCCGTCATTACGAGACCGGAGGTACACAAGCAATCTCACATAAAGGTGAGCTAGTCTCCTCTCCCTTATTACAAGGTGTAATAGGGACTTTGACAATGACTAGCATCATCATTCTGGGTGTGTTTATGACACTGCTGGTTTCCAGGATACTATCCAAAACAATACTTAAGGGACTGCCCTCATCATTTACACTAGAGCTCCCACCCTACCGTAGACCGCAGATTGGAAAGGTGTTAGTTAGATCAGTACTAGACAGGACACTATTCGTTCTTGGTCGGGCTGTAGTAGTAGCAGCACCTGCAGGTCTGGTAATATGGATCATGGCAAATATCAATATCGACGGGATCAGCCTACTTAATCATAGTGCCGGATTCCTGGACCCCTTTGCTGCTCTACTAGGGCTGGATGGATACATACTGATGGCCTTCATACTGGGACTTCCGGCAAATGAAATAGTCATGCCAATAATACTTATGAGCTATATGGCTACAGGTACAATATTAGACATGGAAAGCTTGGAGGCACTGGGGGCATTGCTGGTGAAAAACGGCTGGACCTGGCTTACAGCTGTTAATGTAATGTTACTTAGTCTCATGCATTTCCCCTGTGCTACTACATTATTGACAATTAAAAAAGAAACAGGAAGCTGGAAGTGGACACTGGCAGCCTTTCTAATTCCCACTGGTACTGGTCTACTAATAATCTTTACTGTGACCCAGATAGTAAGGCTTTTAAGTTGAAAACCCAGCATAATAGTGCATTATGACTGGGTTACAACAAGACTTATTATTAGTTAGAAGAAATGTCACTTTAGTGCATCAAAAAAGCCGATGGGCACAAAGGTTCTTCCGTCAATTATTAGAGAAGCCTCAGCCAACTCTATTTCTGCACCTTCAAACAGGAAACTGTCTTTTCCTATTACAAGTTTAATATTTCCGCCAAGTGAAACACTCCGCTCAGAGCCGTTCCAGGTAACATCATATCCTAAAGCCTCTGCTGCTGCACGAAGAGGAATCATCTGTACACCTGCTTTGCTTATAAATGCTTCCGGGCTATCAATTTTAATACCATCTACAAACAAGTCACTTCCTGATACACCAACTGACGGGGCAACAACTTCGTCGATTGGCAGTTCAGCCGAAATGTCAGCTTTGCTAATTACTACGATTCTCTCAGGTGTAGTCTGCGCCGGAATACTTCTTGTAGAAGCTCCATAGACTACAGCCAGCACCATGTCCTCCAACTCGCCCTCATAGGTAGCCCCATTCACTGACGTGATTATTGTGTCTTCAGAAATGTTCATAAGCTTAAGGGTATTGTCTGCACTGACCAACTCTTTTCCAAATCTGTCTATCCTGACATTTCTGCTATCACTTTCCACCACGATGGCTTCAGCCTTGTACTGTGGCGGGTATATCATAATCATATTAGCATTTGCATCGTAATACGCCGTTATCTCGGAGCCCACTTTTATTTCTTCATTATCTAATACATATGTATCCTTATCTACTATAATATTAGCGGGCCGGCCTGTACTACTTTCCACTGAAATGAATTTCGCGCCATCTATTGCTTTATAATCTGTTATTTCCTTTACAGTACCCCTAAACTGCATATAGAAAAGCTGCCTTTCAGCACCTAGTTCTAAACTGATAGGAATGACCTCCTCGTTGCTCAATTCGTCTGATGCGTTTTCTACCGATTGGGCAAAAACTCCGGCTGTTGATGAAATCAGTATTGCCATAGATAGTATTCCTGCTGCTATTTTTTTTGTATTCATTGTCTCATCTCCTTTGATAAGTCTTCATTTACTTATTTGACGAGGCAACCTACCAATGTGTTGCAATCTTAATAGCCTAGTTCTTCTCCAACAATAATAACCTTTATCCTGCCTTTAACCCTTTGATAGCCTGAAATAAGATAGCTGCAGCATATACGTGAAGGACTGCTGCAACCACTTGTAATACAAGTATTATCTAACTGAAGAGACATACATTCCCCTTTTTCGCGGCAATAGGTTTCAGATGAAAGCCTCACGCAGTTTGCCGGGGCTGCAGTTCTTTTCACCCTACTTACTGCAGCCTCAATATCATCTACTATTTTGCTGTAGCTTGTAATGATTATTACTGATTTAGGACCGTAACAAATAGCAGCAACCCTATTACTATTGCCATCAACATTGTATAGCTCACCATTCTCAGTAATTGCATTAGTACTGCAGAGATAGGTATCAGCAAAAAAAGCTTTCCTGTATATTTCTGCGGTTTCCTCTCTGGACAGACCTGCTGCATAGCGGTCCTGGAAATTATACCTTCCTGACCTAAGGTGGTCGATAACTCCGCATTCAAACAAAGTTACAGATCCTCCTACAGAAACAGTCTCGTCATCATTCATCAACTCGGCAACCTTATTGACAACACTGGCTTTTGATTCAACATAAAAGCCCTGCATGTTGTTTTTTTCAAGATTCTTAATTGTTTTAGCTATCCTTTTCTCAATAATTGTTTTTAGATTATTGTCCACAGAACATCCAACTCCTGTCTTTCTGATCTTATTTGGGCCAATCCGTTACGCAAAACTTATAAAACCATGCTTCCTCATTCATCGTGTCCGACCTCGGCTAGCCTAATATCGTTTGATATAACACTCCAGAGGCTTAAATTCCCGTGTAACTCACGGTACACAACATTATAATTCCCCCTTCTTTGGAAAAATACAAAGGGTTCCTGTCTTTTACCAACGTCCTATACATATAAGGCGCTCCAATACGGCAACTATAGCAGTTGTCACAATATTGGATGCGAGTATAGTTAGATGCAATGGGCCAGTAGCCCATTGCATCTTTTGGCGTCAACCATTCCTTACCTGTTCCAATATTAATATGTCATTAACCATCACCTAATCTGGCAATTCTTCTTGCATCAATTCATTATTCTTCTTAAATCATCAACAAGCTCTAGGAAACCACTGCGGTAACCATCTGTATCTTCACCTAATGAGCTCTTAGCACGCTGCTTAACACTTTCTAGCGAAGACGTGCCCATATACTGAGAATCCCTCAATAATAATCCTAATTCAGCAACAGAAGATGCAAACATAAAGTTTTCCGATGGAGTTTGACTAATATCGTTTTCGGTAACCGTATGTGCGAACCTTTCACTAACATTGGAATTTGGCTCTTTATAGCGGAGCGCAACTTCCATCCACTCATTTTCCCACTCCTGTCTAACATCTGCCGTCTGATATTTCAGCTGGGATTTTTCTATCTCATCACCTGATTTGTATGGCATAACCTCATAAAAAGCTGTAACACTATGGCCAGCACCTATTTCGCCTGCATCCTTGGTATCGTCATCAAAGTCTTCATTTCTAAGCATCCTATTGTCATAGCCAACAAGCCTGTACTGCTTTACCTTTGCCGGATTGAATTCTACCTGTATTTTGACATCCTTGGCTATTGTTAAAAGGGTTGCTCCCATCTCATTTACAAGAACCTTTTTTGCTTCCTGCATGCTGTCTATGTATGCATAATTTCCATTGCCCTTGTCAGCCAGTGCTTCCATTTTGTTATCCTTTATATTGCCTGTGCCAAATCCAAGTACGCTAAGGAATACGCCTTCATCCCTTTTTTTCTCTATCAGCCTTGTAAGCTCGCCTTCACTGCTGACACCCACGTTAAAATCACCATCGGTAGCCAAAATAACGCGATTGTTGCCACCTGCTATATAATTCTGTTTTGCTATTTTATATGCAAGTTCTATTCCTTCGCCGCCTGCTGTGGAGCCTCCTGCTGACAATCCATTCAAAGCCTCTAAAATCTTTTCCTTTTGATCTCCACGAGCACCCTTAAGCACCACACCAGAGGCCCCTGCATACACGACTATAGAAACTCTGTCGTTTTCACCCAGTTGTTCCGCCAAAAGCTGGAAGGATGACTTGAGCAAGGGAAGCTTCGATGGACTATCCATGGAGCCTGAAACATCAAGCAGGAAAACTAGGTTTGATTTCGGTAAATCTTGATTCTTCACCCTCTTGCCTTGAAGTGCTATCATAGCAAGATAACTATCCTCGTTCCAAGGGCATTTGCTAATCTCAGTAGTCACTGAAAACGGCACCTCTCCTTGAGGATCAGGCAAATCATATGAAAAATAATTAATTAGCTCCTCGATTCTGACTGCATCCGCCGGCGGCCTAATCCCATCATTAATATATCGCCTGACATTACTGTAGGAAGCTGTGTCCACGTCAACTGAAAAGGTGGACAGAGGTGACATGCTGACCTTCATGAAGCGATTCTCTTCAACAGCATTGTACTCCTCGGTGTTAAATTCCGCTTCTTTTTCCTGCATCTCTGTAAACATTTGATTTTCCATCAATGGGTCAATTTGGGTATCAGAGACTTGATTTGTAGTTGCATATGCCGGTGGGGCTCCAGGGGCTACATGTGCTGAATCTGGATATGAGTTTTTTTGTCCACCACCACATGCCGTCATTGTCAAAGCCATAGCTGCGGATAATAGTGTTGTTAATAAAACCTTTCCTCTTTTTTTCATTTTTGTTTCCTCCCTTTTTTATGTATCTATCTCTCTATATACGAGATTAGATTGGAGGAATAGCATAAAAGTTCCATATATCTTGAAAAAAAAATTCACCTGTCGGGGAAATGGCTGACTTTTCAATTAATGGGCAGTTATTCAGCGCATTATTCACTTTTACACCTATTATTACAGTGATAATGGATGTTTGGCTGTGATTATGTCTACACGCTCAAGACTTTTATGCATTTTTCTGCCCATTACTTGCAAAGTCATCCACCTGACATTGTTGTGACTGTTTTTATCTATGTCCTCAGAAAACGCCGACCTCTATAGGTGGGCGATGAATGAAGACGAATTAATTAACTTCCTTGGATAGGTGGAGTTCAGTCTCCACCTGACTCCCTCCCTGAGTAAGCGAATTGACTTATACTCTATAAAAGATTGTTGAACAAATCGGCCACATCAACAGACAAACCTTGAAAAGCAACTGATTTACCCAACTCACCTTTTTTGAAAACCTTTAGATTATCAATACCACAGTTCACAAAAGTATAAATCATGATAGTTTCCTGCTTTTTATCAATAACCCAGTATTCTTTTACGCCCGAAAGCATGTACGTATTTAGTTTGTCGACCATATCCTTGCTTCTCGTGCTATTTGACAGTATCTCTATCACTAAAGTTGGTGTACCCATATATTTGTTTTTTTCGTTAATGTTGCCCTCCAGATCGCAGGCTACAAGCAGATCGGGCTGCATCACATCAGGCTCCTTGAAATCCCTTTTCCAAAAATGTACGTCAAAGGGTGCCAAGAAAACCTTGCATTTCTTGCCCTTAAAGTATTCATTGAATAAAATATGCAAGTTTCCCAGGATTTCCTGATGATTAATAGTGGGAGAAGCCAAAAGATAGATTTCACCATTGATGTATTCCATCCTAAGTGTGCTTTTTTCCGAAATGGCCATAAACTCCTCATACGAAACCTTTTTTCCGCCATACTGATAATCCAATGCATTTTCCCTAACAGTAAAGTACTGCTCAATATCTGTGATGTATGGGGTCAGCCTGGCTACTTTTGTTCCATTTTTCGTAATAACAACATCATTTTGTTGTTCAGCTATTTCCATATATTTGCCCAAATTCTGCTTGAACTCTGTAGCGGTCACAACTATGCCTTCTTTGTACACTAATCTTTTCATGCTAAGCACCACCTTGAGTAAATTATCAATATAATTATAATCCATCGCACAAATCTTCGCAAGTGTTTCGTATGATATATCATAAAATTACGTGCGATTACATCCATAATTATGTTCGTTTATATTAGCGTTTTTGTGCGACTGCTTTGAAGATGGCCTAGATAGACCTTTCTACATACTAGAAATATCAGATATCCCAACATCCCGCCCAGAGTATTTAGAAATAAATCATCTATGTCTGTAGCGCCGACTGCCAGTACATATTGCAATGCTTCAATCATTAATGAAAGCCCTGCTGATAACAAAACTGTCTTGAAGAATCCTGAATACTTTTTAGATACCAGGGGCAATAAAAATCCCATCGGCATAAATGCGACAACATTTCCAAGCAGGTTTGTGATAATTATATCCCTGTTGATATTAGCATTCAGGTATTGTAGTATTGTTCTGAGAGGCACAAGATTCATGCTGCGAAAAAAACTTCCCCGGCCGTAATGACCACTTATTAGTGTGAGAAAAAGAAGTAACATTAGGTAAAGTATAAAAAGTACAACCCACATTATTCGGAATAGCTTTCCCCACTTTTTTATTTCATTCATCATTCATCTTCATCCTCAGGCTCTATATTGTCTGGAAATTGCTCATCCTTGGAAGCATTCCTGCTTGTATCGATTACTTCTTTTGCTTTATCCAGCAGCTGTTGTGGGACATACAAATCTACACCATAGATCGTACCACCCATAAAGACCATCATATAGCCGCCTGCCTCCCTATATTTGCGTAATACCGGGATATTATTGTCCTTGAGGATAGCCTCAATTATATCTGCATTAATACTGTTATCAGCAGTAATTAAGAAGGCTTCCTTCATGTTTTTATAATCCGGTTCAGGATTCTCAATCTCGATTTTTTCAACAATAACATGGCCACATTCGTTGCACTTATCGATACCATCTCTATATTCTATTTTACATTCAGGGCACCAGGGCATAAAATCGCCTCATTTCTCTAATTCGTCTTCATTCATCGCCGCCCTATAGAGGTCAGAGTCTTCTGAAGACATAGATAAGACTCTATGCCTGCTCGGGAAGGCTCCTGTAGATTAGTACAGAAACCGGTTCCCGTTAGCAAACATTGTAATACTAATTATTTTTAACTAGTCTTTTCCATAAGAGTCAATAGTCTGAATAGTTCCATCCTCATTGTATTTCAGCTCTGTGAACTTGACACAACGCTTGTTGTCCACACCACCTGACAGTGAGCTGTCATGGTAAAACAGATACCACTTACCATTGAACTCAACTATAGAATGGTGTGTTGTCCAGCCAATTACCGGATTAAGTATTCTCCCCTTATATACAAACGGTCCCTTTGGATTTTTACTGATACCATAAACGATATAATGAGTCGTTCCTGTAGAATAAGACAGATAATAATACCCGTTGTATTTATGCACCCATGGTCCTTCAAAATACCTTCTATCCTCATCGCCTGCAAGAATAGGCTTGCCATCCTCGTCAACTATTGATATATTCAATGGCTCTTCTTTAAGGCTCAGCATATCATCACTCAGCTCCGCTACTCTTGGGCCAAGTGCAGACTCTGTTGGTGACGGCTCTCCACCGTCCGGATCGAAGCTGCCGGTTTTCCATTTTTCCAACTGTCCGCCCCAAAGGCCCCCGAAATATATGTATGCTTTGCTGTCATCATCCACTAATACAGCCGGGTCTATGCTATAGCTTCCTTCAATAGGCTCCTTTTGGGGAACGAAGGGACCTGTAGGAGATGGGCTGGTAGCAACCCCCAAGCGGAATATGCCCTCCTTGTCCCTGACGGGGAAATAGAGATAGTATGTGTTGTTTTTATATGCTGCATCTGGCGCCCACAGCTGAACAGATGCCCACGGAATATCCTTAATATGCAGAGCTTCTCCATTATCAACACAGGGTGAATCAATGGTATCCATGGACAAGACGTGGTAATCCTCCATCATATATTGGTCGCCATTGTCATTTGATGCTATATCCAGGTCCTGATCGTGGGATGGATAAATGTAAAGTTTTCCCTCATAAACATGAGCTGAAGGATCCGCAGTATAAATGTGCGTTACTAATGGTTCATTTGGCTTTGCCTTTCTATTCATCACATTTTCTCCTATAAGTTTTTTTTGTTTCTGTATCGACATTATCATTATAACCACTATATGAAAGAAACTAAACAGTAGCTTGTATTTATCTATGCCTTCAGAATACGCTGACCTCTATAGGCCGTCGATGAATGAAGACGCTCAGTCTCCATCTGAATCCTGAGTAAAGCGAATTGACTGTCTATTATGCAAATGCAGGAAGGCCTAGCTTTTTCTTTCCTTTAGCATTTTGTATATGTCTTTAATCATTGCAATCAGCTTTTTATTATCACTACTCGGAGTAGGTTTTTCATTTTCCACATACTCGACCACCGATAGTATGGGCTCTACTAACCTTTTATCCGGCATTGCATCTGATATCTCGCTTCTTGAGCTTGCTTTTAAATTCAGCCCGAAGCAATGTCTAATCATACTATTAAACAGATTGTATATAGCATTTTCGTCTTTTTCTTTCAACAGCTGTGCATATATATCGTCAAGAGGGTCTTTGATTTTTTTGGGGCGCTTTAAAAAATATAGGACTGCAGCTCCCAATATCAGCAATACCATTATTGAAATAGCTATAGCCTTATTTACCCGAATTGTCCAGAAACCATCACTCTGAGGCGCATAGCTTATCTGCTCTATTCTGACAGTTTCAAGGGTATTATTACTACCACCGGTCTCATGTGTTTGTACTTCCAGTGTCTGAATGCTTCTATCTACCCCATCAACTGTGACTGTTACGCCAGGTATCTCTGCTTTTTCATACGTGGCAGTTTCAGTGTCAAAGTAAGAAATATAAATTGGATCAATAGTAATTTCTCCATTTATCTTTGGAATTAATGTAATCTGAAATTCTCTTTCGGCATAGTACTGATTGTTGATAGCGCTTTCTGAATATCCCGCTTCATACTCAAATACAGAGAAATTCGGAAGCTCTTCCTTAAATATTTTATCAAGGCTCTCCATACTGCAGTCTCCTGAAGCTTTTACATTTAGAGTGATGGAGCCTTTATCCGCCTCGCTTGTATCGTATTCTGCATCAATCTTCAGTTTACCTATTATCCATGAAAAATCCGAAGGCTGGTTTTGTGTAGGAAGAGGTTTTACTATCAGCTCCTTGGGCTCAGACAGCAACCTAAAACTACTGTCAACTAAAAATTCTTCCGCAGAAACATAAGCATAAAAAACGCTTTCCGGAATGGTATAGAGCCCTGGCTTCAGGGGTGTCAAATAAGATAGCTCCGCAACTGCTTTTGTGTATTCACTACCATTATGTACTACATTTTCTGTCTTAAACGAATCAGTTGGGACTTTAGATCTCAAAATATTATCTATATGTAGGTCCTCAACAAAAAAGTAAAAATCAATCTCGTATTTGGAATAGAAATCGTAGGCTAGTATCGTCTTTTGACCAACATATACTTCATTATCTGATAGAAAAGATTGCAGAAACGCATCCTCGTCTTTTATCCCTAGTATTTTGTTATCTCTGACTGTAAGGTTCAGCTTGTTTGTCATGTATGTTTGACCATTATAATCAATTGTTGCCCAGACTACAAATTTGCCCGAGTAATTAGGATATACATCATAGCTTAATGTTTCTACAAAAGCCATTCTGCCATTTACTTCCTTGTTGGATATCTCGTTATCGTAACGACATGGTACAAAAAACCATTCCATTCCAACGATATCTTTCACCGTCGCACCTTCAGCATTTACCATGGTGACCGTCATTATTGTTTCGGAGTCTATGTCCATTTCCTCCGATTCTATCTCTAAAATGAACTGAGGCTCTTCTTCAGCCATTACACTAATGCCCGACAAGCAAAAGATTGCTATTATAAGCAATGTAAGCTTTATTCTGGCTAATATCCTTCTACCAGTCATATCTGTCCCCCTCATACTCATACTTATTATGAAGATTATTCTTCAAACTGTCAGCTTCCTGCCTCTCCAGAGCCTTAAGCACATTTTCAATTGCTCTTCTCCTCTGGTTTTCCTCACTAGACTCATTATC
>LSQX01022679.1_pt1 | contig 11526 bp, 11 predicted proteins | sample 654561 | NCBI WGS metagenome assembly LSQX01 (sample SAMN04489861, study PRJNA283612) | anaerobic digester metagenome | isolation source: 4 biogas reactors fed with cattle manure at either 37C or 55C with and... | place: Denmark: Kongens Lyngby | collected 2014 | reverse complement strand
CATTGGCTGTGGACAGGCGTTTTTCCAAGCAGGGAGAGGAAAAACAGGCTGACTTTTTTCCGATTGTTGCTTGGGACAAACAAGCTGAGTTCTGTTCCAAATATTTCACAAAGGGTCTTAAGGTAGTTGTTATCGGAAGGTTGCAGACCCGTACATGGGATGATAACGAAGGCAAAAGGCATTATGTAACCGAAGTGGTTGCAGAAGAGCTTCATTTTGCCGAGAGTAAGAAGAGTCAGGAATTTAACGAGCCAAGGCTTGCAGAACCTACTACAGAGCCTTCGGACGGTTTTTATCCTATTGATGACGATGATCAACTTCCGTTTTAAGTTTTCGAATATTGAGTAATGAAAGAAAGGAGGCGTGAGTTATGGCGACTTCAAAAAAAGATAAAGCTAACAAGGATTTCGATAAAAACGATGTTAAAACTCCTATTAAAATAAGAAGGGCAAAAAAGAAGATTTGCAGTTTTTGTGTAGATAAGGTAGTTGATATAGATTATAAGGATATTGCAAAATTAAAGAAGTTCATTTCCGAAAGAGGTAAGATTTTGCCGAGGAGAATATCCGGTAACTGCGCAAAGCACCAGCGTCAAATGACAACTGCGATAAAAAGAGCAAGGCATATTGCGCTGTTGCCGTATACAGCCGACTGATTGATATTTCTACAGCCTGTGAATTTAGATTTGCAGGCTGTTTTTATTTTGGCCTCTTGGAATGAAATGAAAGAGGCAAAAGCGAAGGGACTCGATGTTCCGAGCTTTTAGTTGGCCTCTTGGAATGAAATGAAAGAGGCAAAAGCGAAGGGATTCGATGTCCTGAGCTTTTATTATGTGCTTCGGTTTATTGCCAGGGATGCGTTCAATTCCCCGCCGAGTATTATTATGATGCTTATCCAATACAGCCACACCAGAAGGGCTATCACACCTCCAATACTGCCGTACATTCTTGAAAAATCGGCAAAGTTGTTTATGTAAAAGGAAAACAAAGACGATACAAGTATCCAGCCCAAGGTGGTGAAAACAGAACCGGGTAACACCTCTTTTAGAGTCATGCGCCGGTTGGGTACCAGCATGTAAAGGAAGCTGAAAACCATGATTATAAAGAGAAATGAAGCACAGATTCTTATCACTGTCCACGCTGTCTTGAATACAGTGAACTTAAACAGCTGTTCTCCCATGGTTTCACCGAAAACCAGAAGGCCTAATGAGAGAATAATAGCCAGGGCAAGAGCTATAATGGACATTATGGAAAGTCCTTTTACCTTCCAGTAGGGGCGGGTTTCTTTTCTGTCATATGCCTTGTTCAGACCTCTGATGACTGCATTCATTCCGTTGGAAGAAACCCATAGAGCTGTAAGCATACCGAAGGAAAGGAAAGTTTTGCGGGGAGTAAGGGATGCTTCATTTATGACATCCAGGACCAGATCGCAAGCCACTGGAGGAAGTATTCCGGAAATACTGCTAAGAGCTATTTCGTTTGCTATGGGAGTATAGCTTATCAGTGTTATTATAAAAATCAAAAACGGAAAAAAGGAAAGAATGAAATAATAGGTTAACTGTGCCGCCAATGCAGGCACTTCATCATTCTTTGACCTTATGTACACTTCATGTATAATGCTTAATATTCTTCCATGTTTTAATCTGGAATATTTCTTAATTAACCCGGTGAGCATTCGATTTCACCTCTTAATACAATACCTCGTCGTACTTATATAATACTCCCTGATATTAATAATTATGTGTTTGGAGCACAAATAACATCAAAACTTGTTGGAAAGTATACTTTTGTCTGGTAAAATATAAGTAGGACAAAATATTGTCCCAACAATTAAGAAGGGTGTGACGAGTTTGAAGGTCAGAAAAGCAATAATTCCAGCTGCAGGTCTAGGTACAAGATTTTTACCGGCTACAAAGGCTCAGCCGAAAGAGATGCTTCCAATAGTCGACAAACCGACCATTCAGTACATTGTTGAAGAAGCAATCATGTCCGGTATTGAAGACATAATAATCATTTCGGGAAGAAGCAAAAGAGCAATAGAAGACCATTTCGACAAGTCTTATGAACTGGAGCAGGAACTTAAAAATAAAGGCAAGGATGAGCTTTTAAAACAGGTGCAGGACATTTCAAATCTTGCAAATATACATTATATCAGGCAGAAGGAAGCTAAGGGATTGGGACATGCCATTTATTGCGCAAAATCCTTTATCGGCAATGAACCTTTTGCAGTGCTGTTGGGTGACGATATTGTAGACTCTGAAGTTCCGTGCCTCAAGCAACTTATTGATGTTTACAATGAATACAAGACAACGGTTTTAGGAGTTCAGCCGGTTTCCGAGGAGGATGTTTCCAAGTACGGAATAGTAAGCTGCAAGCTTGTGGACGAGAGGGTATATAAGGTTAAGGATGTTGTGGAGAAGCCGGACAGAGAATCGGCACCGTCCAATATAGCTATTCTCGGAAGATATATTATAACCCCGCAAATATTTGAACATCTCGAAAATGTCAAACCCGGGAAGGGTGGGGAGATTCAGCTTACCGATGCTCTTAAAAGCCTTATTCAGCATGAGGCAATGTATGCATATGATTTTGTGGGAAAACGTTATGATGTGGGAAATAAACTGGGCTTCCTGCAGGCTACGGTTGAGTTTGCACTGAAAAGAGAGGACACTAGGGAGGATTTTGAAGCGTATTTGAAGGAATTGCTGCATTGTAAACAGTAAAAACATTGATTAATAGTATTGGATAAAATAAAAACTCAGGGAGAACTTCATGGAGTTGAAGTGTTCCCTGAGTTTTGCTTTTTAGTCCTTAAGTTAAATTGAATATAAGCAATTGAAATTCTATTCAAACATTGACTTGTACTGATAACTTACATCACTGCCTGTTGCAGTTACCTCGATATATTTGGCATTTACTGCGTTTTCGGGGGTCAGACCTTCCGTAGTTACTTCTGCCAAGCTGAAATACCTGATTCCGTTTTCCGCAGTGCATTCGTTTGTACTTCCGTTGTAAAATACCCATATGTTATTACCGGTTTTTTCTTTATACTCACGCAATACTTTTTTGAATAAATCCGCTTCTAACGAGTCACTGAAGGTTGACGGAGGATTCTTCATAAAGATGAAGATGTTATCCCCGCAGAAGGATTCCAGCTTATCCGCAAACCACTGCCATTGACCTGAAGCGCTTTTTCCCAAGCTTTTATTTGATGTATCAAGGACAATAAACCGGCTGTTGCCCTCATCAAAAGAATTATAAGACTTAATATTTGATATTATCTGAGGATCCTTTATGGTGTCGTCATCCTTTACGCCCTGGGCAAAACGCAGATTCATAAGTTTCTGAAGCATATTTTGAGGTTTTCCGATAGTGTTGGAAATTACGGAGAACCTTATGGAATTTTCAGTGAGTTCAGCACTTTTGTTGGCTTCGTCCGGAGCCAAAACATCCTCAGGCACATTAGTCTTGTCGATTTCCGTGAAGTTTGCCGGAAGCTTTATGCTTAAATCGTCAACGTAAATGGAGCCTTTCTCAGGAACAGGGTTTACTTGTGCAACGTATATCCTGGTCAGCTTGGTAGGAGAATCGATGTCTTTAAGTGAAGCGGTTACATTCTTCCAACCTGTCCAGTCCATTCCGTTGCTGAAGCTTATGAGGTGTTTTTTGCCTGAGCTGTCTACAACCTCAGCCCTTAACCAGTTGGAGTTTGCACTGGGATTATAAACCCACATGCTAAGCTCGGTAGCATTATTACCGAGGTCAATTCCGTTATTGTCAAATACCATATAAGCAGCTCTTGTTCCCTCTAAGTATGAAAAATCATAAGTAAGCTTTCCTGCAAAATTTCCCGACTTTTTCTGTTCGCTGGAAAGTTCATAGCTACCGGGAAGGTTGGCAGGTGCAGACGAAAATAATCCGTTCCATTTTTCAAAATTGTCCAATAATTTAGTAGTCTCTTCTGCAACCGATACGGCGCAGTAAGCGTGAACATCGCCCCAGGAGGCTTTGATATATCCTGTACCGTTTTTCGTGGCAGTGAAGGTGTTCTTTTCAAGGGTTCCGATATCCCCTTCGAGGGTCCATGTGATATTATCGGGATTAACCGTTGAAGTATATCCGTTGCTGTCGGCTGCTTTAACAGTCAAGGTGCGGGATGCCCCTTTGGACACATAAAGCTCTTTGCTGCTCAAAATGAGACGGGTCGGTTTGTCCAGAACCATTATATTGGTACTGGCGTTTATGCCGTCTATTGAGGCGGTTATCGTACCGAAGCCGGCAGTTTCGGGATAAAAGGTGTTATCTTCAAACCTACCCTCAATACCCGATACACTCCATTTAATCTTGCTTTGATCCACCGAAAACGGATTGAAGTATGTGTCATAGCCCCTTGCCGTAAGTTTAACCGGTGTGTTTACAAAAACATTGGACTGTTCCTTGTCAATTATCATTCCTTCCAGTGAAGACGGAGGCATTACTGAAAAAATACCTATTGCAGTGGAAATACTCCTCAGAGAACCTCCTACATTGCTTACAACATTGAGGTTGTTGCTTGCCGGTGCCCGGGAAACCATTGTTGTCGAACCGCCACCGTCAAAGTTAATTGCGTTGTAGGCGCCCAGACTTATCATCAGGTTTGCCAATTCTTTTAGACTCATACCTTTAATTACGGATTGGTCTCCGTCAACGGTAACCAGTATCAGTTCTTTACCGGATTTTGAGCTTCCAACGGCGGTACGGGGACGCACTCCCGCACTTTCGTGGGAGAATTTGGCCGGTATTTGGCCGTCCTTTACGAGGATGGCACCGCCTGAAACTGCCATGTCAATGTTTTCCCAGTCAATGGTTGTTGAGATAGTGAGCTTTACTTCGTCTCCGGGCTGAAATTTATTGTAAAGAAATTTGCCGTAATCGCCTCTGCCGAATATCACATAACCGTTTTGCGGGATTTCGACAGCGGGAAGGTTTCTGCGGACATCCACGACGGTTTTGTTGACAACCACCATTTCCACCAAATCGTTATATTGCTCCGACGCACCTAAAGAGTATTTACTCCATTTCGGTGTCCATATGGTCAGGTCGTTATAGTCTGACGGACTGGGCTTGTTGTATTGTGAAACATTAGCCGTGCCTCCGTAGGGAGAATGTATTGTGATTGAGGATTTCCAGTAATCATAATATACATTTTTTTCGTTGTCTATAGCCAAAGTTGCCATGGAATTGCTATACCTGTTGAACTCCGAATCGAGGGATAGAATCTCTCCCGATTGTATCACAGGGCCAATAGGGTCTCCTTTACCCGATTCCGCCAACCAACTGAAGAAGCTGGCGTTTATGGCTGCTACAGCATGGCTGGACTCAGCCAGGGATTTTACATTGGTCAGGTTTTTTATGGATTCACGATTGGTCAGGGTATCGACCTTGACATTGGGATTATCCAGGTTTACCCTTAATACGTTAATTTTTTGCCATCCTTCGTCGGCAAACCTTGTAATGGTTTCTAAAGTTACACCTGAGGTTACGATCTCAGTGGTTTTAAATTCATAGATAACACCTGCGTTTACACCGGATAATGATAATATGCAAACAAGGGAGAATATTATCAATACCGATACGCTTTTTCTTATGTACTTCATAGCGACATCCTCCTGTAAAATTTTTTGCCTTTGTACAGGCTATATGTTATTTGTGTTGTTAGCTAAGTAAATTTACTACCATCCGTCTATTCCGGAACGCTTAATTGCTCCGAAAATATTGTTTTTTATTTCACGGTTTTCCTTTTTTAAATCCGTTAAAAGGTCTTTAATGTACTGTCTCTTTGATTTACCGTCCATCTCGCAAGGATTTGGCACTACAGTTATATTATTCCCTTTTATAAATTCTTTAACAAGTTTTTCTTCAGTATAAATTAGCGGCCTTATCAAATAAAGACCCTTTCTGTCAAGGTAAGTTACCGGTGAAAAGGTGTGCAGCCTTCCCTCATAAAAGGTGCTCAAAAGAAGGGTTTCAATAACATCATCCCTGTGATGGGCAAGAGCAACCTTGTTGCAGTTAAGCCTTTTTGCGGCATTGTGCAAGGCACCCCTTCTTAAATTGGCGCAGAGGGAGCAGGGTTTTTTCTCCTTGCGGGCTTCGAATACTATTTTTCCTATAAGGGTTTCTTCAACGGTGTAATTTACGTCAATTCTTTCGCAAAGCTCTTTAATTGGAGTTGTATCAAACTCCCCAATTCCCATGGTCAGGGTTATGGCTTCAAGTTCGAATTTACGCGGAAGAAAGTTTTTTAACTGCCTTAAGGCCACCAGAAGTGTCAGACTGTCCTTTCCCCCGGAAACCCCAACGGCTACCCTGTCACCGTCCTGAATCATATCATAGTCTTGTATTGCTCTTCTGATTTGTCCCAGTAATCTCTTTATAATTAACACCTCTCTAATTTTCCGTCTCTTAATGCATTAATATTTTTTTGGCGCTCTTCAAAAGTATCTTTGTCTAACAATCTATGTAATGATAATGTTTGCTGAAATTCCTGTATACTGAAAGGATTTTTGACGTAACCTTTACAATACAGTAAGCCTGTGGCTGCAGTAAGTCTTACGATATCGGAAACATCATTAAGACAAACCTGTTCAAATATTTCAAATATTCTTTCATTCGGATCAAGCGTCATTAATATATGTAGTACGGCAACCCTGTCATATTGACTATTGGATCGCAAATTGGAGATAATAATATCCAAGTATTTTTTATGTTTTGAACAAGAATATAAAGCTTCAGCCAATCTAATACTTCTATAGCTGGGTATGTTACAATGCGATAAAGCTTTTTTAAATGCACTCACCCCATTATATTTTTTTAGCTTTGGAAGATACATCACAACTTCAATATCACCATCATGAAAGGCCTTCCATATTATGTCCTCGGCACTGTCTCTTTCATAATCATATATTTCTTCTAAAATATTAGGATAATATCCGTCCTTTTCACGGCCTGTAGCATTAACGTGAGATAGCAGTTGATTATATGCTTTGCTATGGTGCATCGCATAACACCTCCTCAAATTCAGTTGCCGATTTATGTTTCAGCAAATGGTTTACATAATCACACATAACTCTTCAGGATAATTATAAGTTATAAATTTTGTGATATCAAGTTAATATTGTGTTACAAATAATGGTGCGGTGCCAGGCATGAAGCATATGCAAAGAGAAATTTTCCGGCAGTATTTAAAAAGAAAATATTTCAGAAACATATGCAAAGAAAAATATTTCACATACTTAAGTTTCAAAAGTACAGAGTCTGTAAATACTCTTCATGTTTGAGCAAAAGTCGCTTTTTGATATTACTTTATGAAATTTAACGATTAATAAAGGAATAAAGAGAATGAAAAGAATAATTACACTATTTTAATCAAACATGAGATTGAATTAGTACTGGCTATGTAGTAAAATATCATTTGTCGCAAAATTAATCGGGGTGTAGCGCAGCTGGTAGCGCACGTGGTTTGGGACCATGGGGCCGGGGGTTCAAGTCCTCTCACCCCGACCAAAACTGATACAGCAGGTTGATATAATATATCTTTCTGCGGTATCAGTTTTTTTATAAATTTTATGAATTTTGTTCAGACTTTCCATGCGGCTAATTGTTTTTAACAGAAAAAAGTTATTAATTTAGCCCCACAAATGAGGGGAAAGGTGGGGCTAATAGGTTTGTGGGGACTAAGCTTTTTAAGCTTAGTCATCCTGCAAAGCATCATAACCTTCCTCGTTGGTACGTATCTTGATTACGTTTTCCACATCATAGACAAAGATTTTGCCGTCACCGATATGTCCGGTGAATAGTACTCTTTTTGCTGTATCAATTACGTACCGAACGGGAATTTTACAAACTACTATTTCAACTTTAACCTTGGGCATCAATATCATATTCACCGGAACGCCGCGGTAGTATTCATTGGCACCCTTTTGCATGCCGCAGCCCAGTACTTGTGTAACGGTCATACCTGTAATGCCTATATCGTTCATTGCGGCTTTCAGTGCTTCAAATTTGCTTTGGTTAAAGATCATTACCAACTTTGTCATTTTCGGTTTGTTTCCGGACTGTGATGATGACCGGTTTACAACGGAAACGGTTTTCCGGTGAACCGGCTCTTGCGAATCTGCCTGAATATCATGCCTTTGTGTAATCATAGGATTTACAGGCATAAAATCGGCATAACTGCTGATAAGTCCGTGTTCTTCTATATCAAGTCCGTTAATTTCTTCATCTATCGAAACACGAAGTCCGACTGTCTTTTTAATAGCCAGAAAGACCAAGGATATGGTAACCGCAACCCACAGGGTCACGGAAACGGTACCAAGGGCTTGAATAATTAAAAGATTCCAGCCTCCTCCGTAAAATAAACCATTGTCTTTCGAAAAAAATCCTACCATGACAGTACCTACTGCACCACAAAAACCGTGGACTCCGACGGCACCGACCGGATCGTCAACTTTTAGAACCTTGTCAACAAACTCAATGCCAAATACCACTACAAAACCTGCAATAATACCGGTAATGGCTGCACCCAAAGGGGTCACCGAATCACAGCCGGCGGTTATTGCCACAAGACCTGCCAGGGAACTGTTCAACGTCATGGAAATATCTGGCTTTTTATAACGGATCCACGTAATAATCATGGTTGTTATGGAAGCAACGGCTGCAGCTAGGTTTGTAGTCATAAAGATTGAACCCATTGATAATAACGTATCGTCACCGCTTGCCGATAGAGTGGAACCGCCGTTGAAACCGAACCAGCAGAACCNNACCACAGGATGAAGACACCCAGAGCGGCAAGGGAAAGATTATGGCCCAGTATTGCTTTAGGTTTGCCGCTTTCGTCGTATTTCCCGATACGCGGACCGAGAATTTTTGCTCCAATCAGAGCTGATATGCCTCCTACCAAATGGACTGCAGTCGAACCGGCAAAGTCGTGAAATCCCAGCTGTGAAAGCCAGCCACCGCCCCAGATCCAGTGCCCCGAAACCGGGTATATAATTGCGCTGATGGCTATGGAATAAATACAGTAGGATATGAACTTCGTCCTTTCAGCCATGGCACCGGAAACTATAGTCGCTGCCGTTGCGCAAAATACCGTTTGAAAAATAATATACACCGGAAGGGGTACGCTAAGCCCCAAAAAGCTGTAATCCTTTTGTATCATAGGATCGAACCAACCGATAAAAAGGCCGCCATTTCCGAACATTAATCCGAAGCCCAAAAGCCAAAAGATCGGGGTTCCAAGGCAGTAGTCCATAAGGTTTTTCATAATGATGTTTCCGGCGTTTTTTGCCCTGGTGAGGCCGGTTTCCACCATGGCAAAACCGGCCTGCATGAAGAACACCAAGGCAGTGCACACCAGAACCCATATCGTATCGGGGGAAGATAATAAGTCTGATGTACTCATAAGCAGCCTCCTTACAAATGGAAGACGTGCAACTCAAGCACTAAACCTTGAAGAGAAGCTCACCATAGGTCGGAAACGGCCAATATTCAGAAGCGGTAAGTACCTCAAGCTCATCGGCCACGGTACGTACTTTCTGCATAACGGGTATGATAACATCCCTGAAATAGTTGGCCTGTGCCTGCAAATCGGTATAGCTTTTAGCTTCGAGCAGCTTATTTTCCAACTCATTTGTATTTTCTTTTTTCGAAAAGGCTTTTGTCTACCAAAAAGTATTCCTGTTCCGGACCTACCGTGGTAATGATGCGGTTAACATCTGTATGACCAAACAATTTCATAATCCTCAGCGCTTGTTTGTTCAGAGCATCCATGGAGCGAAGAAGCGGTGTCTTTTTGTCCAATACCTGTCCGCCATAGGAATAAAATACGGTGGGAATGCACAGTGTGGAATCCTTTATAAAGGCGTAGGATGTAGGATCCCATGCAGTGTAGCCCCTGGCTTCAAAGGTTGCACGAAGACCGCCTGAAGGGAAGCTCTGGATGCATCCGGTTCACCCTTGACCAGTTCTTTGCCGGAAAACTCCAAAATAATGCCTCCATCCTGCAAAGGGGATATAAAGCTGTCGTGTTTTTCAGCGGTAATTCCTGTCATGGGCTGGAACCAATGGGTAAAATGTGTGGCTCCCTTTTCTATTGCCCAGTCTTTCATTGCGCTTGCCACAGTATCGGCAACACTGCGGTCAATGCTTTGCCCCATTTCAATGGAACGCTTTAATGCTTTATAGGTATCCTTCGGAAGCCGTTCGCGCATAACACGGTCGTTGAATACCAGAGAACCGAAAATTTCGGTTATTTTTGCATTGTTGTTACTCATAAATAGACCTCCTATACATTTTGAAATTCCATACTTAACATGCTGCTTTAACGCGCTGCTTTATAGAAGAGAAACGCCTGCAGCTTCACATGCGGCTATAGTTTCCTTATCCCAGATGGAGACCTGTACCTCGCCGACGTGTGCTTTTCCCAATAAAAGCATACACAGTCTTGATTGACCGATTCCGCCTCCCATGGTAAGAGGCAATGTTCCGTTAAGAAGCATTTGATGGAAGGGCAACCCTCTTCTGTAATTGCAGTTTGCTTTGGTAAGCTGTTCATCCAAGGCTTTGGCATCAACACGGATTCCCATGGATGAAACCTCAAAGGCCTTGCCTAAAAGCTCGTTGTAGAATACAATATCACCGTTTAAAGACCAATCGTCATAATCCGGGGCACGGCCGTCATGCTTTTGCCCGGATTTTAAAAGGTCACCGATCTGCATGATAAATGCGGTTTTGTGCTCTTTTAAATATTCATTTTCCCGTTCCTTTGGAGACAGAGCGGGATACATGTCCTCCAACTCCTGGGTGGTTACAAAGTTTACTTCCCTCTCTAAAGAAACCTCAATTTGCGGATATAATTTTTTCAATTCGTCTAATGTATCGCAAATCGCGCCTACAATTTTGCACACTGTTTCCTTGAGATAGGAGAGATTCCTTGTCTCCGGAGTTATCACCTTTTCCCAGTCCCATTGATCAACATATATTGAGTGGAGATTTGTCATCTCCTCATCCCGACGTATGGCGTTCATGTCTGTGAATATTCCTTCACCGGGTCCAAAACCGTATTTATACAATGCCATCCTTTTCCATTTCGCCAAGGAATGCACTACCTGAGCTACGGTTTGGGTTTCTGCGATATCAAAGCTGACCGGCCGTTCAACTCCATTTAAGTCATCATTGAGACCCGTTGACGGATCAACAAAAAGAGGAGCGGAGACCCGTACCAGGTTCAGAGCCTTGGAAAGCCTTTTTTGAAAGTTTTCCTTTAAAAATGCAATTGCCTTTTGAGTTTGATACAGGTCTAAAACGCTACGATAACCGGATGGTATAACTGTCTTTGACATATTGTCTCCTTTCTTAATTACTTTCTTATTTAAAATTCGATTCTTTAAGGCCCGGAAAAATCGGGTCCCTTTGGTTCTATGGATATTTCACCCAGTGAAATACCATTAACTGTAAAATTCATAAATAAAAGCTCGGGACATCGAGT
>LSQX01023593.1_pt1 | contig 11528 bp, 10 predicted proteins | sample 654561 | NCBI WGS metagenome assembly LSQX01 (sample SAMN04489861, study PRJNA283612) | anaerobic digester metagenome | isolation source: 4 biogas reactors fed with cattle manure at either 37C or 55C with and... | place: Denmark: Kongens Lyngby | collected 2014 | reverse complement strand
ATATGCCAACGCTTCAAAGCCACACACATTGCCAAGCCGCACCAGCCAACGCTAAAACCAAAGCTTGTCAAAGAGTGTGTCTTTCCAAACGCACGGACGAAAAGAAAGCACGGGCATACAACATTGTATAAAAGCAATAGCGGGTAAAGTGGTAAAATCAAGGTATGTGCATTTAATAAACTTTTGTAGTTGCGGACAGGTAATCGCCTTGAAATCCGCTACTGCTCTTATACTTGACCGTTAGGTGGAAATCCCTGCGGGCTTTCCACCTAACGGAGCAGCGATTTGCGTGTGTCCAGCCCTGCGGGACTGTCCACTAACTTGCGATTTGCAACATGCAAATCACATCGCAAACCGCTGCTCCGTTGTGCGTCATTTAGAGGCGGAAATAGAGAGTTGAAATACTCGTGTTTTTTTGAGTATTTTTGTATGAATATAAATATGCAAAATGAAAATTACAGAACGAAAATACTTATATGAATATTCGGATAAAATCGGAAATCAAATTCCCGAATTGGTTAATAAATTTGACTTTTCGGAAACGAAGAATGATTTTGAATATTTGACTAAAGCTTCAGCAGTTTATTCCTCAAATATCGAAGGGAATAGTATTGACTTGAATTCGTATATGAACTATGAACTTAGCAAAGAAAAGTTCAAAATAGGAAAAGAAATAGAAGAAATAGAACAATTGATTCAAGCATACGAATTTGCTCAAACAAACTCATTGGATGAAAAAAACTTGCTAAAATCGCATGAAATTCTTTCAAAATCACTGTTGATAAAGAGTAAAAGAGGGAAATATAGAATTGAACCTGTTGGAGTATTCGGAAAATCAGGAATTGCATATTTAGCAGTTGAGCCTGATTTTGTTGAAAAATATATGAAAATCTTCTTTGAAGAACTGTCCACTTTAGTAAATGAAAAATTAACTCAGGAAGAAGTCTTTTATTTCGCTTCATTGACTCATTTGCGATTTGTCCATATTCACCCATTTCGAGATGGAAACGGAAGAACAGCTCGTTTGCTTGAAAAATGGTTTATAAGCGAAAAATTAGGAAAATCATTTTGGGAAATTCCGTCTGAAGAATATTACAAAAATAATCAACAAAAATATTACAACACAATAAATCTTGGAGTTAATTTCTATGAACTGAATTATGATAAATGTTTGCCGTTTTTAGAAATGCTTCCAAATTGCTTGAAATAAAACAAGAATAGAAATCAAAAAAACTCTTGGATTTCATAGGTTTGAGATTTATAAAAATGTGAATATGGCTAAAGGAAGAATATTATAAGTCAAGGAATCTGAAATAAAAGTAATTTCAAAAGATGAAATCGATTATATCAGTCTTACTGATATAATTAGAGGATTTAATGAAGGGAGTGGGTTAATTTGAAAGTGGATAACCAATAAAAACACGTTAGAATACCTCGGAGTTTGGGAAAATTTGAAAAATGACAATTTTAATTACCCCGAATTCGAGGTAATTAAAAACGAAGCCGGCGTAAATCGTTTTGTTATGTTTGTCGGTCAGTGGATAAATAGAACAAATTCCATAGGAATGATTGTAAAAGCAGGAATATATGGGGGAATATATGCTCATAAAGATATTGCTTTCCATTTTGCCATGTGGTTAAGCCCCCCGTTAGTGCGGCTTTACAAACCGTGCCTTGCTTTGCAAAAACAAAAAAAACCTTAGTAACAAGTTGAAGTTCACGCAAATCAAAACCTTATTATCTTATTAAAGAATTTACGGTTTTATGATAATAGTAAAAATAGCCCGGCAGGGCGACTGGGGCATAAAGCAAGGCTTTACGCCAGCGGTTAATCGCATTTTGTTCTCCGGGCAAGTTGTTGATTAACCTTCTTCAAAAGTAGAAGTTCCGTGCCGCTGCGAACAATTGTTTTAATAATCGGTTAATTCTCTAAAATAGCCGACACAATAAAATACCTTTTAGTCTTTTATCGGCAATTGATATTAATTTTGCAATAAAGAAAATAATATACAGGAATGACATTTGAAATGCAACCCGAAATCAACCTTGAGACAAACTATTATAAAATACTGAATATCCGGAATTTAACTGAGAGCACATTTGTGCTGCAATTGCCGGCTACCCGATTTAAATTTGAAGCCGGTCAGCATATTTCTCTTTCGGTTCTCGGAGATTTTCAAAGCCGGGAGTATTCCATTTACAGTGCCGAAGATGCCGAAAATCTGGAAATTTTAGTAAAGGAAGTGGATGGCGGATACTTTACGCCAAAATTGAAAAACCTTAAAAATGGGGATATTCTGGAAATTCACGGTCCGTTCGGGCGATTTTCACTTGACAAAAGCAAATTAGAAACGCACCGGCATATTTTTATTGCCACCGGCACCGGCATTGCCCCGTTTCGCAGTATGATTATGAGTAATCCGGGACTGAATTATCAGCTTATCCATGGCGTTCGCCTTGGCAATGAAGCTTATGAACGGGAGTTTTACGATTCCGAACGCTATCTGCTGTGCACTTCGCGCGATGATTCGGGCGATTACGGGGGGCGCCTGACGGGCTATCTCAGGGAAACCGAATTTGACAAAAATTCAAGTTTCTATCTCTGCGGAAACAGCGATATGGTTTTCGATGCCATGGAAATCCTCAAAAGCAGGGGTTTCGGGCGCAAAGATATTAACGTGGAAGTCTATTTTTAGTGGAAACCGGACGTCTCTCCGTAGGCAAGGTCGCCGGCATCTCCCAATCCGGGAACAATATAGGATTTTGAAGTCATCCCCTCATCAACAGCGCCAAGCCAGAGCGTAACATTCTCATCCTGAATCTTCTCTGCAACATATTCAACTCCCTGCCGGCTTGCAATGATGGAAGCCAGATGAATATGCTCAGGCTTTCCTTTCTTCAGAAGGGCTTCATAGCTGATTTTCATGGACTTGCCTGAGGCAAGCATGGGATCCGACAAAATAACTACTTTGTCATTCAGAAGGGGAGATGCGATATATTCAAAAGCGATTTCAAATCCACCATTTTCATTGTATTTGCGAAAAGCCGAAATAAAACAGTTTTCAGCCCGGTCAAAAATTTTAAGCAGTCCGTTGTGCATGGGCAGCCCTGCCCGTAAAATGGTTGCCAGCACCGGCTGCTTCTCCAGTTTCGGAACCCGTGCAACGCCCAGCGGAGTGGTTACTTCCGTAACCTTATATTTCAATTCCTTACTAATTTCATAAGCAAACAGTTCCCCCAGTCGGTAAAGGTTTTCCCTGAACCGCATCGGGTCTTTCTGAATAGAACTGTCCCGGATTTCTGCCAGATATTCATCAAATATCGAATGATGGTTTCCTAAGATTTTTACTTCCATTTTTTTTTGATTTATGTGAAAAAACATTGTCATCGCTGTCCTGAAACTAAAATTTCTAATTTCACTCAAATTGAACAAAATGTATATTTTCTGCCTGTATTTTCGCACATGTAAAAATGGGAATTTATGGACAAAGATTTGTTGCATTGTTCACAAATAGCAAGATTAAATAGAATTAAATATCTTTACAACCCAAAGATATTAATTTTGCCTTTTTCTTTAAAACTACAAATAATGATAATAAAGAATAAGTCAGATATTATAAAAGCATTTGTAAATCTAACTCCTTTTTTTATTCTTGCTATTACCGCCACCTGGCTCGTTTCCGACAATATATTTTTTTGGGATACAGTACAACTCAGCGCCAAACACGCTACATTTTATTTTGAAAATAATTTTTCAAAACTGTTATTACCCGACAGCTTTGACAGCGGACACGTGCCCGCATTCGGAATGTATCTGGCTGCATGTTGGAAATTGTTTGGGAAAAGCTTACTTGTAAGTCATTTTGCCATGTTACCCTTTTTATTGGGAATTATCTGGCAATCACACCAGTTGCTAAAAAAATTTATTAGTCACAAATATTTATATTTTGCGCTTATTTTGTTTCTTTTGGATCCAACACTTTTGAGTCAGGCAACTTTAGTATCGCCCGATATTGCATTAGTATTCTTTTTTCTTCTGGCATTAAATTCAGTATTGTCACAAAAAAAAATAATCATTTCAATTGCAGTTGCAGGACTCTCGCTTACCAGTATGCGGGGAATGATGGTTGCTTTCTCAATCTTGATATTAGATTTAATCTTCACGCTTAAAATTGAAAATTTTAAATCTATATTTCTTCAATTAACACAAAAAGCAGTTATCTATTCCCCGGCCTTAATTATTTTTTTAGGTTATAATATCTATCATTTTAAGGAAAAGGGCTGGATTGGGTATCACGAAGACTCACCCTGGTCCGAATGTTTTCAACGTGTAGGTTTTAAAGGAGTGCTTTACAACATAGGAATTTTGGGATGGCGATTTTTAGACTTTGGCCGTGTCTTTTTATGGATAACTTTTTTTACAATTGGAATGCTTTTTTATAAAAATATAAAAAATGATACCAAAGTAAAAACACTCTTGTTTATTTTTATTATTATTCTTGGCAGTCTTTCAATAAGTTTTGTTCTGTACAAAAATTTGAGCGGTCACAGGTATATTTTACCCGCAATCCTTTCATTTTCATTGCTTACTTCCTATTTGGTTTTTGAAATTATTTCTTCAGAGAGGATAAAGTATCTTATTTTTAGTTTGCTTGTCATTGGTTTAATAACAGGAAATATGTGGATATATCCAAGGGAAATTGCTCAGGGCTGGGATGCTTCGCTGGCTCATTTTCCTTACTATGAGCTCAGAGAAAAGATGCTTTCCTATATGGATGAACAAGAAATACAAACTGAGGAAGTGGCCAGTTTTTTTCCTGATAATGTTGAAATAAAGTACCTTGACCTTTCCTGTAATGAATTGGGACATACTTCGTTTAGCCCTGAGAATAACTATGTTTTGTATTCAAATATTTTTAATGACATTACAGACGGAGAATGGCATATGCTCGAAAATGAATATTTTGTTCTGAAAGAATATAAAAAATCAGGAATTTATAATCGGTTATACAAAAAAATTAATCCTATGTAAATTTTAAACTTCTTTCCAGATTTAAAGACTGACAAAATGATTAAAAAGATATATAAAAGATTGTTTTCCGAGAAATTCAGAATCAATATTAAAATTCAGTTCAATAAATTAACATCTTTCTCCTACCTGGGGAATCAATTTTACTGTAATTGTTGCAATAAATCATTTAGGAAGTTCCTGCCGAAAGGGAATGTAAAAAGAGAAAACGCTCAATGTCCTTATTGCGGTTCACTTGAAAGAACGCGCCTTTTATTATTATATCTTCAAAATGAAACCGGACTTTTTGAAAAAAAGGCATTAAAATTATTGCATTTTGCGCCTGAAAGGGCATTGTTTAATATCTTCAAAAAACTTGATATTGAATATGTTGATGGTGATATAAACCCTGCGTATGCAAGAAATACTATAGACATTACAGAAATCAATTATCCTGATAATTATTTTGATTCAATCATTTGCTCCCATGTTCTGGGTCATGTACCTGATGAAAAGAAAGCAATAAAGGAGCTTCGACGAGTTTTGAAAAGTGATGGCACAGTGCTGGTAATGACCCTGTTGAATGTGAATATAGAAAAAACATACGAGAATTCCAAAATAATCATGCCAAAGGATAAACTGATATTTTACGGTGAGCCTGATTTATGCAGGTTGCACGGGTTGGACTTTGGTGACAGGCTGCAACAACAGGGTTTTGCTGTTGAGCGTATAGACTATCGGGAAAAGCTCTCAAAAGAAATAGTTGAAAAATATCGTTTGGGCGACGGGCAAAGGGAAATTATTTTTAAATGCACAAAGTAAAATAAGTTTTATTATTATCTATCTGATATTCAATTAATTAATGTCTCACAGTTGCTTTACCAATCCACTTTCGTAATTTATAATAAACATACTCTCCTTTCAGGTTTAGCACAAAATTTCCGCTTTGCTCCACAGGATACCTTTGAAAATGAAAATCAAAAGTATCCCGTTTCACTCCGGCGGTTCCAAATGTTATATCGCAGATTTTTTTATTGCGAACAGCTTCAAAAACCTGTTTTGGCACACCGGAATCGGTAAAAGGAAATGAGAATGCTTTTACCCTGGGTTTCACCAGCTCATCAATAATTGCCATACTTTTTCGTATTTCATCAACCTGTTCTTCTGCAGAAATTTTCCAGAACTCAGCATGTGAGTGGCTGTGCACACCAATGGAAAATCCACCGGACATCAATTTCTTAACTTGTTCTGATGTAAGATAGGGCTGTTGTTTTTTCAAAAAATCCATAAAATCAATTCCTAACTTTTCTGCGGCTCTGTCCAAAATATCGGACTGCGAAATTCCGGCAGCCAAAACTCTTTTTCCGGCAAGTCCGTTTTCAGCCAAAAACTTCTCAGTTTCTGTATCAGATTTTTCATATAGTTTGCTTAAAATCAGGCTCGCTTTATATCTGTGAAACAGCGCTTTGTTGTCAATAAAAGCAGTATTCAGGAAAAATGTGGCAGGTATCCCCTTTTTGAGTAAAATGGGTGCAATCACCTCTGCACATTCGCGCAATCCGTCATCAAAGCTGAGGTGAAACACTTTTTTTTCGGAAAAACTTCCCGAAGTCAGCTCTTCTATTGAAACCGGAATAAAATATTTCAGGAAAGAATCAAGCTCTTTTTCAAATTGAGCCACATTCCGGTAGGGATAATTTAAAATGTACGGCAGTTTTTCATTGCTCACCGTGTGGTAGAAAGGCAAAAAAACGGGCGTATTCATTCTAAAAAGCTGTTTTGCAGGGCAAAAATACCCGATCTGTCTGCTTATAAAGCGGGGAATTTTTCTCATCCTGTCACTCCTTTCGCCCATTTAATCGCGCGCGGCAGACGGTTTATCCGCAATTGTCCGTAAACCTCCGGCGTTGCGCCAAATCCTTTAAAGAATCGTGCAATTCCGGGAACCATCGAACCTTCAAAATCGAGAATCAGGTTTTTGCCGGCAGCATTTTTCAGCAACCGGTCAATTAAAAAAAACATTGCCCGAAGTTCTTTTCCCTCATCGCTCGAAACTGCATTCATATATATCAGCCGGTTTTTCCACCTGCAAAAAAAGGCGGCTGCGCACAAATTGTTTTCGGAAGAATAAACCCCGATAATTTCGCCAAAGCCTTTGTGAACCGAGTAGGCAATGATACTTTTCAACTTTTGCATGTTTTGCTTTGAAATTTTTCCTGCAGGATTTTTCATTTTAAAAGCCAAAAAATCTTCCTGCGGAATTCCCTCAGCATAATTGAGCCTGTTTTTTGATGCCTTTACAATATTTCGCCGGGTGTTTTCAGAATAGGCTGAACTCACATTCCGATAGTCCGCCCCGGTGGTTTGCAGCAAAAAATTATTTCGCGGGAAAAAGCTTATGCCTTTCATATTTTTGGGCGGAGTGTTTTCCGCATTGAGCTGAATATCGCCATAGATAAACTTCGCCTCAAGTCTTTGATAAAATTTCTGTCCGATTTCTGCCGGCGGTGATGAAAAAATGCCAAGTTGCTGGCAATAAATTGGGTGAAACAGATAGAATATTCCAAATTTTCGTTTTACGGGAAGCGGCATCACAAAATCGTAGTCTCCCCAAACTAAAGCATCCCAATATCCGGCAGTGCGGTCTAAAAACCAGCTTAGCGCATAAACCCGGCTGTTGGACGCTTCACTGACGCAACGATCCCATTTGACGTAGTCAATTTCATCATGCTTCACATATTTCAAAAACTCACCGTTGTGCATTTGTCCACTTAAATCCCGATTCATTCATTCTTATAAAAACATCACGAAAACCCTTCCAGTTGCCCAAATCATTCAATGATTCATTATGCCAGATTGCGGAGAAAGTTCCGCCGGTCTTTCTCACTTCCCGCATCAGCTTTTTCGTTTCAAGCCAGGCTTCGTCCGGCGAAATTTTCATGTAGGTCTGAAACCCGACATCCATCACCTGAAACGGAATAATCTTCAACAAAGTCTCTTTTTCCTCTTTTAAATCATAAAAAAAGTAGGGTATGCAAATTCCGGCACGAAAACCCGGTTGCGAAGGGTATCCCATAGAGTAATCTTCCCGGATTCCGGCTTTAATCAGGTTCCTGTAGGTTTCCGGGAAGTTTAGCCGCAGAAAATGCTGGCGGCTTTTTCGGATTTCCTTCCCCGTAATTTCCTCAAGTCTTCTGATTTCCTTATTAAGAACTTCCTCCGCTCCATTTTCAGAAGAACGAAATGAAGGATGAACACCAACCGCATATTTTGAAGAAATACCGGCAATCAGCTTTTGTAGGTTTCTGTTTTTCCAGTGAATATTTTTGTCGAATTTCCCGCAATCTCCCAACAGAAAGAAGAACAGCGCTTTATTTTCATTCCCCTGAAAAATTTTATCAATAAACGCATAGGTATCATAAGGGTCTTTTTCCCTTTTCGACCACACTTTCAACCGATTTTTAACTTCGGTAGAGTTGAACCTTAACAACGCTTTTCCCATTGCACCACAACTGCGGAAAAGCCCTTTATAGGAAAATGCCCAGGCATTGTCAACGTCTATGGTGCTGAGAAATTCAAATTTCGGTTCGGGAAAACTGATTTCGGGAAAAGATTTTTTCATCAGCTCTGCCAGCATGTTTGCCCAGATGTTAACCACCGGCTTTTTGAGCAATTCATTTTTGAAAAGTATGCTCTCTTCGGCAGGAAAACGGTTGAATCTGTCCCGCTTTTCACTCAGATACTCTTCAAAACGGGTAACCAAATAAAAAGAAGCAGCCAGCGGGTCAAATGGCAGATCGGAATCTGCTGAGCTTTCAAAAAAATATTTTTCTCCTTTATACCAAACAAGCTGAATATCAGGAACAGACAGCTCCCGACTGAACATCAGCGGATTAGGCTTTATATATGGAATTTTTTCAGTTTTTTGATTTGAATAGTTGAAGCGGGGCAGCTCAGATTTTTGAAATTCTGGCAAATTACAGGTGAATGACACCTCTTTTTTTAGAATTGTCGTGAAAATTAACTTTGAGATATATGCTATCCGCGGAGTTAATTCTTCAGTGTAAATCAGTATCATGCCGGCTTTTGCTTCTGGTTATAATATACCTTCATCGGCAAAACTGTAAAACCGGTTTTGCCCGATAATGAGATGATCGAGAAGGGAAATATCCATCACTTTTGCGGCTTGTTTAATTTTTTGGGTGATTTTCAAGTCTGAATCCGAAGCCCGCATATTTCCCGACGGATGGTTATGACACAGAATTATGGAAACTGCGCCGCTGTCTAACGCTTTTTTCATAATGAGCCGAACGTCAATCACCGTTCCGGTAATTCCGCCCTGGCTCAGCATAAAATGATCCTTGATTTTATTTGCCCGGTCAAGCAGCAGAATCCAAAACTCTTCGTGGTTTAGGTCTCCCAGCAAAGGCATAAAAAAATCAGCAACATCTTTGCTCCCGGTAATTTTTTGAGTTTCAAACACTTCGGCTTCTTTGCGCCGCCTTCCTAATTCAATTGCCGCTAAAATGGCAACAGCCTTTGCTTCTCCGATTCCCTTAAATGTTTTCAGATATTCAATCCCCTTTCTGCCCAACTCGTTGAGATTGTTGTTTACGGACGACAGGATTCTGCGACTTAGCTCAACGGCAGTTTCATCAAGGTTCCCGGAGCCAATCAGAATAGCAATCAGCTCGGCATCGGTCAAAGCTCTTTCGCCCTGCGAAAGCAGCTTTTCGCGCGGACGGTCTTCTGCCGCCCAATCCTTGATATTCAATTTTTTGTATTCGCTCATTTTCCCGAAGTGTGCCTAAAAATATATATTTTTCGGGAATATGCCTCTCCGGGACGAGATTTTGGGCAGAAAAAAAGCTTCTCTGAAACCGGAGAAGCTTTTTAATATATGTTGTATTATGAAAAACTTTCTACAAACTGTTCACTTTCAGGGCAAGCTTTGACTTCAGGTTTGCCGCCTTATTTTTGTGAATAATATTCTTTTTTGCTAATTTATCAATCATCGAAACAACTTTCGGGTGATTTTTTTCGGCTTCTTCCCGGCTGGTTTCATTTCTCAGCGCCTTGATGGCATTACGGGTTGTTCTGGCATAATACCTGTTGAGCAACCTTCTTTTTTCGTTTTGCCTTATTCTTTTTAATGCAGATTTGTGATTTGCCATTTTCTATTTTTAAATCATTTTTTTAAAGTAGCCCGTAGGGGATTCGAACCCCTGCTACCAGGATGAAAACCTGGCGTCCTAACCGCTAGACGAACGGGCCATCGGTGTTGAAGAACTTTCGTTTTCGTTTCAAAACGGCTGCAAAAGTAATTTTAATTTTTGAACCAACAAATTATTTTTCTCTTTTTGAAAAAAAAATGATGGTTTTTCTTAATAAATTGCCAGCTCTTTGCGGTAAAACATCTCTCCGTTGCGGGCAATCACTACATAAATGCCGGGTTTGAAATCCTTTACGCTGAAGGTGTAGTTGCTGTTTCCGTCGGTTTTGCCGGCAAATACTTTCTTACCGTCCAGACTGTAGATGTCGATTGTTGTGCTGGCGGAAGTGGCCGTGGGCAGGCCAAGGGTTACCAGGTCAGTGGCTGGATTGGGGAAGATGTGCATCTGGTTGGTTTGGCCGGCGTCAGAAGTTATTCCTACCGTTTCGGGTGCATACCAGGCTTCCCATCCCTGGCCGGAAATGGTTTTGTTGGTAATAAAGATGAGATAAAATTTTCCGCTGGGCGATGTTACCGGTGCAGGCAGATTGTCGGGGGTGTGATGACCGGAATATTCAGCCAGCAGTTGCATGTTGGCCTGGTCATAGATCAGAATCTTATCGTTTACAGGCTCGGTGTCGAAAGCGGTAAAATGCAAAGTGGTGGCGCCAGGCTCGGTTGGCATGATCATCCATTTGCACATCTTATTGTGGGAGTAGTTGAAGTTTAGGCTGCCGTCGCTGATTTCGCCCATGGGTTCGGTGAGCATCGTGAGGCCATTGCACCAAGTAGGGTGATGGGAGGTGTACTCGGCCAGAAAACCATTGGCGGTGGCTTCGCCATTGCTTTTGAATACCACCAACAATTCGTTACCCGTCGAATTCATCACCGGTGGTAGGTTGGTGCCGGTATAGGTTCCTAAAAGGGATGCGCTGGGGGTGGCGCCGTCATAAACGGCCACCTCGTCATCTTCTGAAAGCTCAAAGCGTTTAAATTCCAGTGTGATTGATGTCACGGAGTCTTCGGGCGACTGCGGTGTGATGAGCCAGCTTGTTTCGTTGTCGGCAGCGTAGTTTTCTACCGGGCCGCTGCCATCCTCTATCGAGCCGCAGCTACCGGTTATTAGTTGCTGTCCTGAATAGTTGTAAGGATAATCGCCGCCGGGAATAAAATTGATCACTGCCGCTTGTCCGCTGCTATAGCCACCGACATCGTTCAGGGTATAAAAGCCGTTGGAGCTTCCGCTCCAGCCGAAGTTAAAATGAAAAAGTGAGGCATCATCATAGCCATCGCATACAAAGGCATGGC
>LSQX01406576.1_pt3 | contig 11529 bp, 10 predicted proteins | sample 654561 | NCBI WGS metagenome assembly LSQX01 (sample SAMN04489861, study PRJNA283612) | anaerobic digester metagenome | isolation source: 4 biogas reactors fed with cattle manure at either 37C or 55C with and... | place: Denmark: Kongens Lyngby | collected 2014 | reverse complement strand
CGTCAACGATTGAGCGTATGGTCGTTGACAATCGTTTTTCGTTGATCAAAATATTGAGTTCATGCTCTTTTCGAATCAATGCGCTGATGAAAATTTCTCCGATGACGCGGATTAGATTGAAGTCCTTTTCCAGCCAGCTGCTTTGATACTTCTCGACTGAAAAGTGAAAAAACCCCAGACGTTCATTGTCAATGATGATCGGAATTGAGACGGTCTCGAAATCATCAGCACTTTTGTCAGACAGTCGGACATTCTGTTTCATGTCCTGTCGAACATGATATCGCGTATGATTTGACACAGCGCTGGACTGGAAAATTTCCACTGTACTTTCGACCGCATTTTCAAATTTACCAACTTTTGAAAGGACTTCCATGATTGTGTCGTCAATCTTTTCTGCCTGGACGGACACCAGTTTTTTGGATATCGATGAGATCATCTGTTCCATGCTCAGACGATGCTGCAATGCCTCTTCGACAGATACGAGGTCTGAGATATCGATGGCCATCAATGTGCTTCCCTGAACGGTGCCCGATTCATCAATCGACGGCCAGATGGTGAAGCGCAGTGCGATTGATGTTTCACCTCGAGGCTGCATGACGAGATCGACCTGACGGGGTAGACCGTCAGAAAGACGACTGAGTATGTCGACCAGAATCGACTTGTGTTGGTGACTCACGTAGCTGAGAAAGGATTTTTCAAGCATATGCATCAGATCTTCGTGCAGCTTCTGTGCCGAAGTCTGGTCGACATACAGAATTCGGTGCTGTTTATCCAGGCACCAGACCAGGCTTTGATGGAGTGATCGGATCATCGGTTTCTCAATGTCGTTATGCGTTTGGCTTCCATCGTGCGCGATGACCAGAATGACCAGCGGATCGCCGGTTTGGATCAGTGAAACGGCCGGATCGATAATGAGTTCACGAAAGCTGCTGTCTGCAACTTGAATGCGATAGCGATCAGTTGAACTGGTTTGCGGCTGGATCGCTTTTGTAAAACGATCACGTGCTTTTATCCGGTCATCAGGCGTCAGGATATCAAAAAAATTCCGGCCGCGTAAAAGTGATTTTTTCGCGTAGCCAAATATCGCCATGATCTGATCATTCAATGCAATAATATTTCCTTGCAGAGACAGGATCGCAGCAACATCCGGGCGAAGGCTGAATAACAACTGTAAAAAGGGCTGATCATCAGCTAATCGACCATCACTGTCAGGTCGTAAAAAGGAATCTCTGAGCTGTTCGCGCTCGCGTTTGATACCTTCTGTGATCAGAACGCCGAGAATTGACTCCATCTCGGGATCACGATTAATCTGCTCAGCGACTGCATGACAATAAAGCCGCTTGTCTGAAAGACCATTCAGAACAGATTCCTGATGATGAAGCTTTTGCTCAAGCTGTTGAGTTTGTCGCGACAACAGTTCGTTGTCTGAGATAAGACTGGCCTGCATTGAATGTGAACGTCCGATTGAATAATAGATGATTAATGACGAGACGGGATGCATGAGCCAAAACGCAGCCGCAGTAAGATCCGAAAGTGATATCAGATCGAATATTTCGGGAGATAAAAAAGACAGCTGACTGAAGAACAGGCGCCACATACTAAATAAACCGATCGGGATACTGGCCGTCAAGCCGATCGCCACCGGGAATGAGGTGCTGGTGAAGAGAATGAAAAGAAGACCGACGATAGATAACCAAACCTCAGACATCTGCCAGTTGAACCAGGCTGCTATGGCATACATACAAAGCAGCAGCACTGCTGCAACGATATTTTTAAATCGGATAGCCTGGATTTTATCGATCATGATGTACCTGTCAATCTGTCAAAATTTTTGAGGTAAGAGGATCACTCGAAAAATATCCGATTATTCATACTCGAAAAATCAAGTTGATTATACCACAGCAAAAAATATTTTGTAGAAAAATATGATAATATATTCATGTCAACTTCAGGTCACAGAAAATTTATGGTTGGTAAAGTGCGCTTGCTTGGCGCTTTAAATTGTGACCAATCCTCTGATATAAGTAAAAGAAAGATTGAGGTGGACCCATGACAATGAACTTTTGCCGGAACTGCGGAAAACCTTTGACACCCGGTACCCGCTTTTGTATGAATTGCGGAACTCCGATTGATGTGCAATCGCCACAATCATCATCTTTCCCGGTCTCACAGCCAGTCATGCAGACCAGATCGGCTGTAAGAATAAAACCGGTCTGGATCGGAATCGCAATCGGACTGCTTCTGATTCTTTTCGGTATACGCGTGCCTCTGGCGATGCTATTCGGCGAGCAGACATCTGCTCGTGTTACATCTGTCAGCAGAAGAATCGATCGGTCATCCGACCAGATGGAATACAATTTTGATATCAACTATCAATTTCTGACGAATAGCGGAAAAACGGTATCAGGATCATATACGATATCAAATGTCTATAATCAGTCAAAGCTTCCTTCTGAGGGATCAGTCATACAGGTTAAATACGTTCCTGCTCTTACGTTCGTCAATGTCCCTGTCGCTCAGGATCGATTTGGAATTGGATCTCTCATATTGATAGGACTTGGTATGTTGTTGATTGTCTTAGGGGTAAGCGGGAAGTTGACCGTCGGCCGTTCCCGCCGCTGGTAAATCAATGACCAGCAGCCTGATCATCCGTTTTATCTGTTGAAGATAATTCGGGAGTTCGTCCGGAAAAAGTCTGAAGTGAGAGAAGATGCCAAGTCACCCCTCCTCCGACAACGGATAATATGATCCGAACCCAAAGGTTTTGAACCAGAATACCGGACAGGAGCAGGGATCCCCAGAGAATGATGAGTGCACTGTTGCGTGTTCGTTTTCGAACGGCATGGCAAAGGAGATAATTGCGGATTGTTGAGCCAAACAAGCGGTGATTGAGGAGCCAGAGATAGAGACGTCTGGAGCTGCGCAGAAAACATCCAGCTGACAGAAGCAAAAAAGGCGTTGTGGGCAAAACGGGAAGCAAAAGACCAATCAGTCCGAGAATCAATGAAATTGAACCGGACACAATCAGCAATATGCGCTTGAGGCCCCGTGCCTTATCAGTCGTGTTGCAGGAGATGGAATGATCGAAAGGCGGCAGTTGCCGCCTTTCGTTTTCAGTTTTGTGCTTTGAAATAAACGACATCAGTTAGAGCGCGTCTTCCAGAGATAGATTCAAGGCGTCAGCGACACCTTTTCCATAGGCAGGGTCAGCCAGATAGCAGTTTTTGATGTGGCGCAGCTTGATGTTGTCGGGCGCATCACCCATCGCGCGTGATGTGTTCTCAAACAGAACTTGTTTCTGGTGATCGTTCATCAGGTTAAAGAGCTTACGTGGTTGTGTGTAATAATCATCATCATCTTCGCGGAAATTCCAGTGATAGGCATCACCGTCGAGTGAGAGTGGCGGATCATCATACTTTGGCTGCTCCTGCCATGCACCATAGCTGTTGGGTTCATAACCGATGGTGCTGCCGGCATTATCATTGACCCGCATCTGACCGTCACGATGATAGCTGTTGTGCGGACAACGCGGTGCGTTAACCGGAATCTGGTGATGATTGACACCCAGCCGATACCGCTGGGCATCACCATACGAAAACAGCCGTCCCTGAAGCATTTTATCAGGCGATAAGCCGATACCCGGGACTATGTGCGCCGGATTAAAGGCCGCCTGTTCCACATCCGAGAAATAGTTTTCCGGATTCCGGTTCAATTCGAGTACACCAACCTCAATCAGAGGATATTCGGCTTTGTGCCAGACTTTCGTCAGGTCAAACGGATTATAGGGCATCTTTCTGGCCTGTTCTTCTGTCATCACCTGAATGGAAAGTGTCCAGCGCGGGAATTCGCCTTTTTCAATGCTTTCAAACAGATCCCTTTGATGACTCTCGCGATCTGTCGCGACAATCGCTTCTGCCTCAGCATCGGTCAGATTCTTGATACCCTGTTGGGTCTTGAAATGGAATTTGACCCAGACACGTTCATTGTTCATATTGATCAAGCTGAATGCATGGCTGCCATACCCGTTCATATGCCGATAGGAATAAGGAATACCACGGTCACTCATGGTAATGGTGACCTGATGCAGAGCCTCGGGCAGGGAAGACCAGAAATCCCAGTTGTTCGTTGCACTGCGCATGTTGGTTTTCGGATCTCGTTTAATAGCATGGTTCAGGTCAGGAAACTTCAGCGGGTCTCTCAGGAAAAAAACGGGCGTATTGTTGCCAACCAGATCCCAGTTTCCCTCTTCTGTGTAAAATTTAATTGCGAATCCACGAATGTCACGTTCTGCGTCAGCTGCACCACGCTCTCCGGCGACGGTTGAAAAACGGACAAACACATCGGTTTTCTTACCAACTTCTGAGAATACTTTGGCTTTTGTGTATGTTGTGATGTCGTGTGTGACTGTGAAGGTGCCGAATGCGCCGGATCCTTTGGCATGCATGCGGCGTTCGGGAATGACCTCTCGATCAAAATGCGCCAATTTTTCCAGATACCAGACATCCTGAAGGAGCATGGGTCCGCGGGGACCGGCTGTCATAACATTCTGGTTGTCAACGACAGGCGCACCGGCGGCGGTCGTCAGCGGGTGTTTCTTTTTTTGTTCAGACATCAGAATTCCTCCTTATTACTTTCTGTCAGACAAGCCTGACAAAGTCCCTGGTAATAGACATGTCGTTCGGTGATGTGATGTTGTTCCAGCCCCTGTATATTGACTTCATCCAAATTAATGTCAAAATCAATCAGTCTGTCACACGCTTGACATCGGAAATGGCCGTGCTGCTTTGTTTTAATGTCAAAACGGACACCGGGTTCATCGATTCGCACAGACTGTACAAGTCCTGCATTGGCAAATGTGATCAGCGTATTGTAGACTGTCGATTTTGACAGGGCTGGTATCTCCTGCTTTAAGGCCTGATAAATCGTATCGGCTGTTGGATGCGTATGATGAGTCGCTAAATAGTCTAGTATGCGCATACGCTGGTAAGAGGGTCTGATCCGTTTCTCTTTCAGTTGTCTGGTCAAAAACTCATTTTCCATATTATGCTCCATCAAATTCAATAATTAATATTGAATTGTAATTGTTATTATCTAATACCATTCTTAATTTGTCAATATGTCAATTGCATACATACGCGTTGTCATCAGAGCTAACGTTCAGCACCTGACTGGCTGGAATCCTGTGTTGCCAGGCCGCTGCCCCAAATCGGAATCGGATCACCGAGAAACTCTGGCTTCGACTTGAGGACCCTGCACTCGAAGAAAGCCTTGACACGAGCAGGATATTCACGCAATCGATAATACTTGATTTTCTGGTAGGTGCGGAGATCACTGGCAACGCCTGTCAGATCAAGATCCAGATTGTAACCGATGTAAAGAGCTCTTCTGAGGTGGAAATCCTGAGTGACAACAACAGCTCGTTGCACCTTAAACACATCACGGGCGCGATACAGCGTATCATAGGTGTCAAATCCAGCGTGGTCCATAAAAACATGTTCCGGGGGGACGCCATGATCGACCAGATACTGCCTCATCACAGATACCTCGTCATAATGTTTTTGTCCGTGGTCTCCGGAAACAAGGATTCGGTCTGACCAGTTCTCCTGGTAGAGCTTAAGCGCCTGATCGAGCCTGTCTTTCAGCATCAGACTTGGCCGATCATCAATAACCAGTGCACCGGGAACAATGATACAGTCGACCGGCTGCTGCGGAGCTGTTTCCTGTATCAGTTGTTTTGCCGTATTCTCGACGGAATAGTCAATCAGAAGAATCGCAATCAAGCTGATGACGATAACGATCAGCGCAAACCAAAGCAGATGAATCAACCTCTTTCGGATTTTGGTGACACGGTCAGTGTGGGATGACATGTTTAACACTCGCTTTCGCCTTATTATCACGATATCGGATTCTGTTTGTCAACTTAAATCTGACAGGCGTTGAACAGACATCGCCGATAATGTCTTTGCCGACATCGCATCCAAAAATTAAATAGGAACTACTGTCAAGCACTGGTTATGACATTGATAGATCGGTTATAATGAAACAAGTACGAACAAGGAGCTGGATATGTATCGTCTCGATCAAAATCAAATACCCATCGTAACGGCTCTGCAAGCCGTTCATGACCAGCGGCTAGTACCGTTTGATGTGCCTGGACACAAACATGGGAAGGGAAATCGGGCATTAACCGAGCTGCTCGGGGAGCGATGCCTGAGATTAGACGTCAACTCAATGAAACCGCTTGATAATTTATGTCATCCTGTTTCTGTCATTCGTGATGCTGAAGCACTGGCTGCCGATGCTTTTGGTGCGGCCACCGCTTTTTTTATGGTCAACGGAACGACATCTGCTGTGCAGGCCATGATCCTGACCGCCTGCAAAAAGAATGACGAGATCATCTTGCCGCGGAATGTCCACCGGAGCGTGATCAATGCGCTTGTGCTGAACGGAGCGATTCCAATCTATGTGAACCCTCAGATTGACAGCCGACTGGGTATTTCTCTGGGTATGTCGGTCGCAGATGTTGAACGTACGATTGAAAGTCACCCAAATGCAAAAGCTGTTCTGATCAATAATCCGACCTATTATGGAATCTGTTCCAATTTGCCGGCAATTGTCCAGCTGGCTCATCGCCGGGGTATGCAGGTTCTGGTCGATGAAGCACACGGGACACATCTGAGCTTCGGAGATAATCTGCCCATATCTGCGATGGCTGCTGATGCCGATATGGCGGCAGTCAGCATGCACAAATCAGGCGGCTCACTGACGCAGAGCTCGTTACTGCTTTGCGGCCCGCGGATCAATGCCAGCTATGTCCGGCAGATTATTAATCTGACACAAACAACCAGCGGTTCGTATTTGCTGATGGCAAGTCTGGATCTGTCACGAAAAGTACTGGCAAAAAACGGCCGCGAAATTTTTGAAAAAGTTGTAAATATGGCGGAGTACGCGAGAAGTGAAATTAATGAGATCGGTGATTACTATGCATACGGTCGTGAGCGGCTCAACGGTGATACGATTTTTGATTTTGATTCAACCAAGCTGGCGGTCAACACACTGAAACTCGGCCTGGCCGGTATTGAAGTCTATAATCTGCTTCGTGATGAATACGATATTCAGATTGAGTTTGGCGATCTGGGAAATTTTCTTGCCTATCTCTCAATGGGTGATCGCATACAAGATCTGGAACGCCTGGTCAGCGCGCTTTCTGAAATCAGACGGCGATATAAGCGGGCGGAAGCAGACCTGCTAAGTTACGAGTACATCAGCCCGAATGTTGTCAGATCGCCACAGGAGGCCTTTTATGCAAACAAAATCCAGGTGCCTCTGGAAGATTCGGCTGATCGCGTCTGCAGTGAGTTTGTCATGAGCTATCCGCCCGGGATCCCAATCCTGGCGCCGGGTGAACAGATAACGGATGAAATTATTCGCTACATTCTGTATTCTAAAGAAAAAGGCTGTTCGTTGACGGGCACAGAAGATATCGATGTCAACAAGGTCAATGTACTGGTGGAGTAAATCATGGAATTGTGGTTTTCGGAAAAGCATACGCCTCATGTCAAACTGTCCATTCAGGTGGATCGTCAATTGTATAGCGGTGAAAGCGACTATCAACGTATTGATGTGTTCGAGTCGCATGAATTTGGACGGTTGCTTGTTTTAGACGGCTATCTGATGTTAACGGAGAAAGACGAGTTTATCTATCATGAAATGCTCGTTCATGTGCCGATGGCGGTGCATCCAATGGTTAAAAAGGTGCTGGTCATCGGAGCGGGCGACGGCGGAATTGTGCGAGAACTGACTCGTTACGACACCATTGAACAGATCGATATGGTTGAGATTGACAAAGAAGTTGTTGATGTCTGTCGCCGATTTTTGCCCTTTACAGCTTCGAAATTTGACGACCCTCGTGTTCAGATCCATTTCCAGGATGGTCTAAAATATGTACGCCATTTTGAAGACGCCTATGACCTGATCATTGTTGATTCAACTGATCCGTTTGGCCCTGGCGAGGGGCTGTTCACTCGAGAGTTTTATGGCAACTGTTATAAAGCGCTTCATACAGATGGAATCATGGTTAATCAGCATGAAAGTCCGTTTTATCCGGTTGACGCCGTGGCGATGCAGCGCGCTCATAAGCGCATCGTTGAATCGTTTGCCATCAGCCGTGTATACCAGGCACATATACCGACCTATCCCTCGGGTCACTGGTTGTTTGGGTTTGCCTCAAACTGCTTTCATCCGATCTATGATCTGAAAGCAAAAGAGTGGAAAAAGAGAGAGATCAAGACGCGGTATTACAATACGAATTTGCATCGGGGTGCGTTCGCGCTGCCAAATTATGTTCAGCAGCTTCTGGAGGATGTCGAACATGTTGACCTGGGCTAAGAATCAACTATCATTTATCGGCTGTGACGCTGACTATGCCTCTGCAGACATTGTTGTTTTTGGTGCACCGTTTGATGCGACGACCTCATATCGATCGGGCACACGCGATGCCAGCCGGGTGATGCGAGGTGAAAGCTTCAGCATTGAAACGTATAGTCCATACCAGAATAGAGATCTGGAAGACTATGCAGTATTTGATGGCGGTGATCTCGATCTCCCATTTGGCAATCCATCAGCAGCGCTTGACCGGATTCAAAAAACAATATCATCCGTTTTTGCTGATCAGAAACGGCCGTTGATGATCGGCGGAGAACATCTGGTCACACTGGCAGGCGTCCGGGCGGCTGTTGAGAGATACCCGGATCTGAAAGTAATCCAGTTTGATGCGCATGCAGACCTTCGTGATTGCTACATGGGTGAAAAATTGTCCCATGCGACTGTTATGCGTCGTTGTACAGAAATTCTACAGCCTGACAGCCTGTTCCAGTTCGGCATTCGTTCTGGCGATCGCAGTGAATGGACCTGGGGCCAGGAACACGTCTGGTGTTGCCCGTTCAATTTCAGCCGTTTGGATGACATTCTGCCATTGCTGGCTGGGAAACCGGTTTACCTGACCATTGATCTGGATGTTCTTGATCCGTCTGCCTTTCCTGGAACGGGAACACCGGAAGCTGGCGGTGTCAATTTCGATCAACTTCTGCAGGCACTCATCAAGACTTTCCAGCTGTCTGTCGTCGCCTGTGATCTGACAGAACTCGCGCCCGGACTGGATCCGAGCGGTATTGCGACCGCAGCCGCATTAAAAGTGCTGCGAGAACTGATATTGGCCTGGTCGAATGAAAAATTGCATGACGATCTGTAGGAAACATTGGATCGAATAGGAGGATAAAAATGGGAAAAGCTTTAATCATCGGATGCGGCGGTGTGGCTCAGGTGGCCATACACAAATGCTGTCAGAACAGTAGTGTATTCGAATCAATTATGATTGCCAGCCGGACGCGTGAAAAATGCGATGCCTTGAAAGATAAACTCAAGGACTCAAAAACACATATTGAGACAGCTCAGCTGGATGCAGACGACACACAGCAGGTTATTAACCTCATCCGGATGTATCAACCGGACGTTGTATTAAATCTGGCGCTTCCTTATCAGGACTTGTCGATTATGGACGCGTGTCTGGCGACAAAAACATCATACGTTGACACAGCGAATTATGAACCGCGGGAAACAGCGAAATTTGAATACAGCTGGCAGTGGGCTTATCATGACCGCTTCAAGGAAGCCGGTATCATGGCTTTGCTCGGCAGTGGTTTTGATCCCGGCGTAACAGGTGTATTTTCGGCATATGCCCTGAAACACCAGTTCGATGAGATTCACACCATCGATATTCTGGATGCTAACGGCGGTGATCACGGATACCCCTTTGCAACAAATTTCAATCCTGAGATTAATATCAGGGAAGTGACCGCGAATGGCAGCTACTGGGAAAACGGGCGCTGGATCGAAACAGAACCCATGGCGATCAAACGATCCTATTGCTTTGAAGGTATCGGACAAAAAGATATGTATTTACTGCACCATGAAGAAATAGAGTCGTTGGCAAAGAATATTCCCGGCATTCGGCGAATTCGGTTTTTCATGACATTTGGGCAGCAGTACCTTACTCATTTGAAGTGTCTGGAAAATGTAGGCATGACGTCGATCAAACCAATTCTGTTTGAAGGGAAAGAGATCATTCCGCTTCAGTTTTTAAAAGCTGTTCTGCCTGATCCAGCGAGCCTTGGTCCGCGTACTGTCGGCAAAACCAACATAGGCTGTATATTCCAGGGGATCAAGGACGATCAGGAAAAAACATACCGCCTGTATAATATCTGTGATCATCAGGAGAGCTACCGCGAAGTCGGGTCTCAGGCGATTTCCTATACAACAGGTGTGCCGGCAATGATCGGAACGATGCTGCTGATGAATCAAACCTGGTTTAAACCCGGCGTTTATAATGTCGAGTCATTCGATCCGGATCCGTTTATGGACGCGCTGAATGAATGGGGACTGCCCTGGCAAGAAGATCACAGTCCGGAGCTGATCGACTGATGAGACGCGTATTACCAGACTTAAGCGACCTTCAGACACCATGCTATATCGTTGATGAGCAAGCATTGGCAGACAACGTTCAGTGTCTTGCTGGTGTTGCCAGTGACACTGGTTGTAAGATTCTTCTGGCTCAAAAAGCTTTTTCGATGTTTGCGGTTTACCCGCTGCTTCGCCAATACCTGCATGGGACGACTGCCAGCGGCCTTTATGAAGCCCGCCTGGGTCATGAGTATTTTGGTGGTGAAACCCATGTGTTTTCACCGGCCTATCAGGACCGGGAATTTGATGAAATTCTTGCTGTCAGTGACCATCTGGTATTCAATTCATTTGCCCAGTGGCGGCACTTTAAAGATCGGGCTATGGAAGCAGGCCGTTCCTGTGGCATGCGTGTTAACCCGCAGCGTCCGACGCAGAAAAGCAGTCTATATGACCCGTGCACACAAAACTCCCGACTGGGTGTTCCGCGTTCGGCATTTGAGCCTGATGCCTGTGAAGGTCTTTCGGGACTTCATTTTCATTGCCTGTGCGAGCAAAACACAGACGCGCTTGCAATTGCACTTGCTGCTTTTGAAGAACAATTTGGCAGCTTTCTTGATCAAATGAGCTGGGTGAACTTTGGCGGCGGACATCATGTTACCCGATCCGATTATGATATTGACCATTTAAAACAAATGATTGAAGATTTTTCCCATCGACACTCGGTTACCGTGTATCTTGAACCGGGTGAAGCGGTCGCGTTGGATGCCGGCTATTTAATTTCAACGGTGATCGACATTGTTGGGGTTGGCACTGATCTGCCAATTGCGATCCTCGACACATCGGCTACCTGTCACATGCCAGATGTTCTCGAAGTTCCTTACCAGCCGCGATTAACCGGTGCTGGTGTGGCAGGCGAAAAAAAAATTACCGTCCGGCTTGGCGGCCCGACGTGTCTTGCAGGTGATATTATCGGTGACTACAGTTTTAATGTCATGCCAAAAATCGGCGACCGGATGGTTTTCCATGACATGGCAATCTATACGATGGTCAAAAACAACACATTCAACGGGA
>LSQX01389224.1_pt1 | contig 11529 bp, 5 predicted proteins | sample 654561 | NCBI WGS metagenome assembly LSQX01 (sample SAMN04489861, study PRJNA283612) | anaerobic digester metagenome | isolation source: 4 biogas reactors fed with cattle manure at either 37C or 55C with and... | place: Denmark: Kongens Lyngby | collected 2014 | reverse complement strand
TGGGTATTCCCGCTTGCACTGATAAGCATACCTGACAAAAGCGCAAATAACAATAATCCTGTGGGCACGTTTTTAACTGGATGGGGCAGGGTGTTAGAGTGTTTTTTCGACAGGTTTTGCCGCAAAGCAAAAGAGTTAAAAAACGAAAAAAACGGGAATCCCCTTTAATTTGTTTGGTTTTTGTTTTTCAACTATACTCTTTGGAAAAACAGGGGGTCTGTCTGCATGGCCCAAAACACACCGTACCCTGACCAGAAAGTTTTTCTCAGACTTATTTCAGCAGTAAACAAATCTGATACAGAAGCAATCCGCCGACTTGTGACCCGGGAGGGGGTCGACGTCAATTACTCCGAGTGGTTCACATGGCTCGGGACTACACCGCTCATCCGCGCCGCCCAGGTCTCGTCTGTAAAATCCGTTCACGAGCTTATTTCTCTCGGGTCTGATGTTCACGCCACGGACTCACGGAAATTGACCGCCATGCACCATGCGGCAACAGACAAAAAAGGGGAAATCATCGATATGCTCGCATCGGCTGGCGCAGATATCAATGTCCGCGACAAATACGGAGAGACGCCGCTCATGAAGGCATCTGCGAGCGGTATCGGAATCAAGCCGTTAACGAGGCTGGTAGAGCTTGGAGCGGATATGGAAGCGGCGGACAACAAAGGGAATACGGCACTGCACCACGCAGCCGGGAATGGAAGAACAAACAAGCCGTTGGATTATCTCCTCCGGTCGGGGGCGTCAGTCAATGTGCGCAACACAAAAGGAGAGACCCCCCTTGTATGGGCTGTTTGTTCAGGGCGTACGAGAGGAGCCGAGATGCTGCTCGAACTTGGCGCGGAAATAGATTCACGGGACAGCGATGGCAGGACGCCTTTGCTGAGAGCCATACAGCGCGGAGGAAACATGCCCGACCGCATCGAACTTCTTGTCGAAAATGGAGCGGACATTTATGCCGAGTCCGAAAAAGGATTGGGAATTTTCAATATGCTGTTCAGTTGCTGCTCAATCGACGAGATAATGGCACTGGCTCCGGCGCTCTTTCATGCGGTGTGCAGCAAGGGGCCGCTTCCTGGCGGGGCAGTCGAAAAGGCAATACGGGCAATAAGGGGAAACAGCGGGCTTGTCACGAAAAGCGCCATGCATATGGCCATGGTTGTCCTTGCGTACTTCATCGGGACCGAGACGGCGAAACAGTGTTTTCCCAAAAGCTTCAATATATTCTTAAACAGGAATTTTGAGGACATGATTCACCGCGTGATACTGGCGTACAGGGTCCACAATATATTCCGCGACAGACCGGAAGACGTCCTGGAAGTGCTGATGATGGGGGAGGGGAAGGCAAGCGGAATGCCGAACACAAAAAGGGACGAACTCGCAAGGTATGTCGATTTTCTGCTGGATGCTCTGAACAAAAACCCTTCTTCTGTGCTGCGTTTTGTAGAGAAAAGAGTGGGAAAACACCTTGAAAGCTGGACGGCACAGGGGATTAAGGGTGCGGACGCGCTTGTCTCCAGGCTGGTCGGGTTTGTCAATCAAACGAAGAAAGAAGACGGGACACCTTTTGACAGAGGAGTGACTGACTGGTTTTAACAAAAACAACAAAAAAATAATCAAAAAGAAAGATACAAAGAAACAAAAAACCAAATAAACAATTGCACGTAGAAACAAACAACCTGAGAAACAAATACACGCAGAGAAAAATATTCAAAGGTACATAGAGACATAGAAAAAAACATCAAAAAACAAAAACATGCCTTTTTGCATATATACATACATGCGTATTGGATGACATTCCCCCCACCTATAGAGGCGGGGGACTTTTTTAACAGAACTCGTTAAATAGTATCCCAAAAAGAACACCGTTGCATGTGTTGCTAAACACACACAATCAATATTAAGACGATATACTCTTTTAACAGTACTTGTTAAAATTCTGGAAATCCAATCTCTATATCAGCCTCTTTTTTGACACCCCTGGATTTCGACAAGCAAGCAGCCAGCCTGGATGTTAAAATATCCAGATTTTCCAGGGCATACTCTTTCCAATCCGCAAACTCTTTTCCTATTCTTTTATTCAGAAAATCAACAACGACTTTTGGGTTTGTTTCAAGGGTTTCAATCATGAAATCGACAAGATGCTGGGTCATATCAGTGTCCATTATTCCCAGCATTCTCCTTCGCCCGTGGGATATTGCGCCAAGGACAGCTTCGGGCGATATGTAGTCAGGCACAAAGTTTTCGGCAAAGATACGAACCAAGTCTTCCACGGAGGAAGAGTCAACGGGATACAAAAACTTCATCAATTCAGCGGATGGTTTTTCCGGGTATTGAACTATGGCTGTTGCGAGGGCAAACATACTCTTGTTACTTGGCGAAAATTTTTTGTTTCCAAGTGATTTTAGTATATCCACCATTATTTTTTTTTGTTTTTCAGGTGTATTCTCGTTAGTGTTACCATTGAGTTTTTCCTTAATCAATAGCGAAGTAAAATTTAAAACAGCATTATCAATATCCCAGTAGTTTTTTAAAAAAATACATCCGGAAAACCTGGATTTAGGGTTCCATTTTTGTGCATCAGCCCCAGCACTCAGCAATATTTCCACTAAACACGACCTTTTTGATTTAACGGCATAACCCAAGGGTGTTATACCGTTTTTATCCGGCTTGTTTATCATTTCAGGAGCTAGCTTGCTTGACTGAACAATGGTTCTCAATATTTCTAAAATAAATTCATTGGAATATTCACTTACAAACCGCAAATCGTATTTCAGAAAATCCTTCCAGTCTTTTTTGCATCTTTTGTGTATTGCTTTTACCGCCTGTATTAAAACACTGTCTCCGTTATTATCTACAGCATTCACATCTGCGCCCTTGTCAATAAGCTTTTGAATCATTTCGCTGTCACAATAAGATTTTTCTATTGCTGTCATAAGAGCCGTCTTCCCATTTTTATCAATAATATCAGTTCTTGCTCCGTGGTTCAAAAAAACCTCTGCTACGCTATTATTTCCCTCTTCAAAGGCATTCATTAATGGTGTGACCCCTACGTTATCTTTAAAATAATCTTCTTCTTCAAAATAATCCTCATTTACAAAATTTACGTCAACACCGGCTGAGATAAGCATTTCTGCCGCCTCTGTGCGCCGAGCATAAAATAAGACATTGTTTCCATATTCATCTATTGAATCAACTGCTGCTCCGTGTTCAAGAAGTATTTCCATTAATTCAAGCTCGCCGCAATCAGCAGCTTCCATCAAAGGAGTTTTTTCCTCATCGTTTGTTATATTCACATCAGCACCGGACTCCACTAAAAAACTGACAGTTTCTTTCATTGCATCTCCATTCATTTTTCTGATGGCGTAAAACAATGGCGTTCTGTCAAACATATCAAGCGAATTAATGTTTGCGCCGAGGTCAATAAAACATTTAAAGACAGAAATCGGAGCAGATAAATCAATACACCTATAAAGAAATTCGGATAGTCCATCTTTGTAAAATCGCTGTTCCTTGTTCGCACAACTTTCTTCTTTAATCAGGTTTTTTATAGTTGCCAGGTCGCATGATTGAATTGCATTATCTATTTTTTTGTTGAATTCCTGGCTAAAAAAACTGTAAAAAAAACTGTCATAATTCATGGGAATCCTCCTGAAAAACACAGTGATAGAAACTTTTGCCGTCTTGTTACCGGGAAAAAACAAGGCTGGAATACTCGCAAAGTGTTGTCCCTTGTTTAGTATACATGGCATTTCCCCGGGGCGGTTTTTTTCTCTGCGCATTTTTTTCCTGAATGAGTTTTTTCAATCCAAACCCCTTTTCAACATTTCAGATACACTATCCGAAGATAGGACCTGAAAGAAAAAACTGTTATTTCTCCCGAAAAACGAGGTGTTGAACACATGGCACAGGAAGTTCAGAGACCAAAAAAACCTGTTAAAAAGGCGGCAAAAAACGGATTTTTCCGCGATATGGCCAGGTCATATTTTCTGGGCCCTGTCCGGGTTGCCGGGAGTTCAAACAACATGTCGGCCGCAGACTGTAAAATGATGTGCGCTGATTGTTTAAGAACATTCTGGGTGGACATATATTCTTCCATATTTCCTTTTACCATGGGAGCCATCGGGAAAAATACCCTGGCCGCATCGGTACCTGCCATTATTGTCTCGTTTTTTACTCGCGAGGAGATAGAACTGGACAGGAAAGGTTTTGCTGAAAAACTCTCTGCAATACTCCCGGAACAATATAGGGGGCTTTTCCACGATGCCTATTCCGGAAACGCCCTTCTTTTCCTCGGCGGATACCGGCCGGGCAGCGGCGCGGATGACATCTCATTCTGGTTCGGGAGAGATGAGAAGGGCGAGGACATGCCGAAAGAATCCCCTTTTTCCGTGTATGTTGGAGCCAGCCGATGCGGGGAGAGAGAAGAGGAAACTGTAATCTCCCTTTCAGGACGCGATGGAATGGAAAAAGTGTCTTTCCCGCATCCCGGAGAGATTCAGCCCGAATGCGAGGCGGCTCTTTGGGACGCCCTGCTTCGGTGCGTATCTGCGCTTCCGGAAAAGTGGGTCCCCATTGCAAAGCACATCGCCGGGGCATATGGTTCAGCCCTTCAGGAGCGAAACAGTTCCTACGGTCCAATGACTCTCCCTCCCGGCAAATGTTTCACACCTCCCGAGTTCCTTGCCCTTGAACTTGAAAAAGGAAAAACCGTCCTTGAAACTATTTCAGAAAAAGGAACTGCAGTTTTTGACACATCCGGGGATACACTTTCCGCCGAATATCCCGGTACGGAAATGACCGTATTTGAAAAATGGCTCGATGTGAAGCGAAAGGTGTGGGAGAGCGGAAAGGACGATGAAAAGAAGTCCTTCGGGGACATATCCATACTCAATTACACGTACGACGGCAAGAAAATAGAGGACTCAATCTACATGGAGTGTGTCAATGCCCATTCCAACAAGTTCTACAGGATGAAGAACAACCACGACGGGACGTTCACGGCACAGTGGGGGCCCATAGGGAAAACTGCGCAGACAAAGACCTACAGCATGTCGGAATGGGAAAAGAAGCTTATGGAGAAGTACAGGAAGGGATACGTGACGGGACATGATGGGAACGTTTCCCTGGCCCCCGGACTCGAATCCCCGGGAGTCTTTCACCTGGCAAAAGCTGTTTCAATAGGCGCTGCTGCCTTGTATTTTTCCGAAAAATATATCCTTTCAGGAAAGATATTGCACACCATGGACGATATTCTCGGAGAAACCTCACGCGCCGTGATTTCATCACCCCACCCGGGAGCGTCAATGCTGACGAATATTTTCCCGGATTATGCATACAACAGGGGAAGAAACGACGAAAGAAGGCCCGACAGAAAAGCCTTTCCGGAAAAAAACTTTATGAAAACCTTTCTCGATTTGCTGCACACCGCCGGTGAAAATCTGTTGAAATATTTGCCGGAAATTATGAAGACACCGGGGTTCTCACTTTGCGCCCACCTGAAAACAATCCATGATGGATGTGTGCTTCAGGACGGGACATGTCTTTGGGACAAAAGCTCGCCTGAGGTTTCCGCAATGGAAAACATGATAAACATGCTTATTGGAGCTGCAAGCAGTTCAATGGAGATTGACGGGGAGCAGTTTCCATATATTGACTTCTAGAGTTTCGGAGGTTTCCCATGAGAAAAAACCCTGAGTATTATCTGCCGGAAAAAATTCTTGAGTCTTTCCTGAATGCTTCCATTAATATCGATTTCCCCGGTGGAATGGACAATATCCGCATGTCCGGACGCAGTACTAAGGACAATGCCGACCTGATTTCCGCCATGGTGGAGGAGGCCTCGGAAAAAGGCATCAGGTTTTCTCCCGGAGAGGTATCCGTGCTGTGGACATGCCTTGCGGCAAAGGTATGGAACGAAGCCATGTCGGGCCCGACAGCCGAAGACCTCGAAACGCTGTTTAAGAAAGCCGATTCGGCTGTTGAAAAACTTGTGTCGGAGCACGGACTTGACCCTGACAGGGATTTTAGCGACAAGCTGATTGGCGGAGAGCTTGTGGAATTTGACAAAAACGAATCCGGTCCCCGGACGGCAATTATCACCCCTCCGTCCTTCAGTGTCCTGGATTCCAAAAGAGTTACCCGGGATGCATATCCTGAAGCATATATAGAATGGCTGCTTAAATACGTGTCTTCGTCAACCGCCGCTTCTTTCTTCGCAAGGCTTGCGTCTTCAGGGGCCAACCAGGAGACCTGGAACCGCCGCCAGTATATAAAAAAAACAAACAGGGGCAGCGGTGCGCTTTCGGGTGGAAACGGCTTCAGCGAGTGGATTCGCTTTGTGGACGAGGCTCTGTCCCGAGACGCCCTTCCCATGTGGCAGGGCCCGCCGGAAAAGAATCTTTTCGCCCTGCTGCTTCCAATCCTCCTGGAATGGTCGGAAGCGGCGTCTTTCGGAAAGGAAGCCCCCGACGCTCCTGTCCCGGGTTTTTACACAGAGCTGTCGGGAAGCTGGCCGCCCAGGACGGACTTTATCGTCAGGGTGCTGCTCTCATGGATGGACAAGGGGGATATTAAGAGGGGACTGTTTCTTGGAGCGGGTTTGCTCGGCATGTTTCTTCAGAAAACACCGGCTTCTTCGGAGGCTAAAAAAGCGCATGTCATACTTAAAAAGCTTCCGGGAGTTAAAAAACAGGCAATGCTTGAGTGGGAAGAGATTCTCGGCGACATGAAAGCCCTGTGGGGAGAGGATGGAAGTCGTATCCCAAAACCATCCGAAGAGTGGAGCACACTCCATGCCGATATGTACCGGAGGCTATGTGGTTTTCTCACGCTCGCTTTCGGAGCCGACGGTAAAACAGCGGCAAAGATGATGAAAGAATACCCGCCTCTGCGCAACAGGAGTTTTCTTTTTGCCCGTGCGGGAAGCGGAGCACTTTCAGACATCTCCCTTGGCACCAGGCTCATGGCGATGGGGGTAAGGTTTGATTTCGATGTTTCATCCGGGAGCGGGGATTATATATCCAAAGAGGAAATATACTCGAGAATTTTTCTCGAATCGGGATACGAAAACCTGGACGCCGAAATACTTTCAGCCCCAATTACAGACGAGGATAGGGATATATGCAACATGCTCTGCGACTTTCTGTCCGGGTGGTTTGACTTTAAAAACCGGGAACTGGTTAAAAACAAAAAAAATGCCATTGTTCCAGGGGCTGCCAAGTGGAAAGAAATGGAAACAAGGGAGAGGGAAGACATACACACGCCTGCGGAGTTGTTGTGCATGTGCGCAGTCCAGAAAGCCATAAAAAGCAGAGACATTCAGGGAGTGCTTGATGTGCTCGGACGCCCGGAGTTGTGGGCCGATGGAATAAGGGGAGCGTTCGGGCTCGCCCCGGTTTTTGGAAAAACATACCCTATCAGGCGGGAGTATTTCTTCAAGTCCGGTATGTTTCGGGAAATCGTATCAGAAAACGCTTCAAAGGTTCCGGCTGCGGCGGCCGGAGTCATATTTCGGCTTTCAGTGACGGAATCGGAATATTTGGAACTCCTCGGCAAGGACGAGCTGGAGAGAACGGTCAGGGCGGCGGAGTTTTCCCCGGGCTCTCCGGACGCTCCGTGGAGCGACCGGTTGTCCTCTACAAAAACGTCCAGGGCATTATGTTTCCTTGACGATGGCGTTCCGGGAGTTGACAAGGGCAACGTCAGGATAGCCGGGCTTCCTGAAACAATGGGGATGTTCCGCGCCCGTTTCAGGCTTTACGGGGGAAGGAACAGGAATCTCCCGCAGTGGAAGGGGAATGTGTCCGGGCCGTCATTTTCAGGAAGCGTGTCAGCCGTGGTGGACGGAAAGCCGTACTGGTATCCCGGAGACATCGATACGCCGGAGATGATATACGGGAAAAACATACGGGCGTTGCTTGGAAACGAGGTAATAAATGCTCCCGCCGGAGAGACGTTCAAGAGACTTGACTCCATATGCAGGGAGAGTTTGTCTGATTTTGCGGAAAGCGGTGCCTGGAAGGACAACCCCGGTTTCTGGGAAGAATTGAGAAATCACCTGGCAGACAGCGGGGGAGAAATGTCGCCCGCGGCGTGCCATACTTTTTTTCGGTCTGTTTCGAGGGCGTACCGCAGGTACCCGACAGGGTTAAGCGATGAAATTCTCGGCACTCCCCTTGAGTTTGGCATGTCATACAGGACGGAGAGCGAGCCGTGTCATCTCAATGAGCCGGGGAAAGCTCCCGTAATGATTTTTTCTTCAGAATGCCGAAAAAACATCATCTCATCGCTTGGCGGCGAGAAAGCAAAACTGGCCATATCATTTTCATCAAAAAAACCCCTCCCGCTCTGGTTTTTTCTGGATATTTCAGGATATTCCCCGGTGACGGCCAGGCACGCCCTTTTTCCGGCGGAGACAGTGGTAAATGCCTGTATGGAAGGAACCATAGAGACAGGAACCGTGAGTTTTTCAGAAAGAATCGCCTCGGGAGCGCCTGTGCCGCCGAACCCCGTGTGGATGGATATTTTTGCAGAAAAAACAGTCAGGGAAACGGATATACAATTCGGAAACAGGAATTACTGGGGTTCTTTTCCCGATAATGAAAACACGCCCCTGTTCATCGGCCCGGAAATCATCCGTTTTCTGGCGGACAGGAACCTTGTTGAATCATATGTTACATCCTCGGGGGAAAGGGCGGCGGAAAAGGACGCTGTTCTTTGGGGAAAGGGTTCTGCTCTCAGGACGCTTGTTCCGGATAGTATGGTCACATCGTTGTACTCCGATACACGGTTATGTTTTATAAATACGGCAATAAACGGACTCAGGAACATATCGGATATGCTCTCCGCATATATCGGCACGCCGGACACGGATGAGGCCGGTTCCGTCGCGTGCGTGTCGCTTGGCTTTATATGCGGGTTTTCAGAGACACTTGAAAAAATAAAGGAGGCTCATCCCGGTTTTAAAAACAACAAGCCGACCGAAGAAAAGGCAAGGGAACTTGAGCAGTGTCTCGCCAGAGCTGCTGTGCTCGCCTCGAAAATATGCGAAGAAGAAAATCCCGGACAGGGTTTTTTTGACGTATTCTAGACCAGGAAGAGATGCGGGGAAGACTGAAAAAGTCTTCCCCGCACCCCTGAGAATCACACAAGGAAGAGAAAGTCATTAAAATTTGTGTCAACAGGATTCTCGTCGCGGCTCCGGCGGGATATCTGATATGCCAAAATTTCAATTAGTTTTTTCTCATCGTCTTTCTTACCGCCAGGGACAGCCTCAAGAATTGATTTGCCGCATCCGGAAGATAGAAATTCCATGAAGAGCTTTGTCGTGGCATCGGATGAATTGATTTGAAGTTCCTCGGCCATCATGCCGACGAGCCCCCTGAGACCGCTTTTGGAAGGCGGGCAGACGACAGTTTTAGCCGAAGCCACGGAGGATTCGCCATGGGTCTCAAGTATCGTCCTTACAAGGGGGACCACGTTTCGCAGCGTGCATGCGCATTTGTTTGAGAAAAGCCTCGACAGGACCTTGGACCTGTTGGAAGATACCGACTTGAGAAGCGAATTTCTTACGTCCGTTCCTGGCGGAAAGTCTCCGTTGAGAAGCATGAGCATGGCGATGAAAGGATGCACCTTTCCGTTCTGTGCTTCTTTTGCGATGACAGGGTTTGTATCCGTTATATTCCCCATCCTCAGGGAAATTTCATCCATGAAGGAACTTTTCTTTATCAACAGGTCTGATATTTCCTTTGACGACGCTGTTTCCAGGAATTTTCTCATCACACTTTCCGCCAGGTCCGGGGAAAGAGATTTAAGCGGTACAGCGCGCATGACCCTGGTGAGTTTTTCCGCCGCCCCCGATGATTCTCCGAGTGATATTTCGACAAGCCTCTCCCGTACATTCTTTCCGGTCCTGAACATCATCGCGTTCTCAAGAAGAACAGCGGCAGCATTCGCCGATGGGCCCATGGCAAAGAAAGAATCAAGGAGGCTCTTGAACTCATTTTTTTCCATGGAAATGTGAAAATGGGTATTTTTATCAAGAAAAACTCCTATGTCATTTCTCTCCACCGGAAGGGATTTCAACAGTATCCCGGTCAGTATTTCCGCTCTCGCCGGGGACATTTTTCCAAGGTCTCCGTTGATTATGTGGTCGAGTATCCCGGCGGCCTTTTTTTCCCAGTACTGCCTGTCCTGCCCGGGGTTGTAGGACAAGCTCATTGATTTTGCCACAGTCCACAAAAGTGGAAGAATCTTCACTCTTTTCGGGTGAGGGTAATTTTTCTTGAGGGCTGCAACAAACATTTTTTTTGCCATTTCTTCCGAGAAAGCTTTCTTTTTTTCAGATGGAATGAAGTTCTTTGCCACAAGCACGAGAATGGACGTAATATTCTTCCCGGTGGAGTCTTTTTCCGCAAGATGTTCGAAAAGAGTTTTTCTGTCGTTCAGCTCCGACCCGAGTATCTCCCTGGTGAACCAGGCTTCCCTGTGTATTTTATCCTTGTTTTCGTCAACGCTTTTTTCACTGGTCGCTACCATGAGACTGTAAAAATTTATGCTTTTGAGGATTTCCGGCAGAAGCTCTCCGTTCCGGTCGACCCTGTCAATGTACGGGACAAGTATTTCCCTGTATTTCAGGAAAACATTCATGGACACCTCGGCGTTTCCGTAAAAGAAAAGTTTCCTGCAAATTTTCCCGTCAGAGTCGCCTTCAGCGATTATTTCGAGGAGCGTTCTCTCTGTCTCGTCGCCGTTCATGTGGCCGACATAGGAAAATAGCGCCGCGGCTCCATTTGGTTTTCTGCCCGAGATGATGTTTTTCAGGATTGTGTCCATGTGTTTTCTTATGGACTCCCGGGATTTATCCTGGTTTTTCCCGCTTCCCGTACGGAATCCCGGCGTGTGAAAACGAAAGAATCCGGAGCCGGCATGTCCGATGGAAAGATACAGGGTCTTGTAAATTTCACCTGCATATTCTCCTGTAACATCCTTTTTCAGGATATTGTCCAGGATGTCATTGACGGTTTTTCTCTCGTTCGCCTCTATTTTCCACCCGTATCTCATGGCGTCGAAAATCATGTAGGAATATTCGCCGGTCACATCTTTTCCGATTATCCGCCGGATTCTATACATAAGCTCTTCTTCACTACGGATAAAAAGTCCAGGGGTTGTATTGCCGTTGTTCCGACTGTATTCCGCAAAGGCTTTTCGAAGCATGTTGGCTTTTTCCGGTTCTATGTCCCGGCAAATCCACGAGGGATTGAGAAGATATTCGTCCTCCAGTATTTCCATAACCTCTGGGGACTCTGCGCTGTTCCATGCACTCCAAAGCTTTATGGCATTTCTGTAGGTCACTGCGGTGCCACGGACCTTTGTTCTCAGTTTCTCAAGTTCTTTCGCATCCATGAAAAAACCTCCCCGTGGAGAATTCCTCTCTTACGTGTATTTTACATGTTTTCCAGGAAAGTATATCTGTAATTTCGGATTTCGGATTTCGTCAGTTAGTGTTATAGGGCGTAAACCCCG
>LSQX01344285.1_pt1 | contig 11529 bp, 16 predicted proteins | sample 654561 | NCBI WGS metagenome assembly LSQX01 (sample SAMN04489861, study PRJNA283612) | anaerobic digester metagenome | isolation source: 4 biogas reactors fed with cattle manure at either 37C or 55C with and... | place: Denmark: Kongens Lyngby | collected 2014 | reverse complement strand
ACTGCAATTAGGTTTGGTGTAGCTTGGCACGGCATATTGGAAGGGTATTACGCCTGGTTAATTGAGCACGGTTTCCTTAACAACAAAGATGAAAGAGTCGCGGCCATGGAAGCTGGCCTGATACTCGGCCTACAAAAATATGAGGCTGAGACAAGAAAGAAAGAATACATTGATGACTATAAGAATTTTAACACAGCTGCTGAGGCATTCGCGGCATATCTAGCTTGGTCTGCACAGGACTTAACCTTTATGGAGATACTCCACACAGAAAAGGTGTTCGACCATCAGCTACTTCCTGAGTCTGCGGATGAAGAAGAGTTAATGTCGAAGCTCCCTCCCGTACGCTTTACTGGTAAGATAGACTTATGCCTGAACATGGACCATCAGGTCTGGATACAAGACTTCAAGACGACCGCATGGATTCTCAGTCAGGCAGTACTCAAATCTAACAGAAGCCCGCAACTCATCGGCTATTCTTACGCTGCAGATAAAGCATTTGGCTTTAATGTTAATGGCTGTTTGATTTTATTCTGTCACCTCAGCGCATACAAATCTAAGAAAACTGGTGAGTATGGTAGCCCTAAGTTTGAGTTCAGGCGCGTTCCACAGGTGTATTCTCCTGGAGATATAACTGCGTGGAAGCTGAGTTTTCTCGATACAGTTAGGGAGATAGTTTACTGCACAGAGACAGGTTTCTGGGCTGAGAGTTTCGATAACTGCTATCAGTACGGGCCTTGTGCTTACTTGAAACTTTGTCAACAGCATCGTCCTATTGAGGAAATGAACCTAACTGACTTCCACGAAGACTTCTGGGATGTGCTTGAAGAAGATGACTAACATTAAATATAAGGAGGTATAAGTATGGCGAACGCTAAGGACATAACAGTTGATTCGGAGTATTTAAAGGTGATGAGTGTTGGTGAGTCAGGTACAGGAAAGTCAGTGTTTGCTTCAACCTTTCCTACGCCAGGATTTGTGTTTGATTTTGGAAAGGAAATTATATCCTACCGTGGAAAGGACTTTGACTATGAGCAATACGAGCTAACTTCTCGTGGCTGGGCAAAGTACGAAGCTGACTTCAATAAGATTAAACAAGCGGTAGATGAAGGAAAGTACAAAACAGTTGTGTATGACAACGTATCTGCGATGACAGATGTAGCGATGGAGCGAGCTATGCAGCTTGACCCGAAGCGTAGCCCAACTGGTGGCCCACTGTGGAATGTTCATTATCAGATGGTGCGTAATCTTATGGGAGGTAGGTTGAGGCAAGCACTCAATCTCAACGCTAACGTAGTGTTCATAACACATCTCGCAGTGCTCAGAGATGATGAAGGTGCTGTGATAGGTGTTGAGCCGAGCATGGTTGGCAAGCTCTCTGTTGAGATTCCTGCGTACTTTGATGAGGTGTACTACCACACAACCAGACGGGAAGGCAACACTACGAAATGGTTGATTCAGACTGTACCTATTGGAAGGAACCATGGGCGGTCTAGATTAAGTGGAGTCGAAAGACTCCTACCGGATTTAGTGGAGAACTCTTATGATGAATTGATGTCTTATCTTAAGGGAAGTAAACAGAGAAACCAAACAACCCAACCAAAGAAAAACTAACTAACAGGAGGTAACATGAGCAACGAAGAGTACATTATGAGTGAAGCTGTTGATGGAGAGGATGCTGCAGAAGCTTTAGCATCTGTTAACTTTAACGTAGAGGACGAGTATAAAGAACCCTCACTTATCCCCAAGAGCGTTTATCACGCTGCTGTTGTGGCAGTGAAATTCCAGCCTGCGAAGTTCAGCTTGCTGTGGGAATTCGTTCTACAGAATAACGGAGGTGTTATGTCCGACGGAAGCACACCTATTGATGGGGCCAGAGTGTACTACAACAACTGGCTTCCGAAGCCTGGAGATGAAAATGTCCCTATCAAAAGCGGAACTATGTCTAAACGCCAGTTCAAAATTAACGCTTTGAAAGAGTTCCAGGACAACATGGGTATAGATATGTCCACCCCGCAGATTATTGCTCAGGCATTAGCTGAAGCTCAGTGGATTGGTATTGAGGTTGATGTGGATGTAGATATTTCTGAGTATCAGGGACGCTTTCGTAACGAAGTGAATAGGATTCGTCCTATATCCTAACACCTTAACGGCGAGGGTTTTACTCCTTTTACCTCGCCAAGGAAGTAGGGGAGGGTTTTTGGCCTCTTTTTCACCCTCCCCTACCTCCACCCCCTAGGAGGAAATCATGAGCATTGACTGGGTTAAAGACATGGAAGAATTTGAGTTCAGTGTTGTCGGAGCTTACCATCCACCTGTACCAACAGTACAGCCAGCAACAGTTCGGTTACACAGAATAACTTTGGTGTTGGAGGAAGTTGGAGAGTTGGCAACAGCTTTATCTATGAACAACATGGTAGAAATTGCTGATGCCATCACAGACAGCATCGTTGTTTTAATAGGTACAGCCTTAACCTTTGGTATAGACCTTCGCCCTGTATGGAACGAAGTGCTCAGGTCTAACATGTCAAAGGCTGGTGGACGTTATAGAAACGACGGAAAGTTATTAAAGCCTGAAGGGTACAGCCCACCAGACATTGAGACTATTCTTCGAGAGCAGTACGAGAAAGTATTGGAGGCACTAAATGAGACTTGAAGATTTATACACTGACTTTTCAGCGCTGGACGCTGCAAAACAGCTTGAGTTCGTAGCGGCATACAGGCTACGACGAGCCACGGACTTAGAAACAGTCCCTATAAAGACAATCGCAAGGTCTGCACCAGCACGAGCCAAAACTAAAGTTGTTCTTTCGCCAGAGGAAAAAGCGTTACTAAAGATGCTTGGTATTAAGCAGAAAGATATAGCTGTGCTTAAAGCTGCGGCAGTTGAGGATAAGGAAGATGAAGAGACAGCCAGTGCGCTGTTTAAAGATGATACCTATGAGGAGGAAGACTAATGGCAGGCGAAGCAGTTATTGATGAAAGCTTAATCTTTGAGCTTAGTCCAGAGGAAGTGCAGGTTAGTGATGACAGGCCTAGGCAACGACGCGACCTAGGTGAAATTAAAGTGCTCGCAGAATCAATAAAGAAGTTTGGGCAGATACAGCCCATTGTAATTGACAGACAAGGTTTCCTTGTAGCTGGTGGGCGAAGGTTAGCTGCCTGCCTCATTGGTGGTATGAAGGTCAGAGCGTGTTACAAAGATACGGTTGACCCCGTACTGCTGCAAGAGATTGAGTTGGAAGAGAACATTCAACGCAAGGCTCTGACTCCGGCGGAGGAAGTTCAGGCGACTGCAAAACTAGTAGAGCTAAAGAGAGCAAGGCTTGGCACACCTGTTCCTGGACTTGGTGGTGGATTTAGCCTGACGGATGCGGCAGATATTCTAGGTAAGTCAAAGGCTAGTGTAATAAGTGATATTCAATTAGCTGATGCGCTGAAGATGTTTCCCAATCTTGCTGAGTGCAAGACGAAAAACGATATGCGTAAAGCTGTAAAGACGATGGAAAGAAAGAAGGAAAGCGTGGAGGCACTCGCTAAGTATGAGGATATAATCAAGCGGGAGAAAGACCTTATCCTCGTCAACAAAAGTGCAGAGGAATATTTGACAGGTATTGGAGAGAAGTCTATTGACCTGTTTATTACTGACCCTCCCTACGGTATAGATATACACAATAACGCTATGTCCACCGGCGGAGATACAGGTGGGAAGATAACAGCTACAGAGGTTAGGTATGACGACAGTGAAGCAACAGCTAAAGAGCTTCTTCAATTCCTTTGCGTTCAGTCCTACCGCATTACCAAGAGTACTGGTCACGCATTTATATTCTGTGCTCCAAGCCATTTTCAGTGGTTGTATGAGAAAATGACTGCTGCTGGTTGGCTCGTAGCACCACGTCCCATTGTCTGGATTAAACGCGATACTGGACAGAATAACAATCCTGATATGTGGTTCTCATCCGCATACGAGTTCATCCTATTTGCTCGAAAGGTTGAGTCAAGGTTGGTAGTGCAGGGCAAGCCTGACTGGATTCAGTGTGACCCTGTTCTTCCATCAGCAAGAATTCATCAGGCAGAGAAACCCGTTCCACTACTGCGTGAGCTAATTTCTAGGGTAGCATACCCAGGAAGCTACATGATTGACCCTTGCATGGGCAGCGGCTCTACTATTGAGGCAGGACTACAATCAAAGCTTTTATGCATGGGTAGCGAATTAGACCCTGAGATTTATGCGATGGCAGTTAATCGTATTACCGAACATAAGCTAGGTCAAAAATTGACCTAATTCAAGCGGGAAGTGGATAGGATAGCTATGGCTGTTTACAGAGAGGAACGACTTCAAATTATGCAGCGTGACCGATTGCATGAGCTGAAATTTGTCTGCATGGATAGAGGAGATATTACTATTCACTACAATGGCTTGTGTGTAGCAATAACAAATGTCTTAGAGCTATACGAAATTGCTTATCGCTTAGTCATGTGCTTTGATAGCAAGAATGATGACATTACAAGGCTTCAAGATATACTACTTGATGTAGATGCTCTGGCGAAAGCTAAAGATATAGTTTATGGTAGAGGGGAGGTGGAAGAAGATGAAGATAATTCCTGAAAGGCGTGCAATATTTGTTCAAGGTATGTCGCCTTGGCAGTATCGTACTGAAGATGGTTTGCTGTGGGATACAATTGGTGAAGCGATTGAGTATGTAGAGGGTCAAGGACGTACACCGACAGCACCTGCAACGTACGAAGGGTTCTTAACCATTCAGGAAGCAATCAACAAATGTGTTGCTGAGAATCGGGTTGTCCGCTTTCTTACTAGCCAATCAAACGATGCGCTGAGGAAAGGTATTGATGACCTAAAAGGCTGTCGACTGGTTAAGCCGAGCAGGGAGTCTAACGATGTTGCTGTCTTACCTCCTGGCTATGGAGAGTTTGATTTCGAGGAGGTAAAATGATGTTTACTACTATGACCGGATTGCTCACAGTACTAGCTATTGTTGGTGTAGTGCTGAACATACATAAGAAACGACTGTGTTTCTATATCTGGTTTGTTACTAACAGCTCTTGGGCTGTTATAGATTTCTATAAAGGGATACCAATGCAGGGCTTGTTGTTTGTTGTCTATACAGGCCTTGCCCTTTATGGTATAGTTAAATGGAAGGAGAAATAAAAATGAGCAAAACAAAGGTTGGTTGTGATATGGAGCTACGAGAGACAGCTGCAACCGAAATAGCACTATTAACAGCACATACAGCACTAATGGCGAGAAACATAGTAGAAAAATTACAGGCAACACTTGAGCCTGTACTAAGAAGTGCTGCTGGTACTGATACTCCAGATAAACCACCACAAAAAGAATACCCACCACTATTTAGGCAGTGGGATGAGCATATTCGCTCGATTCGAGAAAGTTTGTTGACTATTGAAGATATTATTGAACGGACTGAACTGTAAGGAAGGAGGAAAGTAAATGCTAGTGAACACTGAAGGGCCGCCGGACGCTAAGATAATGATTGTTGGTGAAGCACCTGGCGAAGAGGAAGACAAGGCTGGTAGACCATTTGTTGGGTACGCTGGAAGGACGCTGGACAATCTGCTCGGGCAAGCCAGCATCCCACGTTATCAGTGCTTAATAACAAATGTCGCGCGAGAGAGGCCGCCTGGTAATAAGATAATGTATTACTTTGAGGACAGCAAATGTACAATTCCTAAACCAAAGTTAGCTGCATGGATTGATAAACTTGCTTCCGAGATACGTCTTTACAAGCCAAATATTGTTATCGCTCTTGGAGCGACTGCGTTATGGGCTTTGACAGGAGAGAAGAAGATTAGCGACTTCCGAGGATATATTCTGCCGTCAACACTCGTTGAGGGAACTAAGGTATTAGCAACATACCACCCACAGGCAGTAAACTATGATTGGAAACTGTACTTTCCTACAGTGCTTGACCTTCGCAAGGCGAAGCGACACTCGGAGTTTCCAGAGATTCCAGCAACAACACAGACCTTTGTACCTGATGCAGACGTTAAGCAGTTCGTCGCCTACATGGAGGAGATAATTGCTGATGATGACTGTACACACATAGCTATTGACGTTGAGACTGTTCAGCCTGGAAGTCATATTGAAGAGCTAGGTATTGCCCGCAGTCCTAACTATTCTATGTCATTGATGCTGCTACGTGGTAAAGCTCCAGCTATGCCAGAGGCTGATGAACTCCTTGTATGGCAGACCTTTACGAAGCTCGTCAATTCCGACAAGAAAATTGTTATGCAAAATGCAGCGTACGATACCGGAGTGCTGTGGTGTAATAATGGTATCCTTGTTAAAAACCTGTGGATGGATACTCTTCTAGCTGCTCATGTTTGTTGGCCTGAACTACCACGCGACTTAGGGTTCTTAGCAAGCATCTGTCTTGATGTATCTCCGTGGAAGTCCAAGCTTGTTCGTACAAAGTCATACAACCCTGCCGATGCAGCTAACACGCTTGGCATCGCTCTGGTACTTGACGGAGAGATAGACCGCCAGGGAGTAAGACATACCTTCGACTTTGAGATGGCTGAAATACCTGTTGCTCTAATGCTTCAGTTACAGGGCATCAGGGTTGATGCTGGCGCAAAGCAAGAGGCAATCGAACGCTGGACAGCGAAGCGTACTGAATTGAAAGCACAGCTTGACCAAGTGATTGGTCGAGAGGTGAACTTCAATTCCTCTAAGCAGATGATTCAACTCCTCTATGTTGACCTTGGACTGCCTGCGCAATACAAGCGGCGTAAGTCTGTAGCAGATACTCGAACAATGACAGCTGATGCAAATGCACTACGAGTTCTATCTCGTCTTGTCCCAGATAACCCAATCTTTAATCTAATCCTTGAGTATAAAAAAGCTGACATACTAGTGAGGAACTTCCTTGATATTGAAACATCTCCTGAAGGAAAGGTTCATACTAGCTATAACATTACCGGAGCGTCTAGCGACGATGAGGAGGACACAAAGAAAACAAAGCGTAGCTTTGGTAGATGGAGCTCAAGTAAGAGCATCATCCTTCCCTACGGCAGCGGCAATCTGCAGAATATCCCACCGGAAGCTAGGAAGATGTATCGTGCTGATAAGGGATGGAAGATAATTCAGGCTGACTATTCACAAGCCGAGGCCGTTGTTGTTGCTCATGTAACGAATGACTACAAGCTGATAAAGATGTTTAGTGATTCCTTTGGGCTACCAAAAAGTCAGAAGGGCCCTTATGATATTCACAAGATGACATTCAACCAGATGACTGGGGTTCCTATAGAAGAGATAACAAAGGAACAGCGTAACGTTGGCAAAACCGTCCGTCATGCTGTTTCCTATTCAGCGGGGCCTACTGTTCTTGCAAATAGGTTAGGTGTTTCGCTAGCAGATGCGAAGCGTCTAACTGAGCTTTACCATCAGGCGAATCCTTTTCTCAGAGCTTGGTACTCTGCTATTCAGATGGAGCTTAAGAAGACTCGGTCTTTAACAAATCTGTTTGGGAGAAAGCATAGATTTCTTGACCGCTGGGGCGATGGACTGTTCCGCAGTGCTTACTCATTCATTCCTCAGTCAACGGTTGGAGACCTGCTGAACAAAGCTCTCATCAAAATCTACGACGAGCAGCAGCATGTATCTTACGACATGAGAATTCTCTTGCAGCTTCATGATGCTGTGTACATTACTGTCAAGGAAGCTAATGTCATGGAGGCTGTTCGTATGCTAAGAAAGTGTATGATGATTCCTCTCGAGCACAACTACGAAAAGTTCTACATCGATGTTGACTTTAAGGTTGGAGATTCTTGGGGCGAAGGTGATGAGCTCGACATTAACTGGAGGGAATAGTATGGAAGATAAAACGATAGCGTTTCGTGAGCTTGGAATACGACCGGAGGTTGAGATAGAGGGTGAAGCTTATGTTATTAACTGGATTAGACCAGTAGATGATACCTATATGATGGCAGGGGTTAGACTGAAGAATGAGCTTGGTAGTAAGGTCTATCTGCTTCGCGCTGAAAACCAGAACTTTATTCCTGTTGACTGTATGCACACATTCTCCACCGAACAATGGAACAAGCTAAAACTGTACAGAGACCTTGGTGTGACTGGAGATGTTTTTGCTGCTAAAGTTGCACAGATAAAAATCGAGGCTGACAAATGTACACGACAATAATCTCTGTATCAAATGCCGTTGAAAGAGATAGGATGGTAAGGTCTATAACAAGAAACCTTACTGCAGACCCTATAACATCTGTCGTCGTTGACGTTGAGCCACCTAATACAATTAGAGCTTACCACAAAACTAAGAGTGTGCCAATCTTGATAGGTACTTATACTGTGGTAATCATTCCTATCAATGTACCTGTTGAGGCCTTGCTAACAATTAAAGGAGATACATACTACTTTCTTGATAACACTATCACTCACCTAATGGATATTGTAAAGCGTTTGCAAGACCTTAACAGAAAGAAATATAAGAAAGGGGATTTAAATGCCAGCACCCGGAAGATTAGTGAACAACTGGATAGACTCTTATGTGGAGCTAATGAAGAACACTGAGTCTGCAAAAGCCTTCGACATCTGGACTGCGTATTCAGTTGTTGCATCAGCTCTTCGAAGAAAAGTATCGCTTCAATTAGGAAGGCTTGTGTACTACCCAAACCTGTTTGTTGTGCTGGTTGCAGAGCCTGGGATAGCAAGAAAGACGGAGGCAATAAAGCATGGAGTAGAGTTCTTACAGACAATTCCTGACGTGATAATGAGCGCAGACTCAGCGACAAAAGAAGCTATGACAGATGATATTGAACAGGCTGGTAGCGATTCAGTTCTCGGTACTGGAGAGGTAATTCGGCATAGCTCACTTAGCATTATCTCAAAGGAGTTTGAATCATTTCTCGGTCAGAAGAAAGAAAACACAAGGATGCTAACTGCCCTGACAGACTTGTATGACTCTCCAGATGATTGGGGTTCAAGGACACGACACGGAAAGTCAAACAAGTTAATTAGACCTTGGATAAATCTGTTAGCTGCAACAACACCAGATTCCCTTGCCAGTTCTCTGCCAGCAACAGCTATCGGTGGCGGCCTTACCTCACGAATACTCTTCATCTGGGCTGATGGAGCTAAGTGTCGCGCGGCCATTCCCTCAATGACACCAGAGGAGGTTGAGATGCAGGAGAAGCTGCGAAAGGATTTGTTTCAGATTAGTTTAATTGCTGGAAGCTATGCTATGTCGGCAGACTGTAGGAAGCGATGGATTGACTGGTACAATAGCTATGATGAGCATGAAACCGGTAAGCGAATATGCATTGACCGAGCCTTTAGCGCATGGTATTCTAGAAAACCCACATTCCTTATTAAGGTAGCGATGTTGACAGCTGCAGCAGAATCAAATAAGCTCATTGTAGAGTGGAGCCATATTGAACGGGCAATTGAGGAGATTAGGGCTGTAGAGTATGAGATGGGTAATGCCTTCAAAGCGATTGGTAAGTCTGAGGTATCTGCTGAGGTTGACATGGTTCACAGAATTATTGCACAGCATAGTGTTATATCTGAGAAGGCTTTGATGAGCGCGGTATGGAGAGATATTGATGACAACAAGTTTAATAACGTGATTGGTACGCTGCTAAAAACAGGGTCTATTGTGCGTGAATATAAGGGGCCAGGCGGCGAACCTGGAATCTGGTACAGAAAGGAGCAAAGATAATGACAAAGTTTGTAAGAGTTAAAGGGCAGTTAGTAAAGCTTACTAAATACGAACGAAGACAGGGTGGCGACAGAAGGCTTATGGAGCACAAAGCTCCTTTTATCGCAGGAGTTATTTACGGCGTTCTGTTCACCACTGCCTGTCTTGTTGTTATTCATGTTGTGAGCTGTATATTCACGGCGCCACCAGCTCCATAGGTTCAGCGGAAGGTCTTGTTGAACCTCTACCAAACTTGTTTACAGCCCAGAGCCATAAATCGGCTCTGGGTTTTATCATTCCATCCTCAATCATTATCTCGTGAAACACCTTGTCAATATACTCTTTCCACTCAAGGTTGACCATGCCAAGACGCATTAACTGATAACCTGCATCGTGAAAGGCTGACCCTCCCATCGAGTCTTTTGTATCTATTGTAGGCCCGCTGGCTCCGTTCCACACATAGCCAGGATAGATTGTCTGCCAGCCCGACGGCTCCAGTGTTACCAGCGGAATTGTAACAGGGTTTCCGTCTATGTCTAGCGTGTTGCGGATAATTCTCTGCGTTGTGGAAGGGCAGATAAGCGTTTTCACCCTATAAAAACGAGTTGTTATGTACTTATAACCTTCCTTATAATATATCCATCTATCGCGTTCCAGCATTCACTAACCTACCTTCCTAGAACTTTAAAATTCTGCCAAGAATTGAAAACTTACTTGAACGTGTATCAAGCTCTTCTCTAATCTCTTCCGCAGAGGCAGTTTTTGTGCCAATGATATTTCCAGCAGTTCCTGCGGCATAGGTTCCAGGAAGCTCTGTAGTCCACGGGTCTCCTGATGCGCTGGAAGCTGCTATCGCTGCACCAACGCTTCCAACAATATCATGGCCAGTGAGTTGTGCATCAAGGAAACCATCAACAAGGTCGTCAACAACAGCCGACACGTCAGCCGCCGGGCCCTCTGCGAGCGCAGCCTCAGTAAAGCGGTTCTTACCATCGGCGAGCTCAAGTGTGTCGTCAAGTTTATCAGTGACAGCTTTGATAGCTGTGATATTGTCATTTGCCGGAGCGGTATAGTTGTCAGCGGCCAGCCTGCTCGCTATTGTGGCGTTGAGATTGTTCAGTCTTGCATCATTTGTCAATAAGGGGTTCGTGGGAATTGAATTAACAGATGATTGTGAAGCCGCTGTCTTGGNNCGCATCGTAAGCGGCGGTCAGGGTCATTTCGGAGCCGACGGCAGCCGGGGCGGCGGGCAGGTTGTCGGTTTTAGCCTTGATGGCTGCAATGTCGGCATTTGCGGGCGCGGTGTAGCCGGAAGTCGCCAAGCGGGTCGAAACCGCCGCGTCGATGCGTCCGAGTTCAGTTGCCAGCTCCGCCCTGATGGCCGAAGCAATGGTAGCAAGCGTCAAATCGCCAAGGCTGGGGTTTACAGCAGCAATCTTGTCGACAATCGCCTGTAGTACTTTTTCGGAATCGGTATCGTCGATAATTTGAGCTTCGACTTCATTGGCAATCGCCGTGCGTTCGCCGGTTGTCAGGCCAAACCCTGTTTTGTCGTTGACATCCACCTTCCCGCCCGTAATCGTTAAGGCTGCGCCGATTCGGGACAGCAATGTTGTTACTCCGGCACTGTCTGAAATGGCTGTGAGCGTTCGAGCCGCACTTCCCCATACCGCAGCAGCAATGTCCGCAATGAGAGAACCGAAGCTCGACAGTGTGCGGGTGCTGTTTGCCCAAACTTGCGCGGCGGTCAGCGTTGAGCGCGAGCTTATCGTGGCATCCAGATTGGCGAGTCTCGCATCATTGGTCAAAAGCGGGTTGGTCGGAATGGCATTGACGGACG
>LSQX01205185.1_pt1 | contig 11531 bp, 5 predicted proteins | sample 654561 | NCBI WGS metagenome assembly LSQX01 (sample SAMN04489861, study PRJNA283612) | anaerobic digester metagenome | isolation source: 4 biogas reactors fed with cattle manure at either 37C or 55C with and... | place: Denmark: Kongens Lyngby | collected 2014 | reverse complement strand
CGCGCTCGGAGATGCGTATAAGAGACAGGCCTTCGGGGCTGCACTTCATGCTCGACCTGCTGGCGTGGTCGATCTTTATCATGATGGTGGGACGGCTGGGGATCGTGGCGCTGGGGGCGACGAATCTGGCCTTCCAGATCAACAATGTGGTCTTCATGCCGATGACGGGGATGGCGATCGCCACGGCGACGCTCGTGGGACAGCGATTAGGGCAGGATGATCATCATCTCGCCGCCCGCACGACCTGGTCGGCTTTCCAGATGACCTTCGCGTACATGTCGGTGATTGCGCTGCTCTATGTCCTCATCCCGAACGTCTTCCTGGTGCCGTTTGGCGCCAAGGCCGATCCGGCGCAGTTCGCGGCGGTGCAGGAGACTGCGGTCATCATGCTCCGCTTCGTCGCGCTCTACTCGCTCTTCGATGGGGCCAATCTGATCTTCTCGGCCGCGCTCAAGGGCGCTGGCGATACACTCTTCGTAATGGTTATTTCCACCGTGTTGAGCATGGGCCTGATGGTCCTGCCGACGTGGCTGATCTGTCATGACGGCAAGGGCAGCCTCTGGACTGCGTGGATCGCCCTCACCAGCTTCATCTGCGTTCTCGCAATCTGCTTCATCTGGCGCTTCTTGCAGGGCAAATGGCGCACCATGCGAGTGGTCGAGTGTCCCCCTCCGCCGGTGCTGCCAACCTATGCTCCGCCGGATGTGCCGGCCACTGACGCCGAAATGCCGTGACGGCGACTTACGAAGTGACGCTCACGCTCACCCCCACCACTGTCACTGCTGCCACACTTTTAACCTCAATGGTGCACCGATCAGCCTTAGCCAATGACGCCGTTGGCACGTGATACTCGATCACCACCGGTGCGTCGCCCTGCCGCCGGGCATACTCCGCTCCGGCCCCATTGATGGTCACCATCGGCGCCTCCGCCGCTTCCTTCTCCAGCGACACTTCCAGCTTGATCTTCGCCCCTGGGGCGGGCGCTGGCCCAAGTGGCAGTTCGAAGGCCAGAGCCGTGCCAGAGGCCGGCAGCGGCGACGTGTAATGCTCATGTGGCCCGACGATGTCGCGCCAGGTAACCACGTGCTCCCGTGGCAATCTCGTGACCGCCCCCAGTGAGTTCATCGCGCCCAGCGTCTTCACGTACGCCTCCCGGGTCCATCCGCCACCGCCGATGATGCCGGGGAAGTAATTGAAGAGGTAGACGGCGTCAGCGCCGCCGCTGAGCACCGCCGTCGCCGCGCCCGCCGCCTGCGCCGGTGTCACCGAATGGGCGGGACTCGCGGGCATTGGCCGACACAGGATCTCCAGCCCGCCCGCCAGCGTCACCCCCGTCGGCTCCAGCAGTTCCTTCCACTGCCGCACCGGCATGTCATACTCCAGCGTGCCCCAGCGCGGCGTCACGACGATCAGATCAACCAGTCCCTCCTTCGCCCACGCGACCGGGTCGAGTCCCCAGCCCTCGGCCGCCTCAACCCGCGACGGCACCCGCACGCCCAGCACTATCGGATGCCCGCGCTTCGCCGACGTCTCGTCTACAAGCTTGCGCACCTCCCGCAGCCACTGCGTCAGGATCGCCGCGCCGGCCTGCTCCTCGCCCTCGCGGAACAGGTACGGCTCACGCATGAAGTCCAGCTCCAGCCCCTCGATATCGTAGCGCTCCAGTGTCTCTACGATCAGCTTGCGGTACATCTCCCGCACTTCCGGCTGCCCATAGTCCAGCCCGCGCTCGTAGTACCCCATGCTCCCGCCGCGCCAGCGCGTGCTGTCGCGCCAGAAGTCGGGGTGGAACGGGTGTGCCATGTTGTCATTGAAGTGCACGTCATTCATCCGCAGCGAAACCCAAGGCGACATCCCGCGCAGGCGACAGCGACTGACCGTCAGCGCCACATAGTCGACGCCCTGGTAGTCCAGCGCCCACATGCTGTGCACCATTGAGCGGTATTTCCTGAGCCCCTCCGGCGGCACCGCCTTGAAGAAGGGCTGGTCGTCAGGACCTTCTGGCTCGTAGCCCTGCCAGAAGCTCTCCCAGACGTCGCTGCGGTAGTTCGTCTTCCGGGCGTTGGAGTTGCACATGAACGTCTTCACGCCGGCGTCGGCGATCAGATCCAGATAAGCCTCCAGCAGCGCCCCACCGTCCAACCCGTCCTTGATCTCGTGCTGAAAGAAGAAGTCGGTGGAGTCCTGGTTGTAAATCAGTCCCTGCAGCTTTGGCATTGATGTCTCCCTGTGTAGTAGTGGCTGTGCGATGGCGACGTGATGTACGGCGCAGAACAGGAACGCGGCAGTGATGGTGTGGAGAACCGTCATCATGTTCCGCCTCGGCGTTCTCTCCCGCGTCCGCAGGACGCTCGGCCAAAGGTCCCTCAGCCGGGCGTTTCAACGCCCGGAAAGGCAGGGCTCTAATCTCCTCCGTCCGCAGGACGGTCGTCGGAACGCCCTGCGGTGACGGCCGGGTGGGCCTTCGGCCGACCGTCCTGCGGGCGGGGAAGGTCTAGGCCATTCTGCCCGGACGTTGAAACGTCCGGCTGAGGGGCGGCAGACCGCCGAGCGTCCTGCGGACGCCAGAGGCGCAGGACGTCCAGATTCCCGCCACATACCTTCCCGCTCCGCCTGCAGGTTCCTGCGCTCTGAGACGGAATTAGTTATTTAGCCGCCTGAACGAGGTACAGCACATGAGAAAGCCCGCTCTGCCCGATCTTCCGGATATTGCACCACTCACCTGGAAAGGTGACCTCGCGGAGAAGATGGTCGCCGGCATTCGCACATATCTGGAGCGCGAGACACTAACCGCTGCCGCGAATCGCCCGCGGCGCTCGCCAGCCGCCGCTCGACGCGAACTGGCCCGCCTCATCGGCGTGGTCGATGAGCGCGTGCCGGTGGAGATGAGGGAGGAGACACTGCTCGGGCAGTCGGCGAGGACCGAAACGAAGCATCCCATAGAACGGGATGAAATGATCATCCTGCGGTCCGTCCGCTGGACTGTGCTCCGAGGGGTAGACGCCGAGGGGTTGCTCCTGACGCCTTTAAGCGGTGTCCACTCGACGGTCATCGCCCTGCCAGACGCCGATCAGACGCCGGAGATGATCGCCGGGATCGCACCGGGCCTTCCCGAGCAAGCGCAGTTCGCCCGCCGCCTCGCGCAGCGCGGCTGCCAGGTCCTGATCCCCACGCTCATCAATCGCGATTGCGAATACTCAGTCGTGCCGCCGCTGATGACCAACCAGCCCCACCGCGAATTCGTCTACCGCGCGGCCTACGAACTCGGTCGCCACATCATCGGCTACGAGGTCCAGAAGGTGCTGGCGGCGCTTGACTTCTTTGGGCAGTGCGGGAGCAAGCTGCCGGTTGGGGTCATCGGCTACGGCGAAGGCGGCCTGCTGGCCTTCTATGCCGCCGCGCTCGACACCCGTATCGACGCCGCCTGCGTATCCGGCTATTTCGGCCCGCGTGAGAGCTTGTTTGAGGAACCCATCTACCGCAATACCTGGTCTCTTCTCCGCGAGTTCGGCGATGCTGAGATCGCAGCTCTGATTGCTCCACGCAAGCTCATCATCGAGCATTGCCCCGTGCCGGGAGTCTCCGGCCCGCCAGTACGCGAGGGACACTCCGGGGCCGCGCCGGGAAAGCTCACTTCACCTTCGCTCGAAGCGGTCCGCAGCGAGGTCAACCGCACCCTGAGCCTCCTCGGCGAACGCAAATCGGAGATGACCCTGACGCAATCCGCGATCTTTGGCGGCGACGACGCCCTCTCATCCCTGCTGTCCGCCCTGGGGTGCCACGGCCAGGCTTCCTGGCCGTGCTCCGGCACTACATCACAGCCCGCGGGGCTGGCAGTGGCGCCCTCGTTCCCCGACCCCGTCGCCCGGCACAAGCGGCAGTTTGGCCAACTCGTGGAACACACCCAGCACCTCATGCGGGAGTCTGAGTACGTCCGCCGCGAGTACTGGAGGAATGCCGAAGGGACTGACGCCAAGAGCTGGGTGAAGACCACCAGGCGCTACCGCAAGCAGCTTTGGGAGGACGTGATCGGGGCGCTGCCAAAGCCTACGCTGCCCCTCAACCCGCGTGCGCGACAGGTATACGACACGGACGCCTACCGGGGCTATGAGGTCGTTCTCGATGTCCTTGATGATGTATTCTCCTATGGCATACTGCTGGTCCCGAAAGGTCTCGCCCCCGGTGAGCGCCGCCCGGTCGTCGTCTGCCAGCATGGGCTCGAGGGGCGGCCGCAGGATGTTGCTGATCCTGAAGCGAAGAACTGTTATCATCAGTTCGCCTGCCGCCTCGCCGAGCTCGGGTACATCACGTTCGCGCCGCAAAATCCCTACATCGGCGGCGACAGCTTTCGGATGCTCCAGCGCCTCGCCAACCCGCTGAAGCTCTCGCTCTTTTCGTTCATCATCCGCCAGCACGAGCGAATACTGGAGTTCCTCAAGAGCCTTCCCTATGTGGACAGCAAGCGCATCGGCTTCTATGGCCTCAGCTATGGCGGCAAGGCCGCCATGCGGGTGCCGGCAATCATCGAGGACTACGCGCTGTCGATCTGCTCCGGCGATTTCAACGAGTGGATCTGGAAGAACTGCTCAGTTCGCAACACGACCAGCTACATGCGCACTGGCGAGTGGGAGATGTTCGAGTTCGACCTTGGCAGCACGTTCAACTATGCCGAGATGAGCTACCTGATCTGCCCGCGCCCGTTCATGGTCGAGCGTGGGCACTTTGACGGCTGCGCGCCCGATGAGTGGGTTGGGTATGAGTTTGCCAGGACGCAGCGGTGCTATGACTTGCTGGGCATCGGCGACCGGACCGAGATCGAGTACTTCAACGGGCCGCACGAGATCCACGGCGTCGGCACCTGCGCATTTTTAGACAAGCACCTGCGCGGCTGAGTCTGGCGCTCCGCAGGCCGTCCAGTAGTGCCGCTCGCCGTATTTGTACTTGAAGGAGCTCAACAGTGCTTTTCGCAGTAGGTTACCAGCTTTCCGCCCCTGATGAACCACCATTCAGCGATCTCGTCGCCCGCTATCGCGAACATATCGGCGAAATCTACTTCCCGTGGGGAGACTTACCCTCCGGCCGCGCGCCGCTGACAAAGCGGCGTGGCTACACCGACTGGAGCGGCCAGCAGCGACTCGAGGAGGACCTGCTGCGCCTGCGCGAGATGGGTCTTCGCCTCGACCTGCTCTTCAACGCCAACTGCTACGGCGGGGACGCCGTCGGGCAGTCATTCCACAACCAGATCATCTCGATTCTCGACTACCTGGGCGAGATCGTGGGTGGCGTGGAGACCGTTACCACCACCTCCCCGGCCGTCGCCTGGGTGATCAAGCAGGAGTTCCCGCGCGTCGAAGTGCGCGCGTCGGTCAACATGCGCATCGGCACTGTGCAGGGCATGGAGTACGTCGCCCACCTCTTCGACGGCTACTACGTCCAGCGCGACAATCAGCGCAATCTGGAGTACCTGCAGGGGCTCAAGCAGTGGGCGGACGCCGAGGGCAAGCGACTGTACCTGCTCGCCAACAGCGGCTGCCTCGCGTACTGCTCCGGCCAGACCTTCCATGACAACCTGGTGGCTCACGAGACGCAGATTGACGAATCGATCAAGATGGAAGGCTTCCGCCCCCACACCTGCTGGAATTACCTGGCTGACCCGGCGCACCGGCCGGCAGTGTTGCAGAGCACCTGGATCAGGCCCGAAGACCTGCACCACTATGAGCCATTCTTCCCCCTCGTGAAGCTCGCCACGCGAATGCATGCGTGCCCTGAGGCGGTCATCAGCGCCTACACCACGCGAAAGTGGCGCGGCAACCTGCTCGACCTGTTTGAGCCGGGCTACGGCCCCGCGTTCGTACCCTACGTGGTTCACAACGGAACCTTCCCTGAAGACTGGTTCGCGAGGACCTCAACCTGTGATCGCCGGTGTCACCAGTGCGGGTATTGTGAGGAAGTGTTGGAGACGGTCCTGAAGCGGATGGATTAGTCGATTTTGGAGGTGACGAAGCATGCACAATCGCAAGCTGCACCTGATCTGCAACGCGCATCTGGACCCGGTCTGGCAGTGGGAATGGGAGGAAGGCGCCGCCGAGGCGATTTCCACCTTCCGCACCGCTGCCGATCTTATCGACGAATTCCCCGGCTTCGTATTCTGCCACAACGAAGCGCTCCTCTACCGCTGGGTCGAGGAGTATGAGCCACGCCTTTTCGCGCGGATTGTGCGGCTGGTGAAGGAGGGCCGCTGGCACATCATGGGCGGCTGGCACCTGCAGCCGGACTGCAACATGCCCAGCGGCGAGTCCTTCGTCCGGCAGGCGCTCAGTGGGCTCGCGTACTTCAAGGAGAAGTTCGGCGTCCGCCCCCGCACCGCGATCAACCTCGACCCCTTCGGCCACAGCCGTGGCCTCGTGCAGGTCATGGCCAAACTCGGCTACACCGGCTACATCTTCTGCCGCCCCAGCGAAGTTGACCGGCCCCTCCCAAGTGACCGCTTTCGCTGGATCGGCTTCGACGGGTCGGAGATCATGGCCCACCGCACCTGGCACTACAATTCCCCGCTCCATGGCGCCCGCAAGAAGGTCGAGCGATGGCTGGAGGCTTACCCGGACGATCCCTGCGGGGTTCTACTCGGAGGTGTCGGCAACCACGGCGGCGGGCCCTCGCGGCAGGACCTGCGCGACCTGACGGCGTTAATCGCAGAGACGCAAGATGCCGGCATCATGCACTCGACGCCCGATGCCTACTGGGAGGACTTCGCCGCACGGGGCGTGGAGGTCCCGGCCCATGCCGATGACCTGAATCCCTGGGCGGTGGGGTGCTACACCTCACAGGTGCGCCTGAAGCAATGGCACAGGCGGCTTGAGAATGAGCTCTACTCGCTGGAGAAGATGGCGACGGCGGCGTGGGTATTTGGCGAACTTGGAAGTTCGCCCCACGCGGATTATCCCAAAGCGGAGATCAATGAGGCGCTGCTCGACCTGCTGACGGCACAGTTCCACGACATTCTGCCGGGTACGTCCATTCAGCCGGTCGAAGATACGTCTCTGCGCGTGATGGATCATGGTCTTGAACTAATCTCGCGGGCAAAAGCGAGCGCGTTCTTTGCCCTCGCGGCGGGGGAGCCGCAGGCCAAGGAGGGGGAGATCCCCGTTCTCGTCTACAACCCCCACCCCTTCCCGGTGAAGACAACCGTCGAATGTGAGTTCATGCTCGCAGACCAGAACTGGCAAGACTCCTTCACCATGCCGACCGTCTACCAAGCCGGCAAGCCACTGCTTTCGCAGCCGGAAAAGGAAGGCAGCAACCTCAACCTCGATTGGCGCAAGCGCGTCGTCTTTAGCACCGAACTGAAGCCTTCGCAAATGAACCGTTTCGACTGCCGTCTGGAGGTTCTGCCGAAGAAGCCAGCGCCGGGTAGCTACAAGCGTGCCGACAAACTGGTCATCAAGACCTCCGACCTGGAGGTGCAGGTGAATTTACTGACCGGTCTGCTCGACCGCTATCGGGTGGCAGGCAAGGACACCGTGCTCGCCGGGGCCTGCGAGCCGCTGGTGATGAAGGACAATGAGGACCCCTGGGGGATGCTGGTGCACGGCTTCGGCAAGCTTGCGGGGAAGTTCAGACTGCTCTCCCCCACCGCCGCCGCGCGCTTCGCTGGAACGCGTGAGAAGACCTTGGCGCCGGTGCGAGTGATCGAAGATGGCGCGGTGCGGGTGGTGGTCGAGGCGCTCTTCGGCTACCGCAACTCCTTCCTCTGCCAGCGCTATAAGATCCCGAAGCAGGGCACGGAAATCGAAATCGAGACGCGGGTGCAGTGGGCGGAGAAGGACAAGCTCCTGAAGCTGCAGGTGCCGACTGCCGGCCTGTCCAGCAGTTTCCTCGGCCAGACCGCGTACGGCGTGCAGCAACTGCCAAACGATGGCGACGAAGCGGTCGCGCACAAGTGGGTGGCGGTCACTGGCGAAAAACTGGCGCTGACCTGCATCAACGACGGCACCTATGGCTCCGACTGCAATGAGGGCCTGCTGCGCCTGACGCTCCTGCGCTCGCCTGCCTACGCCGGACATCCCATCGGTGACAGGCCCATCGTTCCGCAGCATCGCTTCATCGAGCGCATCGATCAGGGCGAGCGCCTCTTCCGCTTCTGGCTCAATGCCGGGCCGGTGGAGGGGCGTCTGGCGGCGGTAGACCGTGAGGCGCTGGCTCACAACGAGAAGCCGATGGCGCTATCATTCTTCCCTTCTGGTGAGGGCGCGAAGCCAGGACCATTCGTCACGCTGAGCGATGACGCAGTGCAGATGAGTGCGCTCAAGCAGTCTGAAGATGGCAAGCGCATCATCGTGCGGCTCTTCGAGCCGACAGGCAAGAAGCGCACGACGACGCTGGCGCTGCCGACGCTGAGGGTGAAACAGAAGGTGAATATGGGAGCATTCGAGATCAAGACTTTGGCGGTAGAGCCGGAGACTGGGAAGGTGGCGGAGACAAGTTTGGCGGAAGAGACGCTCTGAGATCGCGCGCAAGAAGTGACACTTTTCAAGATAGCTGAAAGGACAATATTTCCTATGGACAATCAGAATCGCGACCCGCTGGCCTGGTGGCGAGAGGCCCGCTTTGGCCTGTTCATCCACTGGGGCATTTACTCTGTCCCCGCCGGAATCTGGAAGGGCCAGCCCATCCCGAGCCTTGGCGAATGGATCATGCACAACGCCAAAATCCCCTACGAAGAGTATTCGCAGCTTGCCAAGCAGTTCAACCCGGTGAAGTTCAGCGCGAAGGAATGGGTCTCACTGGCGGCGCAGGCAGGGATGAAGTACCTGGTAATCACCGCCAAGCACCATGACGGCTTCGCGATGTTCGAGTCCTGCAATCCTTATAACATCGTTGATGCCACGCCGTACGGCCATGACGTAATGCGGGACCTTGCCGATGCCTGCGCGAAGTACGGACTGAGGATGTGCTTCTACTATTCGCAGGATCAGGACTGGGCGGAGCCCGGCGCCTCGGGACATTGGGAAGAGGTCGCCGACAAGGGCTGGCATGGCCACAAGCCAGACCCCGAGGCCTTCGCAGCATATCTCGAGCGGAAAGTCAAGCCGCAGCTTCGCGAGCTTCTGACCAACTATGGCCCCATCGGCCTGATCTGGTTCGACACGCCGGTGGCGATTACGCTCGAGCAAAGCCTGGACCTGAAGTCCTTCGTGCATGGCCTGCAACCCGACTGCCTCGTCAGCGGCCGCGTCGGCAACGACGTAGGCGACTACGGCAGCCTCGGCGATAACCAGATCCCCGCCGGTCCCGTCGAGGGCGACTGGGAGACCCCGGCGACACTCAATGACACCTGGGGCTACAAGAGTGATGACCACAACTGGAAATCAGTGAAGGACCTGCTGACGCTGCTGGTCGACCTGACCAGCAAGGGCGTCAACTACCTGCTGAACGTGGGCCCGACGAGCGAGGGCCTCATCCCCCAGCCCAGCGTGGACCTGCTCAAGGGCATCGGCAGGTGGATGGAGATCAACGCCGAGGCGATCCACGGCGCCTCGCCCAATCCCTGGCCATACGAATTCGGCTGGGGCCGCGTCACCACCAAGGGCAACAAGCTGTACCTGCTACTGACCGACTGGACGGAGGAACTGAAACTCTTCGGCCTGCGCAATAAGGTAGTCCAAGCCTTCCCCCTCGGCGGCGGCAAGGGCGTCAAGTTCCGCCAGGAGGGAGACGTGCTGCATATCGGCCTGCCGGCGGAACCGACAAACCCGGAGATCTCGGTAATCGCAGTGCAGTTCGAGGGCGAACTGGATGTTGATCCGGCGATTGCGCAGCAGATGGATGGCAGCGTGTCGGCGCCGGCCTACCTGGCAGAGCTTGAGGGCGACATCGCCCTCGATCGAGCGAAGAACGTCTCCGGCTGGAAACAGCCCGGAGGCAGCCTGAAGTGGCAGTTCAAGCTCCACGAGCCGGGCAAGCTCGCCGTCCGCGTGGTTGTTGGTTCACACTACCATAGCCCCGACGCAGCCGCCGGGCACGAAGTGACCGTGACGGTGGAGGGACAGGCAGTCAGCGGCGTTCTGAGCAGCGCGGAGAAGGTGGAAAGCGCTCGCTCGCATCACTTCCCCGAGTATGTTACGACCATCGGCGAGGTGGAACTTGCCGAGGCGGGAACGCTGGCAATGGAGCTAACAGCGCAGAAGATCAGCGAGGGCCCGGGGCTGATGCTGGCGCGAGTTGAGTTGGTGAAGGTGTAGGTCAATCTCGATGGAGGGGCCGGCAACCTGCCGACCCGCCGTGCGAAGCGTTCAGACAATGCATTCAACGCAACCTGCGGCGGGCCGGATAGTATCCGGCCACTCCAAATGGCGAGAATGAGCAAATATGCCTCTATCACTCAAAGACACAACCATCCTCCGCGACCTGGCCAGCCGCATCGCTGAGATCGCGGCGCTGCCCGTGCAGGACGAACTGCGCGCGGAGTGGACGGCCCTCAACGGCCTGCGCCCTGTCCGTCCCATGGTCTCCATCTTTCAGGTCCCGTGGCATGAGATGAACGTGGACGGTGAACTCGATCTGCAGACCGAGGACCCGTGGGCGCGGGGGCTGGAAAATGGCATGCGGATGCAGCTATACCAGTGGCAGCACTTCCGCGATGACACCATCATCGAGGCGGCGGTGCCCTGCCAACTCGCCTACAGCGACACCGGCTTCGGCATCGGCCAGATCTCCGATGTCAACAACAGCAGCGGTCTCGCCAGCCGGCACTTCCACGAGCAGTTCAAGACGCTCGACGACGTGCAGAAGATCAGGCTGCCCGAAGTCAGCCACAACGCGGCGGCGACCGACGAGAGCTTCAGCAAGCTCAGCGAACTGTTCGACGGCCTCCGCCCCGTCCGCAAGCATGGCATGAGCCACCTGTGGTTCGCGCCATGGGACCTGCTGATCACCTGGTACGGCGTACAAACGGCCATGATGGACATGGTGCTCAACCCCGACCTCGTCAACGCCTGCATGGAGCGCCTCGTGGACGGCTACCTGCACCGCCTGCAGCAGTGGGAGGAGCTCAATGTCCTGACACTGCCGATGGACGCCGGCGGCGCCGGATCAGGCGGCCTTGCGATGACGGACGAACTGCCCCAGCCCTGCTACAACCCCCAGCGCATCACGACCATGGACCTGTGGGCGTGTGCTATGCCGCAAATATTCTCCGAAATATCGCCCGAGATGCACTACGAGTTTGCCCTCAAGCACGAGTTGCGCTGGCTGGAGAAGTGGGGCCTGAACTACTACGGCTGCTGCGAGCCCCTGCATACGAAGATGGATATCCTGCGGCAGGTCCCGCGCCTGCGCAAAGTCTCATGCAGCCCCAAGTGCGACAAGGTTAGCATGGCCGAGCAGTGCGGGGGCGACTACGTGATCTCCCTCAAGCCCAACCCGGCGATCTTCGCAGGGAGCTACTGGGACCCGGTGGTGGCGCGGCGGGAAATCCGTGAGGACCTCGAGGAGCTGCAAGGCTGCGTGGTGGAGATCGTGCTCAAGGACAT
>LSQX01139756.1_pt1 | contig 11531 bp, 10 predicted proteins | sample 654561 | NCBI WGS metagenome assembly LSQX01 (sample SAMN04489861, study PRJNA283612) | anaerobic digester metagenome | isolation source: 4 biogas reactors fed with cattle manure at either 37C or 55C with and... | place: Denmark: Kongens Lyngby | collected 2014 | reverse complement strand
GTGCGGGAAGCTCGCTTACCTCGGGTGCGAAAACGGGCGACTATGCAAGGATAACCGAAACCGCTAAAAAATTCGTCGCAAACATAAAAGCAGCAAGAGGAAGCTGAAAGCAAATCATTTTTTATGGAGGTGCAGACATGAAATTTTGTCCGAACTGCGGGTCAAGCTTTGCCGACGATGTGAGAGTGTGCGGCATGTGCGGACACACATTCGACCCCGCCTTCGACCCGGGCGGTCAGCGCAATCAGTATGCGGGTTTTCAGGGTGCGCAGCCGCCGCATTACGGAAATGCCTATTCACGTCCGCCGCATTATCAGCCCTACTACAGGGCGCACCTTAATTCAAACATGCTCATCTGGTCGGTGCTGTGCGCATCAACGCTGATGGCGGGTAATTTTATCACGGGCGTGCTCGGAATNNTTATAAAAGGGAGGAATGTAAAAATGAAAAAATTCAAGAGATTTTCCTGTGCGGTGATGGCGTTTGCAATGCTTTTCACACTTTGCCTTTCGGCAAACGCGGCGAACAAGGTTTCCGCGCCGGAAGCGTGGGCGGCAAACTGGGAGGGTATCAGCTCTCCCGAGGGAAGAATATCCATAACCCCCGGCGCGGATGAGACGCAGCTTCAGTTCTCATGGGTAACTTATTTAAGCGATTCAGAGGAGTTTACATACGGCAGACAGGCGAACCTTTACGACGGTATCGCGGCGCAGGTTGAGACAATAAAGAACACCTCGCTTACGATGTATGTAAACCGCGTCCGTCTTACGGAGCTTGAGCCGGGCAGATATTATTACACCTACACAAGCTCGGGCAAGAAGCAGCCTGTTGCATATTTTGATGTCAGGGACGCTTCGGAGGGCTTTTCCTTCATGTTCTGTGCGGATCCGCAGCTCGGACGCTCCGGCTCAGATTCACAGGAGGCTGTTATAGATGACTGCTACGGCTGGGACAGAACCCTCAAGGCGGCATATGCCAAGGATTCCGACATGAGCTTTGTTATGGTTGCGGGCGATCAGGTAAATCTCGCATATTCAAACGAACAGTATAACGCCTATCTTTACCCCTCGCTCATGAGCAATATTCCTGTTGCAACGGCGGTGGGAAATCATGATTTTTATTCATATCTCTATGCCTCTCACTTTTATAACCCCAATGTCAGGGAGGTTGAGCCGCTTTCAATGGGCGGCAGCGGCTACTATTATTCATACGGCAATGCGCTGTTCATAGTCCTCAACTCCAACAACTATCTCCCCGAGGATCATGAGTCTCTTATAGCCGAGGCGGTCAACGCCTATCCGCAGGCAAAGTGGCGCATAGCCATGCTCCACAACAGCGTTTACTGCGCGGGTAACGACACAATGGAGATTCCCGTTGTCGGAGGCGAGCTGCCGATGATAGGCAGAGCGATGCTTGCCCCGATTTTCGATGAGTATGATATCGACCTCGCCCTGAGCGGACATTATCACGTTTACAGCAGAAGTGTGCCGCTGACAAACGATGTTCACAAGCAGGGCGGCGTGGTGTATCTTGCCGGAAGCTCCGCGTCGGGCAGCAACTACTATGCGGCGGACGAGAACAAAATTCCGGAATTTGTCGATTACTACAAAAACTGCTCCGAGCCCTCGTATTCGATACTTGACATTACGGAGAATTCCATAGAAATCAATTCCTACGGCACGGACAGTGACGAGCTTTTCGACACCTATGAGATAGTCAAGGAGACTGCCGCAGGGGAGATACCCACATATATCCCGAGTGCGTACTACCNNAACTCTATACTAAAATACCCTTTGATTTCAAAATTTTCATGTAATTAAAATTTGTGAAAGCGGAGCGCGCCCCGATGCGTTGCTCCGCTTTTGCGGACTTCTCGTGAGGTGAGCACATGGACACAAAAAACTGGATGTCGCATATTGCCGACGATACCCCCATTTCGGCAATATCAATTCCCGCGACCCACGACAGCGCAACGCGGTATTCCGATGCGCGGATTATTGCGTGCTGCCAGTCGCTCTTTATAAGCGAGCAGCTCGATATAGGTTGCCGGGTGTTTGATATAAGGCTCGATATGGACGGCGGCAGATTCCGCTGTGTCCACGGAATTTCGTCGTGCCGGAAGAGCGGGGGTCTGTTTGCGCCCGCACTTACCTTTGATGATATTTACGCCTCCTTTTCGCGCTTTCTTGCGGAAAATCCCGGTGAGACTGTTTCTGCAGTCATTATGGCGGACAGGGGAGAGCGCAGCGAGATATTTTATCGGGAATTTTATAAAAAATATGTTGAAAACAATCCGCTGTGGTATACCGAAAACCGTGTCCCCTCGCTCGGGGAGTGCCGCGGACGCATTGTGCTTATTAACAGATGCCGTGAGGACACCGGCGCGTTTGATGACGGTGCCTTCGGTATAAATTTTTCACATTGGCCTTATCAGGGCAAGGCGGAGCTTCCCTCGGTGATGAGCTTTGATGTCCCTCTGCTTTCGGGCGGGGGTGCTGCGGCAAGCGTTGTTGTGCAGGATAAATACACCCTGCGAAACGCGGCAAAATGGAAAGAGGCTGCACTGCCGATGTTCACTTCAACACAGCCGGACGGCAAAATATATATTAACTGCCTGAGCACGGCGGGGGAGCTTAATCCGCGCCGCTCGGCACACAGAATAAATCCCGAGGCTGTTAATTATCTGACGAAAAACCGGTCCTTCTGCGGCTGGGTGCTGATGGATTTCGCGAACAGGCAGCTGTGCGAGGCTGTAATACACTGCAATCGGGGAGGAGAGCTATGAAGCTGCCGGAGATGATACTGTTTGACTACGGCGATACACTGATGTGTGAAAAGAACATGAACATAGAGAGCGCCGCCAAGGCATTGTATTCCCATGTAAAGGTAAACCCCGCCTCGCTTTCGGCGGACGATATATGCTCGGGCTTTGTTGAGGTGTACGCAAGGGCGCAGTCGGCTTTGAAAGGCAGCGGTGCGGATATGCATGTTGTTGATGTGCAGCGGCTTGCGTGCGCGTGTATGGGAATAGAGCTTGATATCGGTTATGATGAGAGCGAGCTGCTGTTCTGGAATTGCGCTGTAGGCGGCGAGCCAATGCCGCGTATGCGTGAGCTGCTGGCGCTTATGAATGAAAAGGGGATACGCAGCGCGGTTATAAGCAATATTTCCTTTTCCGGTGAGTCGATGAGAAAACGGCTGGACGAATATCTGCCGGAAAATCGCTTTGAATTTATAATTGCGTCGTGCGACTATATTTTCAAAAAACCCGAAGCGCTGTTGTTTGAAGCGGCGTTGAAAAAGGCAGGACTCCCGGCGGACAGGGTCTGGTTTTGCGGCGACAGCTTCAATGCCGATGTGAAGGGGGCGGCATCTGCGGGAATATACCCCTTTTGGTATAACGCCTCAAAAAGAGCCCGTCCGCAGGATGCGAATGATTATGATTACACCGAAATCCACGATTTCGGAGAGCTTATAAAAACAATCGGGGAGGTAACCACCTGTGCTTGATTATGCTGTAATAGGAACGAGTTGGATAACGCGCTCGTTTATCGGGGGCACAAAATATGTTGACGGCATGAGGCTTGCCGCCGTGTATTCGAGAAGTGACGAAAAGGGTGCGGAGCTTGCGCGTGAAAACGGCTGCGAGAGAGTTTTCACCTCGCTTGAGGAGCTTGCCGCTTCTGATATCGGGGCGGTTTACATAGCAAGTCCCAATGCTCTTCATTATTCCCAGAGCCGTCTTATGCTCGAGAGCGGAAAGCACGTGATATGCGAAAAGCCGATAACCGTAACTCCGGAGGAGCTTTTATCGCTTCAGCGTCTTGCGCAGCAAAAGGGGCTTATATACATGGAAGCGATAATGCATATGCATACGCCTTCACGCGGGTTGCTGCGCGACGCGCTCGGGAAAATCGGAAAAATCACAAGTGTGCATTTCGATTTTTCACAGCTTTCATCGAAATATCCCGCATATCTTCGCGGTGAGCTTCCGAACATCTTTAATCCGAAAATGGCGGCGGGCGGACTTATGGATCTGGGTGTTTATTGCGTTTACCCCGCGCTCGATTTTTTCGGTGAGCCGAAAAAAATAACCGCTTCCTCACATTTCATGGAAAGCGGCGCGGACGGCTGCGGCACGGCAATATTCGATTATGAGGACAAGCAGGTCACCCTGACATATTCAAAAACAGGGCAAAACCGTTACGGTTCGCAGATATTCGGCGACAAAGGGACGATTTGCATAAAATCCCTTTCACAGCTTACGGAGATGCAGATAGTTTATTCCGACTCCTCGGTCGAGGCTCTTGCCGGTGACACCGTCAAGGAGCGTATAATGGGCTATGAAGCGCAGGATTTTTATAATCTTATTGTTGAGCCGTCGCCCGAGATGCTTGAGGCTTATAAATACGCGTCGTCGCTCGCGTTGAAGGTCAGCCGCGCTATGGCGGAGATACGCGAACAGGCGGGAATAAAATTCTCACTGTAAATAAATGAAAAAATCGGAATTCAATACACCTTTTGCAAACGACCCTTGCGGCACACATCTTACAAGATGCACCGCAAGGGTCGTTTTGATTATCGGTTTATGATTTCAGTTCGGTTTAACAACCGCTGAGATGAAGTCCTCATGAGAGAGGTTTCCGGAAATGTAAAGCTCGAGCATGGCTGCGTCAAGCGCATCAACCGCGCCGTCGTCGTTGAGGTCGGCGGCAAGTGCGTTTGCTGTTTCCAGAACAGAGACATCTACGGCGGCGTTGAGCGTTGCGTCAAAATCCTGAGAATTTATCAGCCCGTCACCGTTGACATCACCGTCAATTACAATAATATATTCCTTTATAACGCCTGCGTTATCTGCCTTCAGAATCATTCCTGTGGCAACTGCCGCCGTGTCCGAAATCTCGTTTTCACCCGAAAAAATTGCGAGTGCTGTTCCGGCGTCTATTGCTCCGCTGCCCGTAAGAACGGATTTTACAGCTTCCGCAGTGTCGCCCGAAAGGGCACAGCGCGCGGTGTTTTCGAAGCTGTCTTCCGTGGGGGTTTCAACAAGGATGATTGTATGATCAGGTGCGAATGAGGCGGTGAAGCTCATGCTCTCGGTCACGGTCTCGGGGAAGTTTGCAGACCATGCTTCAAACACGTATCCCGGGTTTGCGGCTGCCGTGGGTACGGTTATCTCCGTCCACGCGGTGTTTTTAAATACTTCAAATGAGGTTGTGCCTTCGAGNNGCCGTATGCCCATCCGTCTATGCTCGCTGTGCCTTTGCCGTCGGCAAGCGCGGCGGAAACCGGATTAACAACGTCGCCGAGGGCATCCGTTGCCGTAGCGGAAAGCGTAATAACAGCTGTCGGACTTGTATCGTAAGGGAGTGTTATGCTGTAATTTGCGGTTGCTGAATCGAAATTCGGTACGCTTACGGCAGTGCCGCCGTTTACCGAATAGCTCAAGGAGGAGAGATTGTTGTCCGTTATCTCTTTTATATGGGTTACCTCGGTTTTGAGGTTGTCGAACGCGGTTTTAGATGCTTTGTTTGCCGTGCCTGCGTTGGAGGCAAGGACAGACAGCTTTTCAAGAACCTCTTCATTGCTTGTGCCGAAAACATCCGTTCCGGCAAGCTCGCTCGGAGAGAGCGTGTTATAATAGGCAACCGTATTTGTGAGTATGCTCGGGTTGTTCTTTAATTCTGAATTTATTTTATTTTTAATGCCGGCGCTGCTGCCGGCATAGGCAACTGCGGCATAGGAGGGAGAGGTGTATATTGTGTATGAACCAAGCCCTAAAAAGCCCGCTGAAGTAACAGAAAAATGGTTGTCAGTGTCGTTTACAATAGTTCCGGTCGAGGTTGAAGTTTCACCCGGACACATTGCCCCGTGAATAAGACCGCTGTTGAAAACGAAGGTTCCGCCGGAAATATCAATGTTTGCCAACGAGCTTGTTGAGGTACTCAGCTCGGTTGCCGAGGAATAAACATATAAATCGTTTGCTGTTATCGTGCCCGCCGCACCTCCGCTTACAAGGCAGCTTCTTTTGCTGCGCTTAAGAATTACGTTGTTAAGCGTCAGATCAGCACAGCCGAAATAGAGACAGTCGATGCCCTTTTCCATTGAGTCAATCGTCAGGTTTTCGAGCACTGTAGGACCTGTCCCGCCGACTGACAACATTTTTTGCTTGCCCGGTACGTCGCTGCTTCCCTGCCATGAGGTCCATTCCTCCGAGGGTCGCAAAACAGCGCTTCTGTCCGACGGACCTATTATGGTGAGAGCTTTTGAGATACCCAGGGCACCTCGCGTGTCGGATTTATTCTCTGTGGCGTATTGCTACTTCTGCGCCTCGGTTAAATCTTCGACATAGCCCTCATAAACACCCGAGGAAAGCCTCAATGTGTCTCCGGCTGCCGCGGCAGAGATTGCTGTTCCGAGATTTGTATAGGTTGTGCCCGTGCGTTCATTTGTAATCGTGCCGCCGCCAAGCTCCGGTGCGGGTGCAATTATCGTAGCTCCCGCAGGCATGGCAAAGCAGGGCAGCAAAAACGCAAGCATACAAAGCGTGAGAAAAATACTTGTACCTTTTTTCATAAACTTTTCTCCTCTATGCCAAAGGACGCGCCGTAATAATTATGACGCGCCCTTTTTATTTGATAAATATTATGCACTTGCGACTTCGGAATAGGTGGCGTTGCCCGAAACATAAAGCTCTGCAATTGCAGCATCGATAGCGTCGATTACGCCGTCGCCGTTGAGGTCGCCCGCATGCTTTTGAATATCACCGAGTTCGGCATTGTCAACGGATTGATCAAGAATCTTTTCAAGGTCCGAGGCAATTATGTCACCGTCGCCGTCAACGTCGCCCTTGACGATAACCGTATTGATTGTTGACTCAAGTGTTTCTGTGTTGAAAACAACGATTTGCATACCTGTGCCGATTTTGACATCGTCCGCCACCTTGTGCCCCTCGGCGTCTCTGACGGTTACAACATCGTCCGCGCTGAGAACCTGCGAGGAGGCAAGCTCTTCCTTCAGTGCGCTGACGGTCTCATTGACGTAAAGCTCCTGAACGGGAGCTGCAGCGCCCTGGGGGACGGGATCCTTTATAACAAATTCGCGGTATTTTTCATAGGATTTCGTAATCGGCTCGCCGATGTTTATACGCCTTGCGTTTGTCTCAACAGGCTCGGTTATAAAGAGCTGAAGTGAAATATCGGTTGCTGTGACAAGTGACTTTTCAACCGGAATAAACACGCAATAGAAAGTGACGGCATCACTCGAAAGCACATTTACAGCGGTGAAATCGGGATCGTTGACCACAACATAGCTTTCGCCCTGCTTGAGAGCCTTGGTGCCTGCCTCAACCCAGCCGTAATCGCCGTAGTTGCCGAGGAATATGCCCTTAACGCTTCCGTTCGACGCTGTGATTTCAAAATCGGCTATCCATTCGTCGTAGCCTGCACCGGCGTTATCAAGGGTGAAAACCGCGCCGATAGCCTTGCTGAGGTCATATTTAGTTGCATCTATATTTTTGAACACGTTGGTCGTCGCAAAGTCCGCACCCTGAACAGTTGTTATATTCGCGGTGGGAGCCACGCTTGTAAAGGTTTTGCTTATGGTGTCGGAGGTGCTCGTTTTAAGCGGTGAGATAAAAACGGGAGTTTGCCCGCTTTCTACCGCCTTGAAAAGCTGAAAATTCACGCCGACTCCGAGGTCGCCGTTGAACGAATCGCCCTTGACGGTGAAGATGCAATAGAATGTGTCGACGGATTTGTTTACATAGTTGAAATCTATTGCAAAATCCGCCGAGTTCATGATCATGTGGTTGCCCGCTTCGGCATTGATCCAGCCTTGCGTACCCTCGGTCCAACCGTATTTCCCGTAGTTTCCGTAAAGCCTTATGTCTGCGGTTTTATCGAGAGAAAGAATGAAATCCGCGATATATTCGCCGTAGCCCTTGCCCGCGTCGGAAACCGTAAATATCGCGCCTACGGTAAAGTCCGTATCATACGCCGCGGAGAAATCGTCGAAGATATCTGTTATTGCAAAATCCGCGCTGTCGACAAGCTTAATGTCAACAGTGGGGAGAACCTTCGTGAAGGTTTTGCGGATTTCCGTGGACTGCAGGGTTTTCTGTGCGTCGATATAAACAATGTCTTCACCCTCGGCAGGATTTGCGTAAAGCTTCAAATCGAGGCTTACATCAATAGCCGTGTCAAAGGTATAGGGGTCAACCGAGAAGGCGCAGTAGAAGGTGCCGACCTCGTCAGCGACCTCGGCAACCGTCATTCCGATGCCCATTTCGCTCATAACAGCATAAGCTCCCGCACTTATAGGCGTGTATGCGGTGGCGCCCTGCCAAGCGAAATTTCCGAATTTGCCCGAATATTTTCCGAGAAGCTTTATGTTCGCGTCTGCGCTTAAACCGAGCAGACAGTCAACAAAATAATCGTCGTAGCCCGAACCGGTATCCTCAATGGTGAGAATCGCGCCTACGAGGAAATCGGTGTCATAACCGGTAATCGGGAAATCCGTAAAGCCGGCGGTTCTTGAGAAGTCCTCTCCGGCAACAAGCGTAACCGTCGCTGTCGGGAGAACGGGGTCTGAGCCGGGAGCTGCAAATGAGCCTGACACAAAAACAAAGGCAAGGCACAGTGCCAGCAATATCGAGAGTGTTCGTTTCATGTTGTTACCTCCATTGGTCGTTTCATGATATAATTTTCGGCGGACGTTCGTAACAGAATCGGTATTTTACAAAAATAAAATTCATTTTATGCATGATAACATAGCTTTTATGTTTTTGTATATACACTTTAGTTTATTTTGTCGAAAAACGGGGAGTTTTGATAATCTGTAATCAAAAACGCATGCAGGCACAACGCTGCGTTTGCAATTTGTTCACATTTGGTTAAAATACAAAGAGTTGCGGTTGATTGTTGACAGATTTATGTGCAAATGTTATAATTCAAATAATCCGGGCGGAAAGCCCGATTTATACGAAAGGGGTTCGTAAAACCATGAAAATATCATTTTCTACACTCGGCTGTCCGCGCTGGACATGGAACGAGGTTTTTTCAACTGCCAAGGATCTCGGCTTTGACGGTGTGGAGATAAGAGGGCTCGGCGATGAGCTGTATGCACCCTCAATAAAGGAGTTCAGAGAAGATGCGATAGAGGAGACCGGGCGCAAGCTTGAAAGGCTGGGCTTGAAGATACCGGTGCTTTCCTCCGGTGCGGTTCTTGCGGTTGATGAGAAAGCCGACGCGTCCTCGGACGAAGCAAAGGCGTATATTGACCTTGCCTCAAAGCTCGGCACGCCGTATGTGCGTGTTATGGGCACCGGAGAGCCGGACATAACCGCCGGAAATTTCCGCGGTGCCGCGGCAAGATACCATGATTTGTGCGAATATGCGTCGGATAAGGGAGTAATTCCGCTAATCGAAACCAACGGTGCGCTTTCCGCGTCGGATGCCATGATTGCCTTTCTCAGAGCTGCAAATACAGAAAACAGCGGCGTGCTGTGGGACGTTCACCACACCGTAAGAATAGGCGAGGAGTGCGTTTCGCAAACCGTCGAGGTTCTCGGCAGCAGGATAAAGCATATCCACGTCAAGGATTCTGAGGTTGTTGACGGCAGGCTGGAATACCGCATGATGGGCTACGGAGATATTCCGGTGTTCGACGCGGTAAGGGCGCTCAAGGATATAGGCTATGACGGCTTTATTTCGCTGGAATGGGTAAAAAGATGGAATCCCGACCTTCAGGAGCCGGGAATCGTTTTTGCGCACTATGTGTCATATATTAAGATGCTTCTGGATATGTAATAAAAAATATTATTAAGGCGGTGCTGATAATGGACATGGAACTTGTAACTCTTGCAAAGCGCATAGGCGCGCTTATTGCGTTGATGTGTACACTTATCATCAACATAGGGCAGGGCGAGCGCAGACCCGGTTATTGCGAGCCGGTGAGTATGCAGACGTTTTATCTTACCGAGGCTCTTCTCAGGGGTCAGGGCGTGACCAACGACGGTGAGCATTATATCTTCAGCTCCAACTACGGCTTGACGAAAACCGAGCTTGACGGTATGACGGTTGTGAAATCCGATGTTGTATCTATCCCGCAGGAGCTTCTCGACCTCGGCTGCAAGCATATCGGCGGAATTTCCTGCGCAAACGGTGTTATTTACGCACCGATTGAGGACAGCAAGGTTTTCCAAAATCTCTATATAGCAAAATATGACAGCGATACGCTTGAATGTCTCGGATATACGGCTTTGCCTCTCGATAAGCATGCGCGCGGAGTGCCGTGGTGTGTTGCGGACGCGGAAAACGGCGTCGTTTATTCGGCTCGCTGTGAAAACATAGAGGAGCTGAACGTGTACGATATTGACACGCTCGCGTTTATAAAAACGATACCTGTCACGAAAAGCATAGATAACATTCAGGGCGGCGAAATGCACGACGGTGTGCTCTATGTTTCGGTGAGCCACGAGCTTCAGTCGGTGTATGCGATAAATGTAGCCACGGGCGAGGTGCAGGTGGCATTTGACCGCAATCTGATAGAAGGCTGTGAGGGCGAGGGTATGACGATTCTCCCCACGGAGGACGGAGCACTGTTCCACGTGCTTGATATTTCCGACGTGAGAATAGCCGTGAATTTCAGACATTATGACTTTGACCCCGCGTCAATTGAGTGGGAGCTTAGCTGATGAACAGAGACTAAGGGGATTTGCCGTAAAAATTCCATGCTTGCTAAAATGCGAGACATATGATACATGTGTTATACAGACAAATCGAAGGTTTGTCAACTGAGCCCGTGCCGGCTTTTCCTTGAGGTAGCGAAGCGCATCGTAGGGAACAGGCAATGCCTGTTCCGAGGCGGAACCATACGAACAAACCTCCATCTGTCGGTTAGCTTCGATATAAATTAAAGGCTCCTTTGGCAAAGGAGGCTTTCACACGCCCTTCGCTCCCTCTTCGAGGTAGCGAAGCGGTGGTGGAAGAAGCCCGCCCTCAGTCTCGATTGACAAACTTCCGGTTTGTTGATTGCTTATAAAGAATAATAAATATAAAACAAGCTCACCGAAATAAACTCTTTTTCGGTGGGCTTGTTTTATTTTTCAGGGCATATCGCATATGGGAGGTTTTTTATATCGTGCCTTCAAAAAACGCGTCCTTAAACCAGACGTTTTCGACTTCGAAGCGTTTGCCGTCAAGATAGGACAGGCTTCCCGCGTCGGTTTTAAAATCGAACTCCAGACAGTATGAATATAAAAGCTGCTTTTTGTAGCCGCCGAAGCGTTTGTTAAGCTCATTCGTGCCGTACTTCCCGTCGCCGAGCAGCGGATGACCGACGGAGGCGAAGTGGGCGCGTATCTGATGAGTGCGCCCCGTAAGCAGCTCAACTTCTATAAGGCTTAATCCGTCCCGAAAGCCGAGAACACGGAATTTTGTGCGTATTTCGCGTGAACCGTCGGTGTGCGAACGGCTCACATAGACCCTGTTTTGGCTTTCGTTTTTTTCGAGGTAGCCTCCGAGTATACC
>LSQX01071608.1_pt1 | contig 11531 bp, 10 predicted proteins | sample 654561 | NCBI WGS metagenome assembly LSQX01 (sample SAMN04489861, study PRJNA283612) | anaerobic digester metagenome | isolation source: 4 biogas reactors fed with cattle manure at either 37C or 55C with and... | place: Denmark: Kongens Lyngby | collected 2014 | reverse complement strand
CTTGGTTTTCGCAGTTCTTGATTATAGTTTCCATTCTGTCTTCAATTGTTTTCATTCAATTTTTTCATATTTTGGCAATTATTTAAATCGGTTATTTTTCTTCTTTTTCGTCGTGGGAAGGGCTGCAACCCACTATAATATAAACCTGGAATTCTCCTATAGCAGGTACAAAAAATGAAAGTTAAAAAAAGTATAAAAACGAAAGTTAAAAAAAGTATAAAAATGAAAGTTAAAAAAGGCACAAAAAACAAAGTAAAAAATAACAAATAAAAAAATAAAAATTTAAAAGAAGTGTTGAATGGTCCGGTTACTCAAAACTTCAGACCAGTTCAGCTTTTATGATTTTTACTTCAGTTTTCGGACGGTCCTGACGGTCAGTCTTTACTTTTCCCATGGCATCGACGACATCCATGCCTTCCACCACCTTTCCAAATACAGGGTGCATTTTATCAAGGTAGTTATTATTTACGAGGTTGATGAAGAACTGGCTCCCGCCAGTGTTTGGTCCTGCGTTTGCCATGGAAATAGTGCCCTTGTCGTTCCTGTTGTGCTTTGTGAATTCGTCAGGGATCTCATAACCTGGCCCTCCAGTGCCCGTTCCAGTCGGGTCTCCGCCCTGTATCATGAACTTGTCAATTATCCTGTGGAAAATTACGCCATCATAGAAGCCCTGGTCCACAAGTTTTGCAAAGTTTCCTGCCGTGATCGGCATATCTTCAAAAAGTTCGATAGTGATGTCACCCATAGTGGTATGAAAAACCACTTTCTTTCCCTTCCATACAGCCATTTCTGTTCCTCTTTCGGTCTTTTAATTAGATTTATATGTGTGCCTGTCTTTTTGCCGGCTTCTTTGCACTCTATGCTCGCCTTACATGTAAATCCTGCGCTCCTCGAGTTTCGCCTCGGGAGTAAGACGTCCTTTTCGCTACTCTCAAGCGACTTTTTCTGCGAGGTATAACCCGCATCTGAAAGCAAAAGGATTAATTTACGAATCATCGAAGTGAGCTTCCCCTGAAGGCTAATTCAGGACTTCACAGCATTCCATTTATTAGTTTTTGCCATGTTTATGTTGCTGGACCGGGTCTTTAAAGAGTCTCAGGCGGGAGTCTCAGGCAGAAGAGATTTCCTTACTTCGGGCACTTCAGGAGAAAAAAGCCAGTTGTACATAGTGTTTAAATTCCTGATTATTACTCATGATTTAAGGCGCCCGAATGCCCGGTTAATAGCGTATCTGAGGGGGAACTGAAAAGCCTGTATAAAAATTCAATAAAAATTCGTTCGTTGTTAATATAAGAATAAAATTATAATTCCAATTTTTGCGATTATTTAAAGTTTTTGAGTGAGAGGAGGAGATTTTACTCTCATACAGTACATTTTACTCTCATACAGTACAACCTGACATTTTATTTTCCAAACTTTCAGTATAACAGATGGCTTGATTTTACTGGATTTTACTAGATTTTAAAAAATCTATATGGACTTCAGGTTATTTTGACCTTTTTTCGGGATTTTTTGACATTTTTCCAGGATTTACACTTCTTCGATTATTTTATTCAAATACTTACATTTTTATAGACTGATCAGATTATATTATAATGGGAAGAAAGCAGGTAAATTTTGTCAAAATTCTTCAAAAATTGTTAAGATTTGATACATGCCACATAAATCGGTCTAAAAGTTCTGATGAACGCAGTGGGGTAGATTTTTATGAGCAGAGGTCAGGTTTTTAGCCTGTGGTTAGCCGCAGGCTTCTTCATCCTTCTGGCTGTGTATCCGGCTTCAGCTGAAACGGTTACGGATGGGACAAGTCCTGAATATGAAGAAGGAAAAATAAACTTAACAGAATACTCAGCGAATTCTTATAATGAAACCGAAAGTATTGAGACTGAGCTGGGGCTGGGCTTCAAATTTCTGAAATCCATGCTTAGCCTGCTTCACCTTAACCTGAATCTTATAAATGAAACTCTCAGTGAACGCTCTGAAGAATATCCTTTCCTGCAGCCCACAATAGAAGGAACATCTACAGGGATAAATGCTGTTAACTCAACTATTGATTTTGTGGATGATCCGACAAACATGAGTAAAGCAAATGCCACCATGCATACGTTTGACAGCGCCATTGAAGACCTGAACGCAAGCCTCGTATATCCACAGGATATGCTTGATGCTGCAAATGCAACCCTGGGGAGCCCTGAAGCCACAACACCGATACTTGAAGACATGTACAGAATAACCAGGGCAATGATCACTGTTTACGACCACATGGAAAATTAATAAATATTCAAAAAAATTTTAAAATAGGAATCCACAACTGTTAAAAAAGCTCAAAAACATAACGGCATGTCTGATGAATTAAATACACCATTTAATCATGAAATATATCTTTGCAGGATAAAAGAGGGACAGGTCCCTGGCTCTTGCCTTCATTCTGACAATTTTATTTCTGAACGACCTTTTCCTGCAAATACTGAAAATTTTTTATTGAACAGCCTGATGTTTTCCACGCAAATATCCTCAATCACCTGAGGCAAATAAGGATCTATTTTTATACTCTGGCTTTTGCGGTCAGGTTCAAGTCCTAAAATAAGCCGTAAAAATAGCATGCTTGCACCAGCAGCCCACGCCTGAGGTATGGATGAAGTCGGATACGACACTGGGAAATCAACTTCAGTCCTCTGGTAGCCTGCAAATACCTCAGGGAACCTGCTGTCAAAATATTGAGAAGCTTCCAGAAGGTTTGTTATTATCCGGTTTGCTTCATCCCTGTACCCATATTTTATAAATCCCTCTGCGATTAAACTGTTATCATGGGGCCATACCGTCCCGTTATGATACTCAATAGGATTATATCCCCTGTCGTGACTGGATAGCGTGCGAATTCCCCAGCCGTTATAAAGGTCCCTGCTCATCAGTTGTTTGACGATAATACCAGCCCTGTCATCTTCAACTATTCCGCTCCAGAGAAGATGCCCCATATTTGATGTCATTGAATCAATTTTTTCCTTGTTTTTATCCAGCCCAAGAGCAAAATACCCTCCCCTGTCCTCTATCCAGAAATCTCTGTTAAAACGCCTTTTTAACTCTTTTGCCTGATTTCTCAATTCTTCTGCAAAAGAGGGGTCATCCCAGACTTCCTCCGCCAGTTCGGCAAGCCTGATCTTCGCGTCATAGATATAACCCTGAAACTCAACCGTAGCTATGGGAGCTTCGGCAAGCCTTGAATCACTGAAAATCATACTGGTGCCAGAATCTTTCCAGCAGTGGTTATCAAGCCCTTCTTTTGATCTTTTCTTATATTCTACATACCCGTCGCCGTCCATATCCCCAAAATTGTCAATCCAGTAAAGGGCTTTTAGCGCTGGTTCCTTAAACTCATTAACAAATTCTTTATTGCCTGTCCATTTAAATACCTCGTGGAGCAGAATAAGGAACAACTGACAGGTGTCAGCAGATCCGAAATACGGGCTATAAGGTTTCTTTCCCAGTAGCGTTTTTTCTCCAAACCTTAGTTCATGAAGAATCTTTCCTGGTTCTTCATCCTTAAAATAATTATATTCTTTTCCCTGAAGATTTGCTAAATTTCTCAATGTATTGAACGCGATATCCGGAGCAATAAAACAGCACTGGTAAGATGTGATTAAACTATCACGGCCGAATAAAGCCATGTACCACGGCATGCCTGCTGCTATTACAGGTTTTTTTCCCGGGGCTATGTAAAATCTGAGTGCAGCTAAATCCATCAAGCTGTGCCCATATGTCCTGGATAAAATGCTGCAATGCCCGGTTAACCTGGGGACCCTGTCCAGCCATTCCTGCAGGGATTTATGTAAAAATATTTTATTTTCATCAAGATCTTTACATAAATATTCAGGCTCTATGATGTCATCTTCCCAGACAGGACGAATCGTCAAACAGGTCCTCCAGACCTCTTTTGCAGGAATATTAATATTGAAACTTATTTTTTTATTTTCAATTTGCGCTCCGGATTCACATTGAATTATAGTTTTCCTGCATATCCCGTTAGCCCGATATACAAATATATGCTGACATTCTTCCGGATTAATCTCAATAACAGGTTTTGCTTCCGGATCCTGAGAACTTTTTAATTCTATGATGTCCACAAAGTCAGCATCAAGCTGTACTGATAAGGTTAAATCCACAGGTTCAGTTTTATAATTATGTATTATAATTTCTTCTCTGGCTCCGTTGCCTGCTGCACGTCTTCTAATAATCGTAATGGGGTGGGACTCAAATATGGATTCAAAAGGAAGAGTAGCATAATGAGTTGACCAGAAATAATTCACTTCCTTTGCGCTCAATATAGATAGATCCTGATCATTTATTTTCAAAATCAGCTCAGATAAAAAACGTGTATCCCTGAAGAAAAAGCCAAGACTGCGATTACCCTTCTGATGTATATTTCCAACAGGATCTGATATGATGAATGTTTCTCCGTTGACGATTCGTATTTCAGATTTTGTTTGATAGGTCACATTTCTCTCTCCGTATAACCCCGGTCTATCTGCCCCATTCCGTCTTTCCGAATACCGAAGAGCAGTTGCTAGTTTTCAACCTTTACTGAAGTTTGAGGGCAGTTTTTCTTTCCGTTCAGGTTTCTCTTCTCTATTTTGAATTTAATTAAAAAAATAAAATCTCCTTAAAATAAGTAAAAGGACATAATTATCTCCTTAAAATAACTCTTGCAGGAGCCCCATCAGCATTTATCTTTATGGGCAGTGCAACAAGTTCATACTCTCCCGGCTCTACATTCAGGAGATTCACCCCTTCAATAACCACAACACCGTTTCCTGCAAATTCTTTATGAGCAGGCTTATCCTGATCTTCGATACGGTCGATAGTAAAATAGTCAAGCCCGATCAGCTTTACTCCATTTTTTACAAGATGGCCGGCAGCCTGCTCTTCTATGTAAACAAAGTCTTTAGTGAGCTTATTTTCGGCTATGAGTTCCGAATTCCTTGTTTTAAACAACAGCCGGATATTGTCTTTTAAATTCACTCTTTTAAACTCATCAACAGATATTTTGTGCTCGTCCTTTATCTCTACAACCAGTGCCTTTCCCATTAAAGTGTCCAGATCCAGCTGATTTATTAGGGCCCCTTCCGAAACAAAATGAGCTGGTGCATCAATATGCGTACCTATATGGTTACTCATACATATTTTATACAGTTCATACCCTTCTTTCCCGATTGAAGCCAGTCTTTCCTTATCGAATTCAGGGTTCTCGGGCATTACAACCGTATCTTCAGTTATATCAAGGCTTATATCAATAATCTCTGTCATCCGTGATACCCCCACAGATACTCCACAATAAATACAGATGCCGACAAAAGATAATAAAATTAAGCGAATAATCTGAAATATTCAGTAAATTAATAAACTGGACTATTAAGTAAATTAATAAACTGGACTATTAAGTAAATTAATAAACTGAACTATTAAGTAAATTAATAAACTGAACTATTAAGTAAATTAATAAATTGGACCATTTATGGAATGGATTCTTTTTTAAGCACAGGAAGAACCTTTTCTCCAAAATCCCTGATGAATTTCTCCTGTTCAGAATTGGCATTATGCAAAATGATATTACTGAAACCAAGCTCGATATCTTTTTGAATCCATTCGATGTGTTTCTCAGGCTCGCAAGAAATCCTTATATGTTCGTCCAGGTCGTCGGGTCTTATATATTTTGAAGCCGAATCAAACTGTTCTGGAGTGTAAATCTCCTCTTCAACAATACTTTCGATAGTGTTGTTTTTCCACTGCTCATAAGCCCCCTGGCGAGCCTTTTCATCGGTGTTGGAATATGAAAGGTGGACCTGAAGGTACATAGGTTTTCCTTCTCCTCCACCTTCATGAAAAGCACCCACCATTTTTCTGAGTTTATTGTATGGCTGTGATACTGTCACCATTCCATCTGCCCAGCCACCTGCCCATTTTGCGGTCTCAGGGGTGAGTGCTGCCCCGATAATTTTTGGCATAGTTTCAGGCTTAACATAAAGCCTGGCTTCTTCTACAGTTATATAAGACCCGTAATAAGATACCGTCTCTCCTGAAAACAGCGCCCTTATTACTTCCACACACTCCCGCAGCCTTTCATTTCTTTCAAACTTGGGAGGGTACAGCTCCCCTGTTATTCTCTCGTTTAAAGCCTGACCGCTCCCGAGTGCCATCCAGAACCTGCCTGGAAACATTTCAGCCAGGGTTGCTGCAGCCTGAGCGATAATTGCAGGATGGTACCTTTGCCCGGGAGCGTTTACGACTCCAAATTCAAGTGAAGTAGCCTGCATGGCTGCTCCAAGCCATGACCATGCAAAACCTGTTCCTCCCTGTTCAGCCTGCCTGCTGCTCCAGGGCTTAAAGTGGTCCGAAGATAAAGCCCCGGTAAATCCGGCTTTTTCAGCCAGCTAAACCCAGTTTAAAAGCTCCCCGGGCTTAAACTGCTCATGAGAAACATGATATGATAACCCCACCATAAAAACCCTTTATTCCCAATTGCAGATAAAGGTAATTGAGGAAAGCAATAACCTGACTAAAGAATCATTCAAGTCACAACCTTTTTGCTGGATAATTGGTCAGGCATTGTTATACGGGTCCATTTTTTACCCCTTCATTTCTACTGGAAAAATTTAATACAGATTTTTTGTAATTTCAATTTTTGCCTTTAAAATTCATCAAACACCTGAAGATCAAAAGAAGTGTTTCCCATACTTGAGGGAATGTTCATCAGAGTCTATCAGTTTTTCTCAAACTGCATGGCACGACAGCGTTTCTGTATAGAAATGAACTGTCAGCTATTTCTTCAGCCCGTACCCCGGCAGAACTGATAAATTTACTCAAAATCCGCAGAACTCTTAATCTGTCACTTCTAAGTGGTTACTTTTTAAACTCCTGTCATCATCCGAAATCTTTTTATATCAAGTACAGCATTAGACATTGTTGTACACAACTATACGTCAGTGATCCATAATGCACGATTCAATTCTCCATATCCTTAACACAACAAAGACCCGAATCCAAACTTTTGGGCCTGATGCTTACAAAAAGAGATCGCAGCCGCAGTTCCGGAAAAGAGACTTTATTGCCGCTGTGGCAGCCTCACAGGCAGAAGGCAGGGTTCCTGTAATTGCAGAGGTCAAGCCTGCGTCCCCTGGAAAGAGTTTCAGGGAAGTTCCGCCGTCCGTGGCTGCTGATCTTGCACTGGAAATGGAGGAAGCAGGTGCTGTTGCAATCTCTGTCCTTACAGAGCCGGGAGTGTTTCGGGGTTCGCTAGAAAACTTGAAAGAAGTAAGGAAAACTGTGTGCCTGCCTGTACTCAGGAAGGACTTCATTATTGATAGAGTGCAGCTTGAAGAAGAGGGAAGCGATCTCGTGCTCCTGATAGCAGGAATCCTTGGAAAAGAGCTTGGAGCATTTGTCGAGCTTGCCATTGAAAAAGGATTTGAGCCCCTTGTAGAGGTGCACAGCAGGGAAGACCTTGAACTTGCCCTGGAAACGGATACAAAAATAATAGGGGTCAACAACCGGAATTTCGAGACCCTTAAAATCGACCTGGCTACCACGGAAGAGCTTGCACCCCTCATCCGGGAATACGACCTTGAACACGGGACCAGCCATCTTATCATAAGCGAGAGCGGGATGAACAGTCCCTCAGATGTCAGGCGAGTGATGCTGGCAGGGGCAGACGCTGTGCTTATAGGGTCTGCACTTATGGAAAGTGACTCGGTTTTCGACAAAACTAAAGAATTCGTCCAGGGCTTTTGCTGGCGTTAATAACTGCTTTTTTTCGATTTTCAGGAGTTTTAGCCTGCGAAAATAAGGCTAAAAAATCCTTTTTCACTTCAAAACCAGGTAAATAATTCTTTTTCATAAAATCACGACTAAATAAACCATAAATCAGGAAAATAAAGGAGTAATCAAATTGGCAGCAGCTATAATTTCAGAATTACAGGTAAAAGGAAAGTACGGGAAATATGGAGGGCAGTACGTGCCAGAAGTCCTCATGCCGGCTCTGGAAGAGCTTGAGGAAGGTTATGAGAGATACAAAAACGATCCTGAATTCCTTGCAGAACTCGACCACTACCTGATGGATTTTGCGGGCAGAGAAACTCCTCTTTATCTTGCCCGGAACCTCAGCAGGAAATACGGGACAAAGATCTACCTCAAGAGGGAAGACCTTGTGCACGGAGGAGCCCACAAGTTAAACAACGCCATAGGGCAGGCCCTCCTTGCGAAATATATGGGAAAAACCAGGCTGATTGCCGAAACCGGAGCAGGACAGCACGGGACTGCAACTGCAATGGCAGGGGCAAACCTGGGGTTTGAAACTGTCGTCTACATGGGGGCAAAAGATGTCAAACGACAGCAGATGAATGCATACAGAATGGAACTCATGGGAACCGAGGTAAAACCCGTAAAGACTGGCTCAAAAACACTCAAGGACGCGATCAACGAGGCTTTCAGGGACTGGGTTACGAACATAGGAAACACACATTACCTTATAGGCTCGGTTGTGGGCCCCCATCCCTATCCCATGATCGTAAGGGACTTCCAGAGCGTAATAGGGAGGGAAGTAAAGGAGCAGGCAATGGAAAAAGAAGGCAGGCTTCCCGACACAATAATCGCCTGCGCAGGAGGAGGGAGCAATGCAATGGGGACTTTCTATCCGTTTATCGAAGACCGGGATGTCAGGCTGATTGCTGTGGAAGCCGGAGGAAAAGCTTTGAGATGCACGGAAAAAGCAGCTCTTCACTCAGCTTCCCTCTGCGCAGGAGAAGAAGGAATCCTGCACGGGGCAAGGACAAAGGTTCTGCAGGACAAAAACGGGCAGATCCTTGAGTCAGAATCCGTGTCTGCCGGGCTTGACTATTCAGGAGTGGGACCTGAACTGGCTTCCCTGGCAGAAAGCGGCAGGGTTACAGCCCGTTACGTGACAGACGACGAAGCAGTTGAAGCTTTTAACGAGCTGAGCAGGCTTGAAGGGATTATTCCTGCCCTTGAATCCTCCCATGCCCTTGCATACCTTAAAAAGGCTGCTGAATCAGGAGAACTCGGGGAATTTGTGGTTGTAAACCTTTCAGGGCGAGGGGACAAAGACCTGGAAACCGTACTGAGCCTGAAGAGAGGGATATGAAATGAAAACTGAACTTAAGGCGGTTCTTAAAAGACCAAAAATTTCCGAAAAATTCGATGAACTCAGGGAGAAAAAAGAAGGAGCTCTTATAGGTTATGTGATGGCAGGCGATCCCACTTTTGAGGCAAGCTCAGAGGTTGTAAAAGCCCTGGCAAAAGGGGGAGCGGATATAATCGAGCTCGGATTCCCGTTCTCAGACCCAGTGGCCGACGGACCTACTATCCAGGTAGCAGGACAGAGAGCACTTGCACAAGGCATGGATATTGAACGCTACTTCGCGTTTGCCAGAGCCCTTGAGGTTGATGTCCCTCTTGTGTGCATGACTTACTATAACCCTGTTTTCAGGTATGGAGTAGAGAAATTTGTGGAAAATGCCGCAGAGGCAGGAATTAGCGGACTTATAATACCCGATATCCCGGTAGAGGAAGCAGCTGACCTGAAAACAGGCTGCGATGCCCATGGACTTGACCTTATATTTCTGGTCGCACCCACCACAACAGAAGCAAGAATCCGAAAAATCCTGCAGAGGGGGTCAGGTTTCATCTACCTTGTATCAAGGCTCGGAGTTACGGGAGCAAGAGACGATGTTGCAGGTTCAACAAAAGAACTGCTGTCCAGAGTAAATACCGACATTCCAAAAGCAGTTGGCTTCGGGATTTCTACGGGGGAGCAGGCTGCCGAGGTTAGAAAAGCCGGAGCGGATGGTGTAATTGTAGGCTCGGCATTTGTGAGGATAATTGAGGAAGGAACAGACGTAAACGAAAGACTGGAAACCCTTGCAAGGGAACTCAAATCCGGTATGCTTGAAGCGAACTGAAGGCATAACAGGTGGATATGGGAGAGAGGAAAATGCAGAAAATAAAGGAATATATTAAAAAGCTTGAAGAAGGCTGTGATCTGAGTTCAGAGGAAGCCGAAGCTGCACTTGAAGAGGTTCTGAGCACAGCCGAAGACGGGGAAATAGAGACATTTCTGCTCGCTCTAAAGGCTAAAGGCGAGAAGCCGCAGGAAATAGTCGGTTTTGTAAGAGGAATGAAAAAAGCTGGAAATATGATCAAACCAAACACCCCCTTCAGGATCGTGGACACCTGCGGGACAGGAGGGGACGGGCTCAACACCATCAATGTATCAACTGCAGCTGCAATCGTAACTGCAGCAGCCGGCGTTCCCGTAGCAAAGCACGGAAACAGGGCAGCCACTTCCATGACAGGAAGTTCCGACGTGCTTGAGGCTCTGGGAATTAAAGTGGATCTTTCCCCGGAATATGTCAGGAAAACAATAGAAAAGATAGGTATAGGCTTCATGTTTGCTCCTGTTTTCCACCCTGCAATGAAGAGGGTTGCAGGGGTGAGAAAAAAGCTGGGGGTGAGAACGGTTTTCAATATCCTTGGTCCGCTGACGAATCCTGCAGGAGCAAAAGGGCAGGTTGTTGGGGTTTTTGATAAAAACCTCTGCGAACCCATAGCATATGCTCTTGCAGAACTCGGAACAGAACATGCACTTGTTGTGCACGGGGATGGAATGGATGAAATTACAAACACAGGGGAGACCTATGTTGCGGAATTAAAAAACGGAAAGGTTTCAACGTATACACTTACCCCGGAATCCCTTGGCATGCTGCGGGCAAGCCCGGGAGACACAAAGGGAGGTAGCCCAAAAGAAAACGCAAGAGACCTGCTGTGCATTTTTAAGGGGCAAAAAGGGCCTAAAAGGGACCTTATTATCCTCAATGCAGCTGCAGCCCTTTACGTAAGCGGGATTGTGGGGTCTATCAGGCAGGCAATTCCTATTGCGGAAGACGCAATAGACAGCGGCAAGGTAATGGTAAAATTCAACCAGTTCAGGACTTTTACCGGCGAATTTTATCAAATAGATAAAAAACAGGGCTTTATCCCGGGAAAAACAGCTTTGTCACCTTCCAGGGTTTCCATGTTAAGCCCGGCTTCCGGGGAACAGGCATGAGAAAAAGACTGAAAACCAGAATAAAAATCTGCGGGATGTGCAGCCCTGAAGATATGGAAATGGCAGCCCTCTATGGAGCAGATGCAGTCGGGTTCATAACCGAAGTCCCTATCGAAAGCCCGAGAAAACTTGATTCTGACACTGCAGCTTCCCTGATCTCAAAGCTTCCTGAATGTCTTGATTCCGTAATGGTAATAATGCCTGAAAACTCTTCGAGGGCGCTGGAACTCATCGAGAAAGTAAGGCCCGATATTGTTCAGATCCACTCAAATATGCCTTCTGTTGAACTTGAGGTAATAAGAGAAAAAACAGACATCCCCATTATAAAAACACTTTCTGTACCTGCCGGAATGGGAGCTTCCAGAGTCCAGAGCCCTGTAAAACGCCTTCTTGATGAGGCTGTCTCTTATACACACCT
>LSQX01289617.1_pt1 | contig 11532 bp, 10 predicted proteins | sample 654561 | NCBI WGS metagenome assembly LSQX01 (sample SAMN04489861, study PRJNA283612) | anaerobic digester metagenome | isolation source: 4 biogas reactors fed with cattle manure at either 37C or 55C with and... | place: Denmark: Kongens Lyngby | collected 2014 | reverse complement strand
CCATAGGCCAGTTGACCACATTCACTCCACTCACGTAGCGCGAACCAATAGCCATATCAGCACCTTCATTTGCGCAAGCATTATACAGCTTATTCAAATCCTCAGGATTATGAGAAAAGTCGGCATCCATCTCAAAAATATAGTCATATCCCCGCTCCAAAGCCCATCGGAATCCTGCAATATAAGCAGTTCCCAAACCTAATTTCCCAGCTCTTTCAACAAGGTGTAAAGTATTGGGAAACTCCTGCTGCATGGCTTTCACAATGGCAGCTGTCTGATCCGGCGAACCATCATCTACCACCAAAACCTCAAACTTGGTAGGTTGAGAAAATACTGCACGAATAATATTATTTATATTCTCCTTTTCATTGTAAGTTGGAATGATAACTAAATTTTTATGCATATTCAGAGTTTTAAAATTTTATATTCATATGATATTTCGTATGCAATCGCGCACGATCTTCATTCAAAAATTACTAATTCTGTTGGTGAATGTCGCTCTAATGTAATCAATTGTACATCCTCCCCTACTCTAATTGCCCTGCTTTCTAAATAGGATTTCACGGTAGTATAGGCTACATCAGGATGATTATTTTCTCTACTTAAATGGCAAAGAAAAATATAATCTAAATGATCTTGGTAATTCGCTGCCAAAAACTCACCCGTTTGCACATTACTTAAATGGCCCGTATGCGCTCGTATCCTTCTTTTTAAATCTTCGGGATAAGAGCTGATAGACAGTAAATGTTCATCATAATTCGCTTCAAAAACCATATAGTTGGCAGCTTTTAAATGTTGTGCAACCTCTTCCCCAACAAAGCCCAAGTCAGTAGCAAAAGTAAAACGCTTGCCATCATAGCTAACTGTATACCCCACACTATCAGTGGCATCATGCGAAACAGGAAAAGCCGTGATACTAAACTCATCAAAATTAAGGGTTTCATTTTTCTCAATAAAACGCTTCGATCCATTCAATTTGGTAGTCACACAATAAGATTGTTCTATGCCTTCGTGGGTTTTACGGGTAGCATATACGGGAATATGGTGTATTTCGCCCAAAGAGCCTACAGCCCGTATATGGTCGGCATGATCGTGGGTGACAAATATCCCCATGATATGGCTGAAATCCATGCCTATAGCTTTTAAATTACGTTTGATAGTCCGAACACCTATGCCCGCATCTATCAAAAAGCCCCTACGACCATTGCCGATAAAATAACAATTGCCACTACTGCCACTACCAAAGCTCTGAAAACGTAATTTATGCATACAAATATTCTTACGAAAAATTCAAATACCTACAAAGGTAGAATTAATAAACTAAATTATTGTAAATTTGCAAGACTTATTTGACAAATAATTCAAAGATTCATGATAATTTTACATATTGAGACCTCTACCAATATTTGTTCAGTCGCCCTTAGCAAAGATGAGAATTGCATTTTCAATATCAGCAATGATGAAGGCATGAACCACGCTTCTATGCTTAGTCCGTTTATACAAAAGGCATTAGACTTTTTAGAAACTACGGGAGAGACCTTGGATGCTGTAGCTGTAAGTAGTGGACCGGGCTCCTATACCGGTTTACGCATAGGTGTTTCTACCGCTAAAGGTCTGTGCTATGGCTTGAATATTCCTTTAATCAGCGTTAGTACTTTAGAGATTATCATGATAGAGGCAAAAAAACAATTCCCTGATATACAAGACATAAAGGACAGTCTCTGGATACCCATGATGGATGCCAGACGTATGGAGGTGTATGATGCCATATACAATCAAAAAGGTGAACTAATCAGGGATATAGCTGCTACCATAGTGGATGAAAATACTTATGCAAGTTTGCCAGATAGCGCAACTATATGCTTTTTTGGAAATGGGGCTGCAAAGTGTAAATCAGTCATAAATTTACGAAATGCACTATTTTTTGACGAAATACACCCCTTAGCATCCAATATGATAATACCTGCAAAAGGTAAATTTCTTCAAAAAGACTTTGAGGATATAGCCTATTTTGAACCTTTCTATCTCAAGGAATTTCAAACTACTATTCCTAAAAAAGGGATGACCAAAGGTTTAATCTGATTATGTGAAAATAATAGACTAAATTTGTAACATATATTTTACGAATTTTTTTACGACTTATATTTTAAAACTTATCCATATGAACGAATTATTTCAAGACAGACATATTGGTTTATCCGAAGAGGATATACAAGCCATGTTAAAAGCATTAAAACTCAACTCCTTGGATGAGTTAATCACTGATACTATTCCCGCCAATATCTTATTAAAAGAGGATATAGAACTTCCGGAAGCACTGACTGAAAAGCAGTATCTCAATCATATACATAGTTTAGGGAAAAAGAACAAATTGTTTAAGACTTACATAGGACAAGGTTGGTATGATACAGTTTTACCGGCTGTAATCCAACGTAATATTTTTGAAAATCCTTCTTGGTATACCTCTTACACGCCTTATCAAGCTGAGATTTCGCAAGGGCGTTTGGAGGCTTTATTGAATTTCCAAACGGCTATTTGTGAATTTACAGCTATGGAAGTTGCGAATGCCTCTTTATTGGATGAATCCACTGCTGCTGCGGAAGCTGCCACTATGATGTACAATTTACGAAGCAGAGAACAGGTTAAAAATCAAGTTAAAAAACTCTTTGTTGACAAGGCAATTTTTCCACAAAGTTTAGCTGTTTTACATACACGAACGCAAGCGCAAGGCATTGAAATGGTAGTAGGTGATTTTAATACTTTCCAAGCCAATGAAAGCTTTTTTGGGGTGATAGTGCAATATCCTAATGAGTATGGTGAAATAGCTGATTACGTGGATTTTGTACAAGCAGTGAATCAATACAATATTAAAGTGGCTGTTGCAGCGGATATTTTAAGTTTGGCTTTATTGACTCCTCCCGGAGAATGGGGCGCAGACATAGTTTTCGGTTCCACGCAACGCTGGGGTATTCCTATGAATTATGGTGGACCTTCAGCCGGATACTTTGCTTCCAAAGAAGTATACAAAAGAGAAATGCCCGGAAGAATTATAGGTATCAGCAAGGATGTCAATGGCCGCCCCGCTTTACGCATGGCATTGCAAACACGCGAACAACATATCAAACGCGAAAAAGCAACTTCCAATATATGTACTGCTCAAGCTTTATTAGCTACTATGGCAGGCATGTACACCGTATATCATGGTCCCAAAGGCATACGCAAAATCGCTTTGCGCATCCATAGCATCACCAATTATATCAATGAATTATTGATGGTTTATGGTTATACACAGACTAATAATCAGTTTTTTGACACGTTGAGAATTGCCTTACCGGAAGGTGTTTCACAAGAAGAGTTTAAGAAAATCGCTTTAGCTGCCGAAGTGAATTTCAGGTATTTCTCTAATGGAGATATTGGTTTGAGTATAGATGAAACCACAGATATAGAGGATGTAAATCTGCTTATTGAAATTTTTGCGAAAGCAGCTGGTAATGCGCCTGTTTATGCAAGTGAAGAAGAAATAAACCTAAGCTTAGCTTTTCATGAAAAATTTGAAAGGCAATCAGACTATTTAACACAAGAGATTTTCAATATATATCGCTCTGAGACAGAGATGATGCGCTATATCAAGAAATTAGAAAGAAGGGATATTTCCCTGACACACTCCATGATTTCTTTGGGTTCTTGTACTATGAAACTCAATGCAGCATCGGAAATGTTAGCACTCAGCATGCCTGAGTTTAATGGCATACATCCTTTGGCTCCCGACAATCAGACGGAAGGTTACAACCAACTTATCAAGGAATTAGAAATCTATTTAGCTAATATTACGGGTTTGGCTGCCACAAGTTTACAGCCTAATTCCGGTGCTAATGGTGAATTTACAGGCTTAATAACCATACGTTCTTATTTAAAATCTATAGGTCAAGAGCATCGCAAAACCGTATTGATACCCGCTTCGGCACATGGTACCAACCCTGCCAGTGCGCATCAAGCCGGCTTGGACATAGTGGTTGTAAAATCCGATGAAAATGGTAATGTGGATTTGGCTGATTGGAAAGCTAAAGCCGAACAATACAAGGAAGTTTTATTGGGATGTATGATTACTTACCCCTCTACCCATGGGATTTTCGAGGCCGATGTCAAGGAAATGTGTGCTGTTATCCATCAGTATGGTGGACAAGTTTATATGGATGGAGCCAATATGAATGCTCAGGTAGGATTTACCAATCCGGGCGTTATTGGTGCTGATGTTTGTCATTTGAATTTGCATAAAACCTTTGCCATTCCGCATGGTGGTGGCGGTCCGGGTGTTGGACCCATATGCGTTGCAGAGCATCTTGCAGCTTTTCTTCCTAGCACTAACTTTAAAGATAATGTAGTTGCAGCAGCCCCTTACGGCAGTGCGGGCGTCCTTTCAATTACTTATGGCTATATCCGCATGTTGGGTATAGCAGGTTTGAAATTAGCTACACAAACAGCTATTTTAAATGCTAACTACTTGGCCGTCAAACTTGGAGATCATTATGATGTGCTTTATAAAGGCGACAATGGTCGTGTAGGGCATGAGTTGATTATAGATTGCAAGCCCTTCAAGGCTATTTCCGGGGTTACAGAGACCGATATTGCCAAAAGGCTGATTGACTATGGTTTCCATGCGCCAACCTTATCTTTTCCTGTAGTAGGAACCTTAATGATAGAGCCTACGGAGAGTGAATCTTTAACAGAATTGAATAGATTTAGCGAGGCAATGCTGCAAATCCATCAAGAAATTCAGGAGATTGAAAATGGTAAGGCTGACAAAACCAATAATGTATTGACCAATGCCCCACATCCGGAATATGTGGTGGTTGCAGATAATTGGGATTTCCCTTATACGAGACAGCAAGCGGCATATCCAGCACCTTGGTTGAGCGATAATAAATTCTGGATTAATGTAGCCAGGGTTGACAATGCTTATGGCGATAGAAATTTGTTCTGTATGTGCCCTCCAACCGTTGATTGGGAAGAATAGACTGTTAAAATTTGTAGCAAATCATTCATTATTTCAAAATAGCAGTGCAGTTTAATGCTTTATGTTTGAAATCAAATTATCTTTGTTTTCAATTTCGTTTATAATGATTCAAGCTTTTATAATCTCTGCAATTTTACTTCTCGCAGGTATTCTACTTTTGGGAGTGCGTGTCTTTTTTACTAAAAGCGGCAGTTTCCCTAATATCCATATCGGTGGAAGCAAAGCTATGAAAGATAGAGGAATTAGCTGCGCTACATCGCAAGATCGTGACGCTCGTAGAAAACCGGCAAAGCCCGCTGCCATTACTATGGTGGATGATATGTTACAAAATTTTTAATTAATCATATGAAGAATCCTTTACTTATTTTTAATGTAGTACTTGCTGTTGCATTGATTGTGCTTTATGCTTTGGTACTAAGACACAACACTATTCATTGTGTAGATGAGAATGTTTTTGGCAGAGACTCTACTCAAAACTTGCGATTGCCTATTGCATATGTAGATGTTGACTCATTATTGTTGAATTATCAATTGGCAATTGAATCCAATGAGGCTTTGATGAAAAAGCAGGAGGATTCTCGTTTAAACTTAAATGTGAAAGCACGCCAGCTACAAGAAGAAATGGCTGAGTTTCAACGTAAGCTTGAAAATAATGCATTCTTAAGTCGCGAGCGCGCCGAAAGCGAACAAACCCGTTTGATGAAAAAAGAACGTGATTTACAGGAACTTAATAATAAACTTACGCAAGAAGTGATGGAAATGCAGCAACAAATTGCAGAACAATTGCGCGATTCTATCAATACTTATTTGATATCTTATAATAAAGAGAAAAACTTTGAATTGATTCTTAGCAATACTGCCAATGATAATTTATTGATTGCTCATGATCGGTATAATATCACGCAAGAAGTGACTGATGCTTTGAATAGTAGATTCAACAAAAAGAAGTAAACAATTCAAACTAATCATAATAAAAAGGGGAGTATTTCATGCAATACTCCCCTTTTTATTGACGCTTAATGATGCGTTAATTATTTCTCTTTATTAGCTTTGGCATCATCCTCAGCCATTTGTGAGTCGACTAAGATACGTCCGCAATACTCACAAACAATAATTTTCTTTCTTGAACGAATATCCAATTGCTTTTGTGCAGGGATTTTATTGAAGCATCCACCGCAAGCATCACGATTAATATTCACTACGGCTAAACCATTACGAGCATTTTTGCGTATGCGTTTGAAAGAATAAAGCAAAGATTCATTGATTTGTAACTCAATCTCTTTGGCACGTTCCCTCAACTTCTCTTCCTCTTGCTTAGTTTCGGTAACTATCTCATCCAATTCGCCTTTTTTCTGTTCTAAATCCTTTTTTCTTTCATTTAAAAGCTCTGCTGCTTCTTTGTGCTCCTCAGTTTTAGCTTCTTTACCAGCCTTAGCTTCACGTATGTGTTTCTCGCATAATTCAATTTCTAAAGTTTGATATTCAATCTCCTTCTCTAAATTTTCATGTTCGCGATTATTTCTTACATTCGCTTGCTGCTCTTTATATCTATTAATCTTCATTTCAGCCTCTTGAATAGATATTTTTTTGGAAGTCATGATAGCCGCATACTCCTCAATCTCTTTATTAAAATGATCGATACGCGTGGTCAAGCCTACAATTTCATCTTCCAAGTCTTGCACCTCAAGAGGTAATTCTCCCCTTAAAGTCTTGATTTCATCAATCTTGGATAAAACTTTCTGAAGATTATACAATGCAAAAAGCTTATCTTCAACTGTAAAATCTTTTTCAATTTTTGGGTCACCTGCTGCCATATATATTAGGAATATAAAATTGGGTTAGTATTAATTTTTGAAATATGGAGTGCAAAGGTAGGAATTTTTTTCGAAATTATTTCATAAAACAATTCTTTTGTAAATTGTTCAGATTCATAATGCCCTACATCTGCAATGATAATATTTTGTTCTGCTTGAAAAAACTCATGATATTTAAAATCACCGGATATAAAAATATCAGCACCAACCTGCATGGCCTGCTTTAATAAAAAGCTACCTGCACCACCACAAATCGCTACTTTTTTAATGGCTTGCTTTCGCAATGCTGTATGTTTAATAGGATTTCCACCAAAGATTGTTTTTATCCTTTGCAAGAAAGCAGTTTCCTCTTCAGGAGTTTCTAATTCTCCTACTATACCGGCACCTTGCAAGGGATGCTCATTTAATAATGGAATCATATCAAAAGCCGGTTCTTCATAGGGATGCGCCTTCCGCAATGCACTCACAGCCTGATGTTGAAGATAAGCCGGCAGTATAATTTCCACCTTGGTTTCTTCTTCATAATGCACCTTATTCAATTCACCTACATAGGGTTTAGCTGCATCTGAAGGTTTAAAACTACCGTAACCTACTGCATTAAAACTGCATGAATCATAATTTCCTATCACGCCTCCACCTATTGCAAAAATAGCTTCCCTTACACGCTGTTCATGTAATTTGGGAACAAAAGTGACCAATTTAATCAAGCTATCTTCTTTGGTTTGTAAAATTTGCCTATTAATCAGACCGATTTTATCGGCAATTTTACCATTTACACCGGCTATTACATTATCAATATTGGTATGAGCGGCATAAATTGCTATATCATTTTTAATAGCTTGAATCACACAGCGCTGCACCATATCCCTACCGGTAATTTGTTTTAAACCAGAAAAAATCAAAGGATGATGCGCAATGATTAAGTTGGCATTCAAAGCCATAGCTTCTGCGATAACGGCCTCAGTCACATCTATACACAACAAAGCACCCTTAGCTTCTTGGTTAGCATCACCTACAATCAATCCGGCATTATCATAGGATTCCTGCAAAGCAAGCGGTGCAAAGGATTCAATATGGGCTATGACATCTTTGATTTTCATTTTAAACGGCTTTTTCCTCGGATTTTTTATCTTCGGCTGCAACTTCCTCTGCTGCTGTTTCTTCGGCTTCTTCAGTTTCCAAAAACTCAGTAATACCACTTTGAATCAGGATATTATACCAAGAAAAAATCTTTCTCATATCGCTTGGATATACCCTATCCTCGTCGTAATCCGGCAAGACTTCCTTCATATAAGCTCTGAGCGCTGAATTATCGGCCTTTGCATCCATTGGACAAGCATTTCCACTTTCTTTTTGCTTGATATTTTCAAATACTTCTCCCAAAAGAATTTCATCCGTATTGGTAAATACACGTATATCTTGCAAGGAAACAACCTTATCCCTGATAAAGGATGGCGATCTTTTGCCATCAACCAAAGATTCAACTATAATCATATTCTTACCATGTGAAACTCTTTTGTAAAGACCTGGTTTACCGGAGATTGATAAAATTTCTGTAAGCATTTTTTAAAATTTGAAGGTGTATATTTTTATTGTTTATGATACAAGTTCATTACTTTCGTAATATCTTATAAAGGATTTATTCACCAAATGATTGCCGCCGGGCGTAGGATAATTTCCTGTAAAGTACCAGTCACCCTTATAGTTAGGACAAGCCTCATGCAATCCTTCTATGGTTTGATACACAATTTCCACAGGACTATCCACCTCTGGCGGTGTCAAAATTATGGCTATTTCTGCCGATAATTCCTCGGCTGTAAATGGTTTGTATAGCTCTTTCACATAATTCACCATGTCCTCCTTAGGTAAATGTGCTTGAGCTTTCGATTTTCTATAAACCTCATCTATAACTGCCTGTTGATTAGTCTTTTTAAGTAAACTAATAACAGCCCTAAAAGCACAAAACTCCTCCATATTGGACATATCCACACCATAAAAATCAGGATAACGAATTTGTGGTGAGGAAGAAACTATGATGATTTTCTTAGGCTCTAATCTATGCATTATCTTTAATAGACTCTGCTTCAATGTAGTTCCTCTAACAATTGAATCATCAATAGCAATTAAATTATCCAATTTACCACGGCGAATAGAGCCATAAGTGATATCGTAAACGTGCGTTGCCAAATCGTTTCTGGTCTTATGTTGAGAAATAAAAGTCCGTAATTTAATGTCTTTTATCAGTACTTTTTCCGTATGAGGTGTTTGCCCTGTTTTTAACTTGATGCCATCTATCATTCCTTGAAATGCCACTTCAGCCGTATTAGGAATAAAAGAAAATATAGAATTTTCTAAATCACTATCTATAGATTTTAAGATAGAATCCGTTAAAGTTTCTCCTAATTTTTTCCTTTCCTTATAAATATCTATATCGTTTCCCCTTGAAAAATAGATACGCTCAAAAGAGCATTGCTGTGGATTAGGATCTGGTTCCCTGATGGTTTCAAACTTAATACTTCCATCTTTCTTAATGATAATGGCTTGTCCGGGTATAAGTTCATGCACCTCATTTTCCTTTACATTCAAAGAAGTCTGAATACCCGGTCGTTCGGAAGCCACTACCGCAATTTCCTTATCTACATAATAATAGCAAGGGCGAATACCTTTAGCATCTCTGAAAGCAAAAGCATCACCATGCCCCAACATGCCGGCAATCACATAACCGCCATCCCACATATACTCACTTTTGCGGATAACGGATCCAATATCCAATTGCTCCTCAATTTTCTGGGTAATCATCAAATCATTGCTATAGCGCTGTTTCACATAGTCATATGCCCTTTGAACCTCCATATCCAAACGGAAACCAAGCTGTTCTAACATCAAAAAAGTATCGCTTCTATCTCTTGGATGTTGCCCTTTTAATGTCAGTAAATCAAAGAGCTGATCGACATTGGTCAGATTAAAATTACCTGCCAACATCAAGGTTCTATTTTTCCAATTATGTCTTCTCAGCAAGGGATGCAAAGACATCACACCGGGTTGTTGTGAAGATTTACTATAACGCAAATGCCCCATATACATCTCAGCAGCAAAGGGAAACCTCATTTTTGATTGTTGTACATCATTGACTACTTCGGTCGGAGTCGCTTCTATTTGTTCATGAATATCAGCAAAAATCTTCTGAATAGCATTCGCACCTTCTACCCGTTGCCTCCAAACATATTCTTCTCCCGAAGGCATATCCAACTTAATTCCGGCAACGCCACCCCCCTCTTGTCCACGGTTATGTTGTTTTTCTAAAAGCAAATAAACCTTGTGCAAACCATATTGCCAAGTGCCATATTTTTCTTGATAATACTCCAAAGGTTTTAATAACCTTACCATTGCAATTCCAGACATATCTGTGATACTAAGAGAGTTGAGTTTAAAAATTTATAATTTAATCAGCGTTCTACCGCTAAGTTTTCCTTGTAAAATTGACTGTACAGCATCCGGTAAATCCTGTAAACCAATTTCTTGATACATATCCAACAGCTTATCAGGTTTTAAATCAGTGGCCAATCTTTTCCATAATTCCTTACGCAATGCAGTTGGGTAGTTTTGTGCAGAAATACCTATCAAACTTACAGCTCTTAAAATAAACGGAAACACGTTTAATTCTAATTTTGTAGAAGCTACACTTCCACAGGTAGTTACGGCGCCATTGGGTTTTAATGACTTGATGATTCTTGCTAAAAAATCACCCCCTACCGTATCTATCGCTCCCGCATAAGTTCCCGGAAAGAGTGCTTTATCTTGGGCAGACATAAATTCATTTCTATCAATAATTTGGTCGGCACCCCATTTTTTCAAGAAATCATGGGCTTCTTTTTTCCCGGAAACAGCTATTGTTTGATAGCCTTTTTTTGCCAACATAGCCAATGCCATAGAGCCAACTCCACCGGTAGCACCCGAAACTATGATATCTCCATCTTCTGGTTGAACCAATTCCATCAAACGAATAAGCGAAATACCCGCTGTAAAACCTGCGGTTCCAATAATCATGGATTCCTTCAAGCTTAAACCTTCCGGCAATGGGATTACCCATTCAGCAGGCACACGTATATATTGCCCAAAACCTCCGGGCGTATTCATACCTAAGTCATAACCGGTGACGATGACTTCATCCCCTTTTTTAAACTCGGGTGAAGCAGATTCCACAATGACACCCGCTGCATCTATGCCGGGCGTATGTGGATATTTTTTGGTAACTCCTTTATTACCAATCACTGACAAAGCATCTTTATAATTTAATGAAGAATACTTGACTTGTACTAAAATTTCGTTTGAAGGAAGGTTAGAGGTATCAAGTTCTTGAACCGATGGAAAGTATTGACCATCTATTTCTGATACTAATAAAGCCTGATAATACATGTATTTTTATTTTTCAAAATAAAGAAAAGCATTTGAGTTTTCAGCCTATTCTTTATCATTTTTCATTGAGCAAGTACCATTTAAAACGGCATTGGGTTCAATAATCAAAATCTGCGTTTTACTATCAACTTTAAACACTGACTTTGCTCTAAGGGTTAAAGTGTCGGAAACAACAATATTACCTAAAATATCACCAGATACTTCGGCATTTTCACATAGGATAGTCCCTTTCAGTTTACCGGTTTTACCAACCACCAACTTACCCTTGCATTGAATATCACCTTGCAC